>LNAP01003292.1_pt1 | contig 15409 bp, 15 predicted proteins | sample 602601 | NCBI WGS metagenome assembly LNAP01 (sample SAMN02440304, study PRJNA202911) | soil metagenome | biome: Subtropical and temperate rainforests or woodlands; isolation source: soil samples (1 kg each in a 20% v/v slurry with milli Q water) were... ...
GGCCGCGGTGGTCAACTACGCCAGCGCCAGCCAGCGCTACCTGCAGGGCGCGGCCGACAACCCGCAGGCGCTGCAACGGGTGGCCCAGGGCCTGGAGCGGATCACCGCCCACGCCAACCACGCCGCCGAGGTGATCCGCCGCCTGCGCGCCTTCCTGCGCAAGGGCCAGCGGCGCATGCAGCTGCTCGATGTCGCGGCGCTGGCGCGCGAGGCGGTGCGCCTGTGCGCCTGGGAGGCGGAGCAGGCGCAGGTGGCGATCCTCGAGGATCTGCCGGACAATCTGCCGCCGGTGTACGCCGACCGCGTGCTGCTCGAACAGGTGCTGCTCAACCTGCTGCGCAATGCCATCGAGGCCAACCGCGAGGCGCATGCGCACGCGCCCTCGCGCATCCGCCTGGCGGCGCTGGCGGAAGCCGGGGGGGAATCCCTCCTTGCGACGGCGCTGAAGGGGCGATTGCGTGGCGGGCGATGAAGATCGGTTTTATGGGCGGGAGTTTTGACCCCGTGCACTTCGGCCACTTGGTTGCGGCGCAGGATGCCTACGAGCGTGGGGGGCTGGACCGGCTGGTGTTTGTGCCGGCGGCGCAGGCCCCCTTGAAGCCGGGCGTGGTGCAAGCTTCCGCGGAGGCTCGGTTGGCGATGTTGCGGGCGGCTCTCGACGGCGACGCGCGGTTTGAGATTTCGGATTATGAGGTGAAGGCGGGCGGCGTGAGCTATACGATCGATACCGTGCGGCACATGAAGACCCGGTTTCCCGGCGCCGAACTTGCCTGGGTGGTCGGCGCGGATCAGCTGGAGCGCCTGCATTTGTGGCGGCAAATCGGGGAACTGGTGACGCTGGTTGAATTTATTGTCCTGGCCCGGCCTGGCTGGGCGAATGCCGCGCGGGAGGATATCCGCGGGTTGCACCTGCGATGGTGCGAAGGGCATCTTTTGGAAATCAGCTCGACCGAGGTGCGGGAACGGGTGCGGGCGGATTTGCCGGTAGATTATTTGATTCCGCACAAGACGGTTGAGTATATCCGTGAAACCCGCCTCTATCGCCCGATCTAACATGTCGAACCCGCTTCCGTCCGATTCCACCTTCGCCTTGCTCAAACAGCTGGTCCGCGCCCTTGAAGACAAAAAGGTCGGCGACCTGCGCGTGCTCAAGATGGGCTCCAAGTCCACGATCACGGATTACGTCGTGCTGGCCACCGGCAATTCCGAACCCCACCTGCGCGCCTTGCGCATCGAAGTGGAGCGCGTTTTGGATGCGGTGAAGCAGCCGATCGCGGGCATGGAGGTGGGCACCTATGGCAGCGGATGGACGGTGGTCGACGCCTATCAGATCATGACGCACCTGTTCACACCGGAACAGCGTGCCAATTATGCCTTGGAGAAACTCTGGAAAGATGCCGAATCGCTCAACATAGCCAGCCTGATTGAAGAGCCCAAGCCGGTTAAGACGAAGTCCTTAAAGAAAAAGCCGACCGTCAAAAAGCCCGCTGTAAAGAAAACGGCGACCAAGAAAACGACTGTAAAAAAAGCGAAACCCGCGGCCCCAAAAGCCATGGTTAAAAAGAAGGCTAAGTAAATGATTTATATTAAATAACAGGCCGGCTGATTTACAAATCCCTTACGACTTTCTCCTTGCCGCGGGACGGCCTGCGGACTTGCATTCTTCCACTGCTCGCATTTGAGCCTTAACATACATACCTAGGATTCATATGAAAAACATTCGTTCCAACAAGGGCTTCACCCTCGTCGAAATCATGATTGTCGTGGTCATCATCGGCCTTCTCGCCGCCATGGCCATTCCCGCCTTCCAAAAGGTTCGTCGCGCTTCCCAGGAAAAGACGATGATCAACGACGCCCGTCAGATCGCATCCGGTGCCCAGCAGTATTTCCTTGAGCACGGTGTCACCACGGTCGCCAAGACCGAGCTGATCGGGCCTTCTGGTTACGTTAAGCAATTGGGTTCCGGTAACGTATTGAATGGATCCGCCATCGAGCAGGCCGCGACCTTCTCGATCACGAATGTCAGCTATGGCACGATCGTATTCGACGAGACCGCTCAGAACATGAGCAAGTCCACGAACCCGTAATCACTCCTGGCGTTTGTTAAAACCCGGTCGGAATTCAGTGTTTTTCCGCCTTGGTTATTGCTCAACCGCACCAGAAATGGTGCGGTTTTTTTTATGCAAAATGTAAGGACTTTCCGTTTAAAAATCGGCTGTATCATCGTATCGGCATTGCTTGTCTTGGGGTTGCGCTATTTTTGGCTGAGCAGCCTGGTTGCGCGCGACTGGGTGATGCATGGCTCGTATTGGTTTTTTTGGGTGCTGGCATTGGTGGCGGTCTATCATTGCGGACCCTGGGAGAGCGGATGGTGGAAGGGTATTTGGACGCGGATAAATAACAATAGATTGCATCTGCTGCTGGCTCTGTTGTTCTCATTCATCATGCAGGTTAATGAACCGCATATGCTTAAGGTGAATTACGACGAGCACGTGCTCATGGGAATTTCCCGGACGATGCACTATGAGCATATGGCGGCCTGGCCGGGAGGCGCCGGCAAGTATTATGGCACGGTTATTCCCACCTCGTTGATCGTGGATAAGCGTCCGGGTTTTTTCCCCTTTTTGCTGTCGGTGGGGCACACGTTGACGGGCTATCGGATTCAAAATGTCTATGTCCTTAATTGGATGGTGAGCGGCGTGCTCTTTTTCCTGTTGTCCAGGCTGGGCGGGTCATATGGAGGAGCCTATGGGGGCCTGTTGTTATGTGGTCTGGTCGCGGGATTGCCGTTGATCGCACAAAACGCCACCGGCGGAGGCTATGATCTGCTGAATCTGACACTGATTGTATTGCTGGGATTATTGGTGGCCCGGTATCTCAAGGATTCATCCGGGCGCAACCTCATCTGGATGGTCCTGGTCGCCATTGTATTGGCGAACACGCGGTATGAGTCGTTGCTCTATGTCTTGGTCCCCTGCGCGGCGTTTTTATATGTCTGGTTGGCCCGGCGTCGCGCGCCGGATACACCCTGGTTGTTGGCTTTTGCGCCGATCGGGGTGTTGTGGCCGCTTCTGTCGAATGCGGTGTTTCAGGCGGCGGTGGGTTTTTATCAGACCGATCCGGATAATTTTTTGAATAAAAAATACATCCTCCATAATATGGAGCATGCCGTATATTACATGTTCGATTTTTCTCGAGGCGGGACGAATTCGGTATGGCTGGCGGGAGTGGGTCTTATTTCGTTGGTATGCAGTATCCTGCTGCTCAGGCGGGGTGTGTCCAAATGGCGTCAGGCCGGCGCATATGACGTGGCTCATTTGTTGATGGGCGGGGTGATACTGGCGAATGTTTTTATTATTCTGATGTTATACTGGGGGGAATGGGAGGATCCGCTGGTTTCCCGCTTCTCATTGCCCTTCTGGTTGCTGCTGGCTTGGAGCGTGTTGCCTGTGTTGAGGCATCTCCAGTCTGTGGGGGCGGGGCGTTTTGCCGCCTGGAAACCGGTTGCCTGCGCGAGTTGCTTTGTGGTTTTTGTCTTTGCCATGCCCGACGCCTCGCAGGCCGCGGCGACGCGTAAACTCAAGGGAAGCTGGGGCTTGGAGTGGTCCTTGGAGTTTTTGAGAAAATATGATCCGGACCGGTCGATGCTGATTTTGGCGGAGTCATCCATTCCGTATATCAATAATCAATATGCCGCCGTGCCGATCGAGCGGCAGATCGTGAGCCAGCAAAAATTCGCGGCCACCGTGGAATACGGTTTGTATAATGGTGTGCTGATGATGGCGCAGCAGCGTCGTGACCGGAAAACCGGGGGTTGGGGCTATGATCCAAAGGCCCAGATCATTTTGGACACCTTCAATTATGAGGTGATCGGTGAAGCCGTGGTGGATCCTCTGTATCGGATGCAGATCGTTAAAGTCGGAAAGGCGAAGGTCGCGATACCTCTAAAGAAATGGCCGGAATATAATGCCGAGGAGAGCGGTGCCTCTTATGCACGCAGGGTGTATCAGCTCATGCCTTCGCTGATCGCCCCGCATTAATCAATAAAGCTTATGATCGCCCTCGGTTTATCGACCCGCTCCAAAATATTTATCGCCATGTCGCTCCGGGGCGTGGTGAAGGTTTGGCGGGGCCTTTGGCGCCGGCCGATGTCGGGTATATACCGACGGGGCGGGGTGGTGTGGGCGCTTGATTTGAACGAGGGCATCGATTTTGCCATCTGGTTGTTGGGGGCCTTTGAGCATGATTTGAGGAAGGTATATGCAAAACGGGTCAAGGCGGGCGATGTGATCCTGGATCTGGGCGCCAATATCGGCGCGCATTCGCTCCCCTTGGCAAAACTGGTCGGCCCCGAAGGGCGGGTTGTCGCGGTGGAGGCGACGGCTTATGCCCATGAAAAGTTGAAGGCGAACCTGGCACTGAATCCCGACCTGACGGGACGCGTGCTGGCCTTGCACGCGATCTTGCTGGCCGAATCGGGAGGCGCGTCTCCTTCGCATCTCCACTCCAGCTGGCCGCTGAACGGTTTGGAGCCGGTGGATCCTGTTTTAGGCGGTGCACTCAGGCCGGTGGGCCAGGCGCGGCCTGTGTCTCTGGACCAGGTCGTTGAAGAGCTGGGCTTGTCGCGGATCGATTGGATCAAGCTTGATGTCGACGGCAATGAACTGTCGGTTTTACAAGGCGCCCGGCGCACCTTGGTCAAATTCAAGCCCAGGATTTTGATGGAGCTGGCACCCTACTGCCATGTCGATACTCCGGGTCAGTTTGATGCGTTGATAGGCGTGCTGGCGGAAGCCGGCTGTCGTCTATTTACGCTTCCGGCGCTCAAGCCGCTTCCCCTGGATGCTGCTCGTTTGAGCGAGATCATCCCGAAGAACGGAAGCATCAATGTGTTGGTCACATGGGCGTGAGGCTTTTCTGCTCCCGTCCATTTGCCCTCCGGCCTTATATAAATTTGATCCGCTGGGACGCGAAGGCCAGCATCTTGAATAATAGCAGGCCGTGGCGCCACCGTTGGATGTTGGTGGTGCCATAGGTGCGGTCCCGATAGCGGATCGGGATGTCGCGAATCTTGAGATTGAGATGGTTCGCGCCGAAAAGGAGGTCGAAATCACCAAAGGGATCGAAGTCTCCGAAATAATCGCGGTTGGCCGCTATTTTTTCATAATCCCGCCGGAACATGACCTTGGTTCCGCAAAGAGTATCCTTCACATACTGGCCCAGGATCCACGAAAATGCGATTCCGAAGAATTTGTTGGCAATCATGTTAAGGAATTGCATGGCCTTTTTGTCCATGGGGTAGACAAGCCGGGAGCCGTTGGCGAATTCCGCTTTCCCGCTGGAAACCGCTTCATAGAATTTCGGCAAGTCTTCCGGCGGCATGGTCAGGTCGGCGTCCAGAATCATCAGGATATCGCCGTGTGCGGCGGCGAAGCCTTCACGCACGGCATTGCCTTTGCCTTTGCCTGTCTGGCGCAGGGTTTGGATCCTGCGCCCGGGATACGCCAGCCGCACCCGTTCGATTTCCTGCCAAGTATTGTCCTGGGAGTGGCCTTCCACAAAGATCAATTCCGTGAACGCTCCCATGTCGGGGGTGCGTTGAACAGCGGCCTCTATATTGCCCGCCTCATTGCGGGCCGGAATAATAATCGAGACGGACGGGGCCTTGCCGGACGGATCGGGGCGGGGGCGGGCGATTTGGAAAAGGGTGAATCCCAGGAATGGCACGACGGGTGCGATCCACCGGTTTAAGAAGGTGGATACAAGGGGTGTTTCCACCGGCCACAGCATCCGTGGCTGCCGTTTGATGGTTTCCCATTGCGAAAGGGCGAGCAGGTTTTCGATGTCTCCCGACGAAAGCCAGCTGAGGATGGGCGGTCGGGTCCGGAGGCCGATCCAATTTGCAAAACTATGGATGGGACGCCAAAGATTGCTGTGAAAATTGATAATCAGCCGGGTGGCGGGTGTCGAGTGAAGCGCCAGGCGGTCGAGGAGTCGCTGCGCATCAGCGCAGAAATTAAGCGTTTCCGAAAGTATAATGATATCGAACGTTTCTCCCAGCTCCAGCGTTTCACCGCTTTGCCGATGAAATCGGGCCTCCGGGAGGCGGGCTTTTGCCCGGGCGAGCTGGGTTTGGGAGAGATCGACTCCGGTTTTACGCGCCGCGGTGATATGCACCAGGAGCGCGCCGTCCCCGCAGCCTATTTCGAGGACGGAGGCGGACGGGGGGATGAGATGATTATAGTAATGGGAAAGTATGCGACGGTAGCCTTGCGCGGCAGGACCCGGAGGGGGCGCATTTTCGAAATGTTTTTCAACGGCTTCCAGGTGTTGCCTGGAAAAGCGGCTCAGCGTATCGTTCATTGCCGAAGGAGGTTGTGGGCGGAGGGCCGTGTCGCGTGTTGCGACGGGCCGATCGGGACGGGCGTGTCACGCATGCGGACGGGGCGGTGGCGGGGCGCCGAAGAGATTATATTTAACAATGACGTAGAAGGCATACAGGCCGTCCTTCCAGCCGATTTTTTTGCCATCTTTATAGGTGCGGCCATGGTAGCTGATGCCGACTTCATAGATGACGATCTCGGGGATTTTTGAGATTTTGGCGATGATTTCGGGTTCGAAGCCGAAGCGGTTTTCCTCGATGACAATGCCGTGGAGCACGTGCCGCCTGAAGACTTTGTAGCAAGTCTCCATGTCGGTGAGGTTGAGGTTGGTGAACATGTTGGACGCCAAGGTGAGAAACTTGTTGCCGATCATGTGCCAGAAGTAGACGACGCGGTGGGCCTCGCCGCCGGCGAAGCGGGATCCGAAGACGACGTCGGCCTGGCCGCGTTCGATGGGGGCGAGCAACCGGGGGTATTCGGCCGGGTCGTATTCGAGGTCGGCGTCCTGCACGAGAATGATGTCGCCGGTGGTGGCGGCGAAGCCGGTGCGGAGGGCGGCGCCTTTGCCCTGATTGACCTCGTGGTAAAGAATGCGGTCGACGAGGTGCGCGATATCGAGGCGAAGAATGTCGCGGGTGCCGTCGATGGACGCGTCATCGACGATGATGATCTCCTTGTTGGCCACAGGGGCGGCGCGCACGCGCTCCACGATGGTGCGGATGGTGCGCACTTCATTGTAGCAGGGGATCACGATGGAGAGTTTCATGCGGCGCGGGCAGGCTAGCGCACGACAAGCATGGGGGAAGGCTTTTCCTGCGCGCAGTGATCAGCACGCTCCGGGCCGATCGGTGCATGGGCAGCATTGACGACTTGGAACCTTGGTGGCGCAATCCGGCTCGTTGTCATTCTCGCCTCAAAAATTTTCTGTAAAGCCACGTCGATTGTCGACGGGAGCAATCAACTTTGCCTGGCTGGCGGCCGACAAAGGGTTCCGATTGGTGGCGGGGGCGCTGGTGGGATTTGCGGTGGCGCGGTATCTCGCACCTGTGCGATTCGGGCTTTTGAATTACGTGACGGCAATCGTTGCGCTTTTTATGCCGTTGGCTGAATTGGGGGTGGATGCCATCGTGCGCAGGCGGTTGATTGCGAATCCGGAGGATGCGGGCAGTCTGCTGTCTACGGTATTGCGACTGCGGTTTATGGCTGGCTTGGTTTTATACTTGGGAGTGGCCGGCTATGCCATGGGAGTATCGGGAACAACGGAGGCCGGACATCTTCTACTCATCCTTGGATTCACTTTGTTCCAGCCGGCGGGCTACACTGCGGACCTGTGGTTGCAGGCGAATTTGCGGGCACGGGTGAGCGTGATAACGGGGTGGATTGCTCTTGTGTTCGGGGCATGCATACGGCTTTGGCTGATCCGGGTGGGGGCGGAGTTAAGCGCGTTCGCCTGGGTCATCGCGGGGGAATGCCTGTTGGGTTGCGGATTACTGTGGTGGGGCGGGCAGCGCAATGGACTGCCTAAATTGGTGGGCGGGGAGTTTTGGAGCAAAAGCGCGAAGCTGCTGAGCAGCTCCTGGATGATGGTTTTTTCAGGAATGGCCATGATGTTGTATATGCGTTTGGACATGGTGATGCTGCGCTCGATGTGCGGAAATCGGGAGGCGGGCATTTATGCGGCGGCGGTGCGGTTGTCCGAGCTGTGGTATTTTGTGCCCGTGGCTTTGGCCTCCAGCATCCTGCCGGCCTTGCTGCTCAAAAGGGATGAAGGGAAGGCGGCTTACGCGCGGGCGATGCAGCGTTATTACGATCTTAATGCGGCGATGGCCTATGGGATGATCCTGATCATGGTTCTTTTTGCCCGGCCACTGGTTACGATCATTTACGGGGCGGCATTTGCCGATGCCGGGCCCGTGCTCGAATGGCATGCGTGGTCGGCCATATTTGTATTTTTAGGAGTGGCGCGCGGACAGTTTTTGATGAACGAAAGCAGGTATGCCTTTAACTTGCTGGCGACAGTTTTGGGTGCGGCGGTCAATGTCGGGCTCAATCTATGGTGGATTCCGCAACACGGAGCCATGGGGGCGGCTTGGGCAACGCTGGTCGCTTACGGGGTCGCGGCTTGGGCTATATCATGGTGCCATCCAGGAGTGAGGACGAATGCATGGATGCAGACGCGTGCGTTGTTGATTCCCGTTCTGGGGTGGCGTTATCTAATCCGCAGATGATTCTTCCGCATTGCATTCGAGCACCCTTGAACAATGTCCGGCGCGCGCTATGCGAAGCGACGGGGAACGGGAAATATTCCCGTCCGTCCCTGCACGAGCTGGATCGGAAGCTGGAGCGCTATCTGGATTTTGACAGAGGGTTTTTCGTGGAGGCGGGGGCTAACGATGGGTTTGAGCAGAGCAATACCTATTATTTTGAGCGGATACGCCGATGGACAGGGGTGTTGATTGAGCCAGTGCCATGGCTGGCGAGCAAATGCAGATTGAGGAGGCCCTCATCCATTGTGTTCGAGGCGGCCTTGGTTCCCTTTGGCTATCCGCAGGAATATATATCGCTCGATTATTCAAACCTCACCTCTAGCGTTCATGGCGCCTTTGAGGACGAGGAAAAACGGAAAAAACACCAGGAACACGGTCTGGCGGTGCAACCCCAGGTCGAAGCTGCGAGTATCGAAGTGCGGGCGCGTTCATTGCAGTCTCTGTTGGACGAAGCTCACGCACCTCATGATTTTGACCTCCTATCCCTTGATGTCGAAGGCTACGAAGCCATGGCGTTGGCAGGCCTTGATTTCTCCATCTACAGTCCTCGTTATCTGTTGATAGAGGTTCGTGATCACGCAGCTATCAGGGCGGGATTGGGTGGATATTATGATGAAATTGAAATATTGGCTTCCCCCGGCTCTTATCAAGATGTGTTGTATGCGAGGCGTTGACTTGGTTGGAGGAGAGGCAATAATAACAGGCCATTGGTTCAGTTTTTCATTTTTTTGTGATGAGCAGGGTAACTTTGATCATTCCTAGTTTTAACAATGCAAGGTTTCTTCCGGAATGCTTGGCTTCCGCACTCGCCCAAACCCGGCCCTTTGATGAAATCATAGTGGTTGATGACGCCTCGCAGGATGACTCGGTTCGCATTGTTGAGGCAGCGAGTCGGCATGCGCAGCAGATCCGGTTGATTGCCTTGCCTCGAAGACAGGGAGTGGCAGCCGCGCGGCATGCTGGTATAAGCGCCGCAACCACACCCTTTATCACAACGATTGATGCGGATGACTTTTTTTGGAATGTGAAAAAAAACGAACTTGAGATGAGCTTGGTGGAGGCTGCGTTACCCCAGACCCATGTGGTTGCATTTTCCGATGTCCAGCGGGTTTCTGTATCTGGAGAATCACTGGGGGCGGTCTCTCGTCATCGTAAAATCCTCCAAGGTTCTTTATTTGGTGAGTTGCTGCGCCTAAAATGCTTTGTCCCGAGGGATTTTACGTTTTCCCGTATATCATATTATGAATCAGGGTGTTACGATCAGAGGTTCTCGCTTTACGAAGACTGGGATCTTAAGTTGAGGCTTTCCCGGTTTTGTGACTTTCGATTTACCGGAGCCCTTGGGGTCGCCTATCGGAGTAATCCAAATGGATTGTCTAGCGCACCTCTCGGCCGGCATTTGCGGGCGATGTATGAGGTTATGATTAAAAATACCCGAGGCATACCGCAACCACGACGTCATTTCATACGGATGGCGGCGTTTGTAAGCATCATGCGTTTTCTGCGCGGCGGGATTAACGCATTGTTGCGAAAATGGGCACGCCTGTAGCGATCGATAATCAGAGGCCGGATGCAAAAAAGCAGGTGATTTTAATCAATGTAATGAATTATATAATTGAGCAACGTGAGTGGAATGAAAAATTGGCGAACTGGTTCACTCCGGATGCACGCCTTGTGAGCGTAAGCAGTCATTCAAGTGATATTCGTGTTTATCGGGCGGATGACACGGTTATCAAGTTACGTCGGTTAACGCCGGCAACGGTCTTCAATCGTCCAAACAGCTTGGAGGACGAGTATTTGGTGTTGTGCTGGCTCCGTGATACTTACCATTGCGACTGGTTGCCGGCCGTGAAAGATTACCGGCGCGAAGGTTTGTGGGAAATGATGAGCATGGAGGCGCTGGAACCGCCTGTCTGCCCTGATCCCGTAGCGAGTCCTCTCATTGAGGGCATTCGGGATGTATGGGCGGTTATATGCAGAGTATGGCAATTAAACAAGATGGGGGTCTCCCATGGTGATTTATTGCAATCCAACGTAGGGCCGACGATTCATGGGAAAATCGTGATGCTGGATTTTGATCAGGTGATGATCGGTTCGAGGCGAAGGTGTTTTTTGAGGGATTTTTTTGGAGTCCCTCTACAGGGCCGGGCCGCCCAATTTACGATTTGGGACCGGATGATGAATTCACGGGGATTCAGAGCTTTATTTTTATTACCGGGCAAAATCCGGGCGCGGTTCAGGTGCGGCCGCGTGGTTGCTGCGATCAATCCTTCCGGGGTCGTCAACCGCTGTAAGGCCAATGGCAACCCGGGTTTGATGGCGCTAGCGGAGATATGGGTGATGTCTGCAAAATCGGGTGCCAACAGCCCGGAAGGTGCCATTGCCTACTACTCCATAGATATAGCTGGCATCCATTTTCCCGGCGAGCGACCTTGGGTTTTGCGGTGGGAAATGATTCAGCGGAAGGTAAATTTTGCGGGTAAGCGCGTAGTGGAGCTGGGCTGCAATCTGGGTCTATTGTCTGTGCATGCCTCGCTGGCCGGAGCAGGCGAGGTGGTGGGGGCTGATCATAATGACGACATAATTGAGGCCGCGAAAAAAACAGCCGTAATTTTCAATGCAGATGTGAAGTTTTTTCGGGCTAACTTTGACGATGATATGGACTGGGAGACCCGGTTGGGTGGAGGAGATATCGTCACGGTATTATCCCTGACATATTGGTTAAGGGACAAGGATCGACTCTGGCGATACCTCGGGTGGTTTTCGGAGGTTTTATTCGAGGGACATGAGGCTCCCGAGGAAACCGAGTTGCGCTTTAAGCAGGCTGGTTTCTCCCGTATCGAGCGTATAGGTATATCCGAGCGCAATCGGATTGTGTTCCATGCGACCCGGCAACTTCCCGGACAAGATCTAAAGGCGTGTGCAATGAATCAAAATCATGGATGACGATCATCACTGTATAACGAATGAGGAGCCGCAGGCGTTTCTCCGGATGCGGCATGCTGACCATGCGATGGCCTCCCGGTTATACGCATCGCTGGGGCGGGGGCTCTACAATTGCACCACGGGGGGGAAGCTCGAAATGCTGCCTCGCTGTTCGCTGGAGCAATTTATCAAGGGCGACCCGCGTGTTTCCTCTCAACCATGAGCGGATGCGTGCATCTGGCCCATCATTGGTGGGTTTGGCAGCGGGGCGGGGGAAGGGTGTTTGCCGACATGGCGGAGCTTTTTCCCGGGGCGGAGCTGTCGATGATCGTGCATGCGCCGTCCACCCTGTCGCCGGAGATGGCGGCGCGCGTCATCCATGCGTCGGTTTTGCAACGGGTGTCGCCGCGGTGGCTGGATCACCGGAAATTGCTTCCGTTGTTTCCTTGGGCGGTGCGGGGTCTGTCCGCCCCGGAAGGCACAAGACTGCTGTTGACCAGCGATGCCGCGGTGATCAAGGGCATGCGCAAACCGCCGGGGTGCGTGCAGGTGTGCTACTGTCACTCGCCTCCGCGCTACCTGTGGGACATGACGGACGAGTATGTCCGCCGAACCGGTGGGTTGGGGGCCATTGGCCGGCGGGTTTTCCGTTGGGCGGCGGAACGGGTGCGCCGGTTCGACTTCGAGGCGGCGGCCAACGTGGATCACTTCATCGCCAATTCGAATTTCGTGGCCGATCGGATCAGGCGTTGTTACGGGCGTGAGGCGAAGGTGATTTATCCGGCGGTGGATATCGGGCGATTGCAGCCCACCGGCTTGGCCGCCGCCGACTTTTATTTGGTGGTTTCCGAATTGGTGGCCTACAAGCGGGTTGATCTGGCGGTTGCCGCCTGCACCCGCCTGGGACGGCGTCTGGTGGTGGCGGGGGACGGAGCCGAACTGTCGAGATTGCGGTTGCAGGCAGGTCCGACCGTGGAGTTTCGAGGTCGGGTCCGGGATGACGAGGTGGCGAGGTTGCTGGCCGAGTGCCGTGCGTTGTTGCATCCGCAGGTGGAGGACTTCGGGCTGACACCGGTCGAAGCGCAGGCCGCGGGTCGGCCCGTGATCGCACTGGGCGTCGGAGGCGCGCGGGAAACGGTGATCGATGGTCGGACCGGAGTGTTTTTTGCGGAGCAAACCGTGGGCGGGTTGGAAGAGGCGATCAGGCGGTTTGAGGCGCTCCCGCCGGGGGCGTTGGGCGTGGAGGCGTGCCGGAGCAACGCGGAACGTTTCAACCGGCCGCGGTTTCAGTCCGAGCTGCGCGCGGCGCTGCTCGAATGGACCCCCGAAATAGCGGGGAGTCTGTTCCGCAAGACCGATTGCGGTTGGACAAAGCCCGGTCCGGCGGCAATGGGTTGATGGCGAATGTTTCGAATCAAGGCGCCTGCATCCCATCCCCCGTTTTACCGTTTATGGAGACGTCGTCACGCAGGCTGCCGATAACCGCGTTGGTGGTGGTGCTGGACGCGGAGGGCTGGTTGCCGGCATGCCTGCCGAGCATTCGTTTTTGCGATGAAATCCTGGTGGTCGACATCGGCTCGACGGACCGCTCGGTGGAGATCGCCCTGGCGTATGGGGCGAAGGTCATCACCCATTCGCGCGTGCCGTTTGCCGAAGTTCTTTGGCCGGATGTGGTGCCGCAGGCAAAACATGACTGGATCATGCGTTTCGATCCCGACGAGGTTTTTGATGAGCGAATCCTGCCCGAGCTGGAGCCGGCGCTCGCGGTTCAGCGAACCGGAATCATTCGTGTTCCCTACCAGTATTATTTCCGCCGGAGGGTTCTGCGCACGACGGTCTGGGGCGGGGTCCGCCATATGAACGTCTTTTTCCATAGGTCACGGGTCGATGTGAGGCCGTATGTTCACGAGGGATTGAAGCTCGGGCCGGGGCGGGTCTTCGCGAGCATCGATCAAGCCAAGCGGTATCCGATCAAACACTACTGGATCAACGACTGGGTGCAGATGAGGGAGAAGCATGCCCGTTATCTTTTGTCGGAGGGGCCGGACCGCCTGCTGCGCGGCGAGCATTTTGGCTGGTTCAAGGCCATGGTTCTGACCGCGCGGGCGCTGGGAACGAGCTTGCTGTGGAGATCCGGCTGGCGCGGGGGCGCAGACGGCTGGGCGCTCAGTTTTTTCTACGCCGGCTATGTGTGGCGGAGTCAGTGGTCCTTGCGCGGAGCCGAGCGGGCTGCGCGATGCTGCCAGCGTTTATAGAGGTGATAGATCCCTGTTTTGCGGGCGATCCAGAGCCGGGCCGTGGGAATACCGCTGAAGATCAGCACGCCGATTTTGCCCGCAACCGTTGTTTCATGGCGGAATTGCTCCCCAACGATCAGAAAGGGGCGGCGGCAGCTGATGCCATTCGTGTCGAAAATGGACAGGTGGCAGTCGATGTGGGCGAAGTTGAGTCCCTTCTCAAACAGGCTGCGGGTGAGCAGCCAGTCGGAGATGATTTGGTGGCGGGTGGAGTAGGGGGTTTCAATCAGATGATTGCGCCGGTAGATCAGGGCGGGATGGCCGGCCGCCATGCCATAACGGAAGTCTTTTGAGGTGACGGCCCGGCCCATGCTGCGCAATCCGTAGGGGGTTTGAAACCAGAGTTTGCCATAGAGGCCGTCCAGACCGGGTTGCTCACCGAGGGCTTTGACAACGTTGGCCACAACATCGGGTGCGGCGCAGACATCTCCGGAGTTTAGAAACCAGACAAAATCGGCGGATGCCAGTCCGACGCCTTTGTTCATGGCATCGTATATGCCGTCGTCGGGTTCGGAGCGCAGGCGTCGTCCCGGCATCGGTGGCAGCGAGGAGAGATAGTCGGTGGTGCCATCGGTGGAGCCGCCATCGACGATCCAGTGTTCATCGGGCCGAACCGATTGCGCATCGACGCTGGCTATCGTGCGTTTGAGTCCGTCCAGGTCGTTGCGGGTTATGGTTATGATCGCCAGTCTCATGGGGTTCGGCGGGTGATGAGCTGGGCCGACAGGGTCCAAAATGCACGTTGCCGTCCCCACCACTGGGCGGGCTGGATGCGCAGCTGACGCAGATCGCCGCGAAGAAGTCCGCGGACCAGGCTGAAAAAGGGAACCCCGGTCATCTCGATAAATTCAAGCAGTCCGTAAATATGATGCTTTTCGATGAGCCAGATGGCCGCGAGGGCGCCTTTGCCCAGGCCGTAGCGGTAGGCCTTGCGGGCGGCTAAGCCGACTTCGTCGAAGTGCATGGGGGGGTGCAGCACGGCCAGGTCGGGAGCGTAGAGCGCGCGGGCGCCGCCGACGAGCAATCGCCAGCAAAGATCGGCCTCTTCGCTGCTTGGCAATGCGGTGCCGGGGCCGAGGCGGGAGTCGTATCCGCCGACACGGGCAAAGGCCTCCGCCTTGACCAGAAAATTGGCTCCGGCCAGCAGCTTGGACCCCGGAAAGTGATCCAGTCGGCCTCCCAGCTGCTGCCGGAAAGAGTAGGGACGCCCGGTTGTTTCGTCGAGGACGGCGCCGGCGATGAGATCCAGCCCGGGGTCGTTTTCCAGCAAGGCGATCAAGCGTTCGGAGTAGCCGTCGATCCAATGGGCGTCGTCATCAAGGAACGCGATCCAGCCGGCGGCGGGAAACTCAAGGAGGGTGTTACGCGCACACGCCCCGCGGGCGTCGGGTCTCCGATGGACGACCAGGGAGGGCTCGGCCTGGAACTCCGGCGCGAGCACCAGGGGCACGCTGTTCTGGTCGATCAAATGGATGCGGCCCGGGCGATGTTGCTGCTGCAGGACCGAGGCGATCGCGCGGCCGGCATACCAGGCATC
>LNAP01003332.1_pt1 | contig 15409 bp, 14 predicted proteins | sample 602601 | NCBI WGS metagenome assembly LNAP01 (sample SAMN02440304, study PRJNA202911) | soil metagenome | biome: Subtropical and temperate rainforests or woodlands; isolation source: soil samples (1 kg each in a 20% v/v slurry with milli Q water) were... ...
GGACAGCCTGGGGCGCGCCAGCCAGGTCGCCACCGAAACGTACCTGGCGCATCGCGTCGACCTGCCGCTAGGGCCCGCGGCACGCGCCCTGGCGGCGGCGTTGCGGGACGCCGGCTAGATTTTGGGCGCTTGCGCATAGCTCACGCCCATGCCTGCCCGCACGTCGTTCTGAATGCCGTAAGGCGCAATCGGATAACGCAATCCGTTGGCCGCCAACGCCTTCATGCCCGCGATCGCCACCGGCAAATAGCGCGGCGGCAACGCCATCAGCATTTCTTCGTCGGGCACGCCGCCATAGCGGCGCTCGGCGAAACAGGGCAATGACAGGCTGGGCTCGCCCGTTGCCAGCGCTCGGCCCCAGGAATCCGCACAGGCCGTCTCGCCCACCACGCTCCAGTCAAATCGCCGATAGTTCTTCCACTGCAAACCATTGATCAGAATGATCATCTGACCCGGCGTGGCGTACACCAGGCAGATGTCGGGCGGGTCCAGCCGCCCCGAGGCCAACGGCGACACCACCAACCCCCGGTACTTGCCCGCCGGCACACAGGACAGCGCCTCCTGGCGCGCCCGCGCATCCGCCTCGGTCGCATGCCAGACGCCGACGTAATCCTTGCCGCTTTTCCAGGCTTCGTCCTGCGGGCCCAGGCCGACCACCGCGCGGCATTGCGAGCCAACAAGGTCGTCTCCGGTAATGCCCACCGTCCAGCCCAGCCGCGCCGCCATGCCGACGATCTGGTCAGTCGTGTGCGTGGCCTGCGGCCGCCGCAAGCCACGCACGCCCGCCATGGCGGCTTCGTCCTCGAACAACTTCATGCCGATGACCGTGGTTTTCAGCCGCAGCAGCTTGTTCAGGTCGTCGACCATCGACGCCCAGTCAAGGGGCGTGTCGTGCGTTGTCTCTTCCATTTCCGTCCTTTGGACTGTTGTGCGCGGCAATGCCGCGTTGGATGCTTGGCGATTTTACGTATTTACCCGCTTCATCAGGTACTTCGGCGATTCCTGGTACCCCTGCCGGTAGTAGAACCGGTGCGCGTCGGTTCTACGTTCATGGCAATGCACTTCGATGCGGTCGCAGCCGCGCGCGCGGGCCAGTTCTTCGGCCGCGGTTTCCAGTTGCCGCCCTACGCCCGCGCTGCGCGCCTGATCGCCGACGCAGAAATACGTGATGCGGCAAAAATCGCCGGGCAGTGCCAGCTGGATCATGAAATGCAATCCGATGAAGCCCAGCAAGGTGCCCGCCTGGTCTTCGGCGACCAGCAGGCAGGCATCGGGGTGAGCCGCCAGTTGCGCAATCTTCTGCGGCACAAAGGACGCCGTGCCGGGGTAGTCCAATTGCGTCAGCAATGCCGCGATGGCGGCGCTGTCCTGGGTCGTGGCGGTACGGATCTGCATGAGAGCTTCCAGTCGGTGTCAAAGAAAGCGGGCAAGCGTATGACAGCACCGTGTCCGCGCCATGACAAGCGCGCCGGCCCACCGGCGCGGCCTACTCTCCCTTGTCATCCCGCTGCAACATGGCGAACAACGCCCGGACCGGTCCACTGTCGGCCGCCTGCCCGGACGCCGCCAGGCCGAAGGACCGGTACAGCGGTGAGGCCAGCCGCAACACCCGCAAGCCGCGCCGGCTTTCCGGCAAGGTCAGTGCAGGCACCAGCGTCACGCCCAGGCCGTCGCGGACCAGGGCGAACGCGCTGGCCCAGTCGCGAACCGAGGCCCGCACGTCCGTGATCGCCAAGCCGGCATCGGCGGCCAGGGTTTGCGCATGCACGCTGCATCCGCCGGTAGCCAGCACGAACGGTTCAGCCGCCAGTTCCGCCAAGGCGATGGCGCCGCGGGCGCGCGCCAGGGGATGCGCGGCGGGCAGCACGGCCATCCATTCATCCTGCCCCAAAGGACATACTTGCCGGCCCGGCGCGGCATTCAGCACGACGCCCACGTCCACGGTGCCCGCGGCCAGCAGCGTTTCGACTTCATCGTCGGTGGCTTCCAGCGATATCACATCGATCTCGGGGTGCAGTTGCCGGAAACGGCGCAACACCGGCGGCAGCACGGTCGAGAACACCATGGGGAAACTGGCCAACCGCAGCGTGCCGCCCGCGGCGCCCCATGCCTCGCGCGACAACGTCTGGATGCGATGCAGCGCGCCCAGCATGGTCCGGGCTTCGTCCGCCACCCGCAGGCCCAGCGCGGTTGGCACGGTCTGTCGGCGCTCCCGCGTGAAAAGCGGCGCGCCCAACGTGTCTTCCAACTGCGCGATCGCCTGGCTGGCGCCGGACTGGGTCATGCCCACCTGTGCCGCGGCGTGCGTGATGTTGCCAGCGTCCACCACCGCCAGCACCAGCCGCCAATGGATCAGGTTCATCATGGCATTACCTTTACTTATGGCTTATTTCTTGAAAAGTAATTTTACCCATGCCAGGAATGGCTTCAAGCTGGGCGTCCCGTTGCCTCAAGAGCCCACCCATGAAGCTGTACTACGCCCCGGACACCTGCTCGCTGTCGCCCCATATCGTGCTGCGCGAACTAGGCCTTCCGTTCACGCTGGTGCGCGTCGACAACCAGACGAAGCGCACCGCCGATGACGGTGACTTCCTGGCGATCAACCCCAAGGGGTACGTCGCTGCGCTGGAACGCGATGACGGGCAGGTGCTGACCGAAGGCCCCGCCATCGTCCAGTATCTGGCCGACCAGAAGCCCGAAGCCGGGCTGGCGCCCCCCAACGGCAGTTGGGCGCGCAGCCGCCTGCAAGAATGGCTGAACTTCATCAGCACCGAAATCCATGGCGGCTTCGGTCCGCTGTTCAACCGCGAGCTGCCGGCCGCCGCCAGGCTCTGGTGGCAGGCGCGCCTGGAAAAGCGCCTGGACTATACGGCGCGCCAGCTGGACGCGCGCCGGTATCTGCTTGACGAGCGCTTCAGCGTCGCCGACGCCTACCTGTACACCGTACTGCGCTGGGCGGTGTTCTTCGACATCGACCTGGCCCGCTGGCCTGCCCTGGCGGCCTATATGACCCGGATCGGCGAGCGGCCCAGCGTGCAGGCGGCGCTGGCGGCCGAAGGCACTACCAGCGGTACGTGACGCCGGCCATCATGCTTCGCGCCTTGCCGTAATAGCAACCGAAGGAATAATTGCAGCTGGACACGTAGGTCTTGTCGAACAGATTCTGCACGGTCAGGCTGGCGACCAGACCGCCCAAGGAAGGCGACAGATGCGCCAGGTCGTAGCGCAGCGACGCATCCACCACCGCAAAGGACGGCGTGCGGAAGGTGTTGGCCGAATCGCCGTAAGCCGTGCCCGTCCAGCGCACCCCCACGCCCACCTCCATGCCCCCCAGCACCTCGCCGGGCAATCGGTAGTTGGTCCAGAGGCTCGCGGCCCAGGTCGGCAGTGCGGCCAAACGTTTGCCGGCGTTGTACGAACCCGGCGTCGAACGGGGGTCCAGGTAGGTCAAGCCCGCGATCACATCCAGGCGTTCCATCGGCTGCGACTTGATTTCCAGTTCAACGCCCTTGGACCGCACGCCACCATTCTGGACTTCGTAGCCGGGATGGTCGAAGTCCTCGGAAGACATGTTCTTCTGCCGAATCTCGAACGCCGACAGCGTGATCAGCGTGTCGCTGTCCGAGGGCTGATACTTGACGCCCACCTCCACCTGCTTGCCCGTGGTGGGTTTGAAAGACTCGCCCTCGTAATTGGTGCCGACCACCGGCAGGAACGATTCCGAATAGCTGATGTAGGGCGCCAATCCGTTCGCAGCCACATAGGCCAGGCCCACGCGCCCGCTGAACGCGCTGTCATTGCGACGGGTCCGGGTGCTGGCCACCAGATCCTGGTTGTCGATCTTGGCCCAGTCGTAGCGGCCACCAAGCGTCAACACAAAATTGTTTAACTTGATCTGGTCTTGCAGGTACAGCCCGACCTGGCTGACGCTGTTGTCCCATTGCGTGGTCAGCTCGGTATCCGGCTGCGCTACGTTGTAGTCGGGGTCGTACAGATTCAGCGGCGTCGCCGCATAATTGTTATAGCCCGTGTATTTACGCGAGAAATGACGGTAGTCCAGACCAACCAGGACCGTGTGGTCCAACGCGCCCGTCTTGCCCTTTAGCTCCAGATTGTTGTCAATACTCAGCACATTGTTGTGCTGCCCCCAATCCAGCTTGGTCCGGCTTGCCTGGCGGTAATCGGTATTGCCATCGGCATCCTGCACAAAGCGGTTCAGGTAGAAGCCACGGTAGTTGTCGCGCACATCCACGAAGCGGATCGTCTGGCGAATCGCGGCTTGCTCGGAGAACTTGTGGGACAGGTCCGTGCCCACGACATACTGACGGCGGTAGAAATCGTTATATCCGGGCTGCCCGGTAAAAATGTCGCGGTCGATCCGCTTGCCGTCGGGTCCAGCGAACACCGTGCCGATCGCGGGCAGAGGCTGATAGTCCGGCACGCCGCCGTCGCGCTGCAATTGCGTGTACAGCGTCAGCGACGTCGCGGCGCTGGGCCGCCACGACAAGCTGGGCGCCATCAACAGGCGCCGGCTTTCCTTGTAGTCGGTCTGTTCATTGCCACCATTGGCCACCGCCGTTACGCGGTACAACAGCGAACCATCTTCGTTGGCGGGCCCGGTCAGGTCCAGGTTGCTTTCCACCCGGCCATAGCTGCCCACACCCATCCGCACTTCCCGTAGCCGCTCTTCGGACGGCCGTTTGGATACCAGATTGATCAAGCCGCCGGGCTGGTTTTGGCCATACAGCACCGACGCCGGCCCCTTCAGCACTTCCACCCGTTCCAACAGATACGGATCAATCTGCAGCGCGCCGCCCAAGCTGCCCGCATACGGCAGATACGTACCGTCCAGGTACAGCGGCGCCGGGGCGAAGCCGCGCGAGTCGACCTCGTCGGCGATCATGTTGGCATCGGTGTAGCCGTTGACGTTGACACCCGGCGTGTAACGCAGCGCCTGGGCAACCGTGGTCGCCCCGCGCGTCGAGATTTCCGCCGCGGTCACCACATTCACCGTCTGGGGAATTTCCAGAATGGAGGCATCGGTCTTGGTTCCCGTGGCACTACGCTTGGCTGCCACGCCCGGCACCGGCCCCCAAGCGTTTTCGGTTTGCCCCAGCACGCGGACGGGCTCCAGAACGGCGGCGGCGCCCGGCACGGCAGGCGTGCGACGCAGCCGGTAGGCTCCGCTTTCCTCCGCTACCGCGTCCAGGCCCGTGCCCGCCAACAACGCCGCCAGCCCATCGCGCACGCCGTACGTGCCGCGCAATCCCGGGCTGTTCACATCGGCGACCATAGCCGGCTCCGCCCCCACCATCACGCCCGAACGGCGCCCGAACTCCAGCAACACTTGGCGCAACGATCCCGCCGCGATGCCGTATTGCTGCCTGGCATCCAACACCTGGGCGTGGGCGGGCTGGGCTGGCGCCAATGTGGACAGCAGCGCGCCGGCGGGCAGGCCGAATGCGATATGGCACAACCAGCGGCGCGCAGGCGACAGCGTTGTGGGCGTCGCGCGGCGACGGCGGGGATGATGCGGCATGAGGCGATCCTTGTGAACGTTAGCGATGGACAACCCTGCCCGATGAGGCGGCTGTCTCACTGTCTAATGCTCGAATCGCAAAATGGTGCCGGCCTGTTACAAAATAACCGTGCACTGCCGTCATGGCCCGACCGTCACCCAATACGCGGTGCGGCGATGCACCCGCACGGGCAGGATCCGTTCCATCAGCCGCAGGACCTTGTCAGTGTCCTGCACCGGGAATGCGCCAGTAATCCGAAGATCGGCCACGGTGGGATCGCATCGCAAGAAGCCGCGCCGGTAGCGTCCCAGTTCCGCCAGGAAATCCTGCAATCGCCAATCGTCGGCGAACAGCATGCCGCTGGTCCAGGCGTCGGCATTGGCGGGGCTGGGTCGCACTGCGTCCACGCCGTCACGGTCGAACGCCGTTCGTTCCCCGCGGTTCAACCGCAGCTCCGTGCCGCTGGCCCGCGTCTGGATACGCACGGCGCCCTCCAGCACGGCCACATGGGTCTGCGCTTCTTCACCCAGTTGGCGCACGGTAAAGCGCGTGCCGATCGGGCTGATGAAGCCGCTGCGCGTCTCGACGATCATCGGCCTGCCCAAGGCGTCCTGGCCGGACTCGATATGGATCTCGCCCTCTACCAGAACGATGCGCCGCGCCCGGGCGTCGAAGCGCGTATCGACAGCGCTGCGGGTATTCAGCATCAGACGCGTGCCGTCCTCCAGCGTCAGCAGACGGCGTTCGCCAACGCCTGAACGGTAAGCAGCCGTCCACAACCGCCACGGCGCGGGCTCGCCCGTGGCCATTACAAGGCCCCCGGTGGCGGATACGCCAAGCAACGCGGCAAGCAATCGTCGACGCCCAGCCTGAGAGCGGCTTACCTGCTCGACCACCTGGCTTGCCGCCGCACCCGGTAGCTTGGCCGCGTGCTCCTCAAGCGTCTGTGCCATCGCCGCCACGCGCTGCCACGCCAGTTCATGATCGGGGTTCGCCGCCCGCCACGTTTGCCAGCGCGAAAGGTCGGCCGGCGTCGGGTCGCATTGCAGGCAGATCAGCCAGTCCGTTGCCGCCGCCACCACGGCGGGCCGGCTGCGCGGCAACGAGGACGTCGACAGGGAAGACATGCGCCGGGCCGCCTACGCGTACATCACGCTGAAACAGCGCTGCAGGGCTTTGGACATGGTCTTCTTCACGATATCCAGCGAGCAGCCCATACGATGTGCGACGTCCGGATACGAAAGCCCTTCCAGTTGCGCCAGCAGGAAGATGCCGCGGGTACGCGCATCCATGCCGTCCACCAGGCGGCAAAGTTCAACCAGCGTTTCAACCACGATCAGGCGCGACTCGACCGAGGGTTCGCACGGTTCGCCACGCGCGGCCAGCACGTCCAGATATGCGGCTTCAATGGCGCCGCGGCGATGGTGGCGAAACAACAGCCGCTTGGCGACGGTGGTCAAATAGGCCCGGGGCTGCGCCAGGATGGGCTGCGAATCCACACCCATGATGCGTTCGAAGGTGTCGTGCGCCAGATCGGCCGCATGGTCCGAGCCGCCGAGGCGGCGCCTGAGGAAACCGAGCAGCCAGCGATGGTGTTCGACATACAGCCTCTGGATCGCGTCGTGCGCGGGGATGGCGGGAACGGGGTCGGACACGACGGGGGCTCGCTGCGTAGTTTTTGATAACAAGAATTAATCGCATTCTATTCGAGGTCGCCTCGCCCCGCTACTCGGCATTCCCCCGTTTGCAACACTCCCCGCCACGGGCTCAACGGAAAGCGTCGACCCCGCGCATCAGCGCCTGCGCCATTCTGGGCTGCCGCAGTTGCTCCAGCCACCATTGCAGCGCCCTGCCCTCATGCCCGCCCCGCCACGCCAAATACAGCAGGTTCGGCTCGCGCGGCGTCTCGGTCTGCTTTTCCACCAATTCGCCGCGTGCAAGCAAAGAGGCCACGCGGTGGCGTGGCACCCATCCCACGCCCAGGCCCTCGCGCTGCGCGAGGATCTTGGCGCGCATGCTGGGCACGGCAAGCACCGCTTGGCCGCCCACCCGGCCATAGCCGCGCGCGGACACGCCCCGCGACGTGTCCGCCACCACGATCGCCCGGTGCTGCTGGATCTGGTCCTGGCGCAAGGGCGCTTTCGCCTTGGCCAGCGGGTGGCGGCGCGATACGGCGAATAGCCATTCCATTTCGCCCAGTGCTGCCCACTGCAGATTCGGTATGGACTGGGGTTCGTTCGTGGCCCCCACGATCAGGTCGGCCCGGCCTTCCCGCAGCGCTTCCCAGGTACCACCCAGCACCTCGTGCGTGAACCGCAGCGTCACGCCGGAATCCAGCCCGTCGAACGCCTGGATCAAGGGCGCCATCAATTCGAATTCCAGGATCTCGTCGCTGACGATATGCAGCCGCTCCTCCCAGCCACTGGCCACCTGCTTGACGCGTTGCGTCAGGCGCGACACGTCAAGCATCACCCGGGCGGCCTCGTCCGCCAGCAACCGACCTGCCGGCGTCAATTGCAAGCGGTACCGGCGGCGGTCGAACAACAGCGCGTCGAACCGTTCTTCCAGTTGCCGCGCCGCGTGCGATACCGAGGATGGCGCGCGCCCCAGTTTCACCGCCGCCCGCGACAGGCTGCCGCTGTCGCGTATGGCTTCCAGCAGCGCCAGCTCATTGACCGTCAACATGTGCGATTCCTTCGAACGTGTTCGTTCAAAAGATCGTACGACAAAGGGCTGCCTTCGGCGCACTATGGCTACACCTTATCGAACGACTCCCAAGGAGATCACCATGAACCGTTTTGAACAGAAGACCGTTTTGGTCACCGGCGGCACGAGCGGCATCGGTTTGGCGGCCGCCCAGGCTTTCGCGGCGGAAGGCGCCCGCGTCATCATCACGGGACGCGACGCCGCCACCCTGGAAACCGCACGCGCCACCCTGGGCACGCGCGCCGTGGCCATCCAGAACACGGCCGGCGCGGCGGGCGCGGCAACGGACTTGGCCAGCGCGCTACAGACCGCGGGCATCCGCTTGGACGCGGTCTTCATAAATGCCGGCATTGCCAAGTTCGCCACCCTGGCCGAGGCCACCGAGGAACTTTGGGACCAAACCTTCAACACCAACATCAAAGGCGTGTTCTTCCAGTTGCAGGCATTGGTCCCGCTGTTGAACCCGGGCGCCTCTATCGTGCTGAACGGATCGATCAACGCCCACATCGGCATGCCGGCGTCGTCGATCTACTCTGCCAGCAAGGCCGCGCTGATCTCATTGGCCAAGACCTTGTCGGCCGAGTTGCTGCCGCGCGGCATCCGCGTGAATGTGGTCAGCCCGGGCCCGATCTCGACCCCGATCTACGACAAACTCGGCCTGGACGCCGAGACCCTGGAAAAGACCGCGGCGGGCATCCAGGCGCAGGTCCCGCTGGGCCGCTTCGGCACACCCCAAGAACTGGCGGCCACCGTGCTGCACCTGGCCGCGCCGGAATCCGCCTTTATCGTCGGCACCGAGATCGTCGTGGACGGCGGAATGAGCCAGCTCTGACGACGATGCGGCTAGGCCCCGATCGAACGCAATGCGCGCTTGCAGATGCGTTCGGTCGCGGCGGAAGTTTCAGCGGCCAGCCAGCGCGCGCACACGGCACGCACCCATGCCGGCTGGTCCTTGCTGGCGTCGTTCAGCCAGTTGGCCACCGAATCCTGCACATAGGCCGCCGGATCGGCGCGCAACGGATCCAGTAGCGGCAACGCAATAGCCGGGTCCGACTTCAACGCCGCGATATGGGCGCACCAGACCCCGCGCGGACGCAGCGATTCGCTGGCGAAGCGGCGCACGCGCTCGGAGGGATCCCGCGTCCAGGGCCGTAGCGCTTGCACCGACGCTTCAAGTTCGTCGGCCAAACGCGGCCGCACCGCCAGCCACGCCCACTCGCGCACGCCGAAATGGGCGTCGTCGGCCAAGGGGCGGATACGGTCCAGCCGCGCTTGCAACGGCAGGTCCGGCTGCGCGCCTACCACGAAGCAAGCCCAGCCGCGCACGGTGTCGGAGCCGTGCGCCATCAATGTCGCGTCGGCATCCCGGCCCAGGTGGGCGCTCAGGATGCGGGCGGCCGCCACCATGCGTTTGGAAATGCCGGTGGCTGCCTGCGCGCGCATCTGCGCGATGGCGTCGGCGCCCAATTGCGGGACTACCGCCTGCATCAACGCCGCAAAGTCCACCGCCAGGCATTCGGTCAGCGTGGTGGCGGGCGCCCCCGCGTTCAACTGCGCCAGCCTGGCTTGCCCGATGTCCTTGACGCCCCGACCAGTGGCTGTCGCGGCGGGCGATGCGGTCCGGGTCATTGCGCCCCCTTCCGAAACGCCGCGCGGCCGGTGTCGGTGCCATGCCACACCCGCGCCAGCAGGTCGCTCAGCCGCGCCTTGTCGGCCGCGCCCAGTCCGCCAAACAACGAACCGATCCAGTCCGTGTGCTCCTTGAACAGCTTGGCTGCCGCCGACTTGCCCTTGGCGGTCAGCGTTACCAGGACCATGCGGCGATCCCCGGGGCCGGGTTCGCGCCGCACAAAGCCGTCGCGCTCCAGCCCGTCGACCAGGCCGGTGATGGTCGCGCGCGTCACGCCTGCCCCGTCCGCAAGCTGATGCGGCGACAGCCCCCCGGCCTGCTCGTGCAGCAGGAACAGCACCACGAACTTCCCTTCCGACAACTGCTTCGGCGCCAGGCGGGCCGCGCAATCGCGGTCGATGGCGTTGGCCAGCGACAGCAACTGGAAACACAGGCCGATGTCGTCGGCCGAGGCCAACCCGCGCCGCGCCGCTTCGTCGAGCAGCGCGTGGTGTTTAGGTTCAAGCATGGGCGGCGTGCGCATCGCGTCGGGCATGGGCGATCTTCCTTTTTCCAAGTTCATTGGCATATAGTAAGGCGCCTAATCAATTAAACGCAAACCGCCACACGTACCGGTATCATCGGGAATCGTTCAGCATCCATTCCGCCCATGCCCCGCACCACTGCCTGTGTAACCCTGCGCCGCGTACAGATTGACGATGTGCCCATGATCCTGGCCATGGAGTCCGATCCCGTGGTCATGCGGCACAGCACGGGCATCAAGCCCGCCAGCGAAGCGCGGCGCCAGGAACTGTTGGCGTGGCTGCGCGAACCGCTTACCGACATCGGCCATTGGACCGTCCTGGCCGATGGCGCCGCCGTCGGATGGATCAGCCTGGTCCCCCTTGGCGACGGCGGCCGCATCCAGCTGGCCTACCGCTTGTGCCGCGCGGCCTGGGGCCATGGATACGCCACGCTGGCGGGCCGGCTGCTGTGCGGCCATGCCTGGCGCGTGCTGGACGTTCCCGAACTGGTGGCCGTGGTCTGGCCCGGCAACCAGGCCTCGATACGCGTCCTCGAAAAGTTGGGCTTCGCCTTCAGCGCCCACGAACAACACTACGACCGCCCAACCGCGATCTACGCGCTGCCCCGCCCCGCCGGTGGATCTGCCCTATCATTCTGACCCCTTCCCTCTTTCACGGAACCGACCCGCATGTCCGACACCCCCCAGCCCTTCGACGTCCAAGCCTTCATCGCCCAAAGTGTGGAGGGCATGCGTGCCGCTACCAGCGCGCATTGCGCCACCTGGCATCTGGACGACGCCGAGCAATGGTCGGTGGACATGGATAGCGCCAGCATCGTCTTCCAACTGCCCGGCGGCATCACCGCGACGGCGCCGGTGCAGATCATCGGCACGTCCAACAGCGCCGACGGCAGCTTTCTGTGGGGCTGGGACCATCCCTCCGTGCCCGCCGAACTGTCCGAACACGCGCAACTGGCGCTGGCGTTCGGACGCGCGCACGGTCTTGCCGCCTATACCCACCGCAAAGTCCAGTGCGACGACGCCCAAGCCTGGGAATTCGCGGCCGTGGCGATGCGCCTGGGCGACGCCAGCGGCACGTATCGAGCCCAGGCGTCCGAGACCGCGCAGGTATGGATGACATTCGGGCAAGTCACGCTGTCCGCCGCCTCCGGCCAATCCCAGGGCTGACCGCGCCATGATCCGTTTCCATCTGCCCCGTTCGCCTTTCGCCGCGATGGCGTTGGCGCTTCTTGCGCATGCCGGCAACCCGGCCCATGCGGCCCCGCGCGTCGTCTACACGGGAACGCTGCAAGGCGCGGGCGATGTGGTGATGGAACTGGACAGCAAGCCGGCGGACAACGGCATGCTGACCGGCCGCTACTTCTATCCGAAGCACGGCGTCGACATTCCGCTGAAAGGCACGCCGCAGGCGCTGATTGAACCGAAGACCTTCCAGGCGTTGGCCGACGCCGGCACGGCCCCGGAATCGGACGAACTGGCCGCGATTGCCGCCGCCACCTGGCAAGGCAAACGCGACGCAGGCGGCTACCATGGCCGTTGGACCGACGCCCGCACCGGCAAGCAGCGCAGCTTTACCTTGCGCCGCGTGGCCGAATACGATCCCGACGCGTCCGCGCCCGGCAGCGTGCAGGCCGTCACCACGGCGATCAGCGGCGGCGTGGGCAGCGGCATCGACGTAAATGTCGGCATCAATGACCGCACGGCCCCCTACGAAACCTTGAAACTCGCCGGCCATGCCGTGCCTGTCGGAAAAGACAGTAGCGATGGCGCAGTCGCCTACTGGATGTGGCGTGACCCTCGGACCAAATTCACCTACCCGAGACTAAGCCGGCACCCCGACCCGCAAGTCCTCGACCGCGTGAACGGACTGCTTGAACAGCGTCACTGGCAAATGAACCTGGCGGCGCTGGCCTGCATGGCATCGGCCTACACCGACGGCAACCCGGCGGCCGGCACGCTGGGCAGCTACGACGATGAAGCCGTTACCGTCCAATGGCTGTCCAAGGCGTTGATGACGGTGACGGAATCCGGCAGCCTGTACTGCGGCGGCGCGCATCCCGACAACCATTTCGAGCCCTACACTTTCGACCTGCTGCGCGGCGAATACCTGGACTGGAACCGCATCTTCGACGCCTACGTGCCCGGCGCAGACGGCTGGCGCAAGGAAAGCCCCACCCTGCTGGCATTGATGGAAAAGGCCCGCGCGCCGCTGCCCGCCGCGAACGCAAAGGGCGCGACGGATGACGATTCCCTGGAAAGCTGTTCGGACCTGTGGCCCAGCTACCTGGCGTTGGGCACGGAAACGCCCGGCGTGCTCACGTTGTCGATTTCCGGCATCGGCCATGCGATGGGCGTCTGCCTGGGCACCCATGCGACGGTGCCCTTCAAGGACCTGGCGCCTTATCTAGCCCCGGGGGGACAGGCGTATCTGGTCACCGAGTAACCGCGTGGCCAACCCGGCAACGGCCTGAAAATTCGCGGATCGGTCGTCTCCATGACAGGTTGCGGAACATGCAGGGCATGCGGTTCCTGAGGCAGGCCGATTATTCCAGGGAAGGATGCCGATCCGCAAGCCGTTGGCGCCGCTGCCGCAGGGCCTCCAGCTTTTCTTCCAGTTCCGCGATTTCGGCTTCGACGTCCTGCACGCTCTGCTCGATGGTCTCGTACGCCTCTTGCAGCAGCACCTTGGCTTCACGCTTGCTCGACGCATTCGGCGTGTCGCCCCGCAGCGGCCGGTTTGCCGTTTCGGGCAGGAAGAACGAGGTGATCAGCCCGATGGTGGCCGCGACGATCAGGTAGTAGGCGGGCATCATCAGATTCCCCGTTTCCTCGACCAGCCACGCGGCAAGCGTCGGCGTCAGGCCGGCGATGATGATGGCGATGTTGAATGAACTGGCCAGCGCGCTATATCGGATGCGCGTCGGGAACAGCGCCGGCAGGGTCGAGGCCATCACCCCGGTCAGGCAATTGAGCAACACCGCGATGAACAGCAGGCCCAGGAAGATCAGCCCGGTATTGTCGCTGCCCACGAACTTGAAGGCCGGCACCGCCAGCACCAGCAAGCCCAGGCTGCCCGCCAGCAGAAAGGGCTTGCGGCCCACTTTGTCGCTGGCGAAACCGACGACCGGCTGCACGAACAGCATGCCGATCATGACCACGATGATGATCAGCACCCCGTGCTCTTCTGAATATCCGAGACTGCTCGTCAGGTAGGTAGGCATGAAGGTCAGCAACATGTAATAGGTGATGTTCGTCACCAGGACCATGCCGATGCAGATCAGCAGCGCCTTGCGGTATTTGGAGAAGATCTCGCGGAACGACACCGTCGGCCGCTCCTGCACGGCGTCCTGGTCCTCTTTCTCCATCTTTTCAAGCTGTTGCGTGAAAGCGGGCGTCTCTTCAGCGGCGTGGCGCAGATACAGGCCCAGCAGCCCCAGCGGCCCCGCCAGGAAGAACGGCAGGCGCCAGCCCCAGTCCAGGAAGGTCTGCTCAAGCAATATCGTCTGCAGCAGCACCACCAGCCCCGCGCCCAGCACAAAACCCGCGATCGAACCAAAATCCAGCCAACTGCCCAGGAAGCCGCGTTGCCGGTCGGGCGCGTACTCGGCGACGAAAATCGCTGCCCCCGTGTACTCGCCGCCTACCGAGAAGCCCTGCGCCAGCTTGCACGCCAGCAGCAGGATCGGCGCCCAGATGCCGATGGACTCGTAGGACGGGATCAGTCCGATGCAAAAGGTGCTGATCGCCATGATGATGATGGTCAGCGACAGCACCTTCTGCCGGCCGAACCGGTCGCCCATCACGCCGAAGAACACGCCGCCCAGCGGCCGAACCAGGAACGGCACCGAGAAAGTGCCCAGCGCCGCGATGGTCTGGACGGCGGGCGACGCGTCCGGGAAGAAGACCTTGCCCAGGGCGAAGGCCACGAAGCCGTACACGCCGAAGTCGAACCATTCCATGGCATTGCCAAGCGCCGCGGCCGTCACGGCCTTCTTCAGCTTGGAATTGTCGATGACGGTGATGTCGCCAATCTCCAATGGCCGTGCCTGTTGCGATGAAGCGGGGGTGGATGTCATGAGTCAGCTTCCCGTAGTGTGTCCAGGATGGTGCTGACGAAAGCATACTCCCCTACCGATACAGCACCGTCGGCAGCCACATCCCGATCCCCGGGAACATGTAGAGCAGGAAGATGGCCACCACCTGGATCCCCATGAACGGCATCATGCCCAGGAAGATCTGGTTCAGGGTCACATGCGGCGGCGACACGCCTTTCAGGTAGAACGCGGACATGGCCACGGGCGGCGACAGGAACGCGGTTTGCAGGTTCAGCGCCACCAGCAGGCCGAAAAACAGCGGGTCGATGCCGAACGCGTTCAAAAGCGGCACGAAGATCGGCATGAAGATCACGATGATCTCGGTCCATTCCAGCGGCCAGCCCAACAGGAAGATGATGGCCTGCGCCAACAACAGGAACTGGATGGGCGTGAGGCCCAGCGACAGCACCCAGTCTTCGATGATGCGCTGGCCTCCCAGCAAGGCGAATGCGGCCGAGAAGATCGACGACCCCACGAACAGCCAACACACCATCGCGCTGGTCTTGGCGGTCAGGAAGACCGATTCCCGCAGTACCGGCAGATTCAGGCGCCGGTACGCCAGCGCCAGCAGCGCCCCGCCCATGGCGCCCATGGCCGCCGCCTCGCTGGGCGTGGCCAGGCCAAAGGCGATGGACCCCAGCACCGCCGCGATCATGACCGCCAGCGGAAAGAACGACGACATCAGCATCTTGAAGATTTCCAGCCGCGCCCAGGTCAGCGCCGCATAGAACAGCACCAGCATCACCGCGCACACCGCGACGAATATCCAGAACCCGTTTGGGGTCGGGACGGATTCGGCAGCGGCGGCAGCAGGCGGGACAGCAACGGCGGCGCCAGGGGCCGGGCCCGATGCCTCCGGGGTGCCCGGCGGTTCGGACAGGCCCGTTGCCCCGGCGTCCGAAGACGGCGGTTCGGCCAATTCACCCGAGGGCGGCTC
>LNAP01003333.1_pt1 | contig 15409 bp, 11 predicted proteins | sample 602601 | NCBI WGS metagenome assembly LNAP01 (sample SAMN02440304, study PRJNA202911) | soil metagenome | biome: Subtropical and temperate rainforests or woodlands; isolation source: soil samples (1 kg each in a 20% v/v slurry with milli Q water) were... ...
GCCAGCGGGCACCGAAATGGTTATGCCTGGTGATAACGTGGCCATGACAGTGAAGCTCATTGCGCCGATCGCCATGGAAGAAGGTTTGCGTTTCGCCATTCGTGAAGGTGGTCGTACCGTAGGTGCGGGGGTGGTTGCGAAAGTGATTGAGTAATTTGGTTGTTTTGTATTAGGGCGGCATCCCGGTGACGGGGTGTCGCTTTGTGGTTTCTGTTACAGGGGTGTAGCTCAATTGGCAGAGCGGCGGTCTCCAAAACCGCAGGTTGGGGGTTCGATTCCCTCCGCCCCTGCCACCGCGATTTTCTAACTGACGTGGTTTAAATGGCCGAAAAACTTAAGTTTACGCTGGCGCTATTGCTTGTCGTTTCCGGTATTGCAGCTTTCTATTATCTGGCCGAGCAGCCTATGATTCTTAGGGTGGTTGCGGTTCTTGTGGGCGTGGGTGCGGGTTTTGTGGTTGCTTTGTTTACGCCAACAGGACGGCGTTTTGCTGACTTTAGTCGCGAGGCAATTGTCGAAACCAGAAAAGTGGTTTGGCCTTCGCGTCGTGAAACGATGCAAGTTACTGGCGTGGTCTTTGCGTTTGTTTTGGTAATGGCGATCGTGTTGTGGGTGACTGACAAAAGCCTTGAGTGGGTACTTTATGATCTGATCCTGGGCTGGAAAAAATAATGACCAAACGTTGGTATGTGGTGCACGCGTATTCCGGGTTTGAGAAATCCGTCCAAAGAGCATTGGTTGAGCGCATTGCGCGCGCGAATATGCAGGATAAGTTCGGTCAAATTCTTGTGCCGGTGGAAGAGGTGGTTGAGATGAGGGGCGGACAGAAGCGCGTGTCCGAAAGAAAGTTTTTCCCTGGCTATGTGTTGGTAGAGATGGACATGGATGATGATTCATGGCATTTGGTCAAGAACACAGCTAAGGTAACGGGGTTTATTGGTGGTACGGCGATGCGGCCGACGCCGATATCCGACAAAGAAGTTGAAAAGATCATGCAGCAAGTACAGGATGGTGTTGAGAAGCCCCGTCCCAAGATCCTGTTCGAGGTTGGGGAAGTGGTGCGCATTAAGGAGGGTCCCTTTACCGACTTTAATGGCAATGTGGAAGATGTGAATTACGAAAAGAGTCGCTTGCATGTTTCCGTCAGTATCTTTGGTCGCGCTACGCCCGTTGAATTGGATTTTTCTCAGGTCGAGAAGGTTTAAGGATTCAAGGTTTAATTTGAAGTCTATTTTTGATTTGTGGTTGTCTATTAAAGAAGTTGTGTTGTTTAGTAGCAAAGAGGAGCGTTAGTAGAGGTTTCGAAAGATGTCTTGAACGCGCGCTAAAACTCAAACATTAAGGAGCCGTTATGGCAAAGAAGATTGTTGGTTATATCAAGTTGCAAGTGCCTGCAGGTAAGGCAAATCCATCTCCCCCGATTGGCCCTGCACTGGGTCAGCGTGGCTTGAATATCATGGAATTCTGCAAGGCTTTTAATGCCCAGACGCAAGGCTTGGAGCCTGGTCTGCCGATTCCTGTTGTCATTACGGCGTTTGCTGACAAGAGTTTTACTTTTGTCATGAAAACGCCGCCCGCTACGATTCTGATCAAGAAGGCAGCAGGTATTCAAAAGGGTTCGCCCAAGCCCCATACCGATAAAGTCGGCAAGATTACTAAAGCGCAGGCTGAAGAGATTGCCAAGGCAAAAATGCCCGATCTCACCGCTGCAGATTTGGAAGCGGCTGTCCGTACAATTGCAGGTTCTGCCCGCAGTATGGGCATTACCGTGGAGGGTCTCTAATCATGGCTAAGTTATCTAAACGCGTTCAGGCCATTCGTGCAAAAATTGACCCAAATAAAACTTATGTGTTGGCAGACGCGCTGAATCTGGTTAAAGAATGCGCAAATGCAAAGTTTGATGAGTCCATTGATCTTTCAGTTAACCTCGGTATTGATGCAAAGAAATCAGACCAGGTCGTTCGTGGGTCGGTTGTTTTGCCCGCAGGTACAGGTAAGACTGTTCGCGTTGCGGTGTTTGCGCAAGGCGAAAAAGCTGAAGTTGCTAAGGCAGCAGGTGCTGACATCGTTGGTTTTGAAGATTTAGCCGCAGATGTCAAAGCGGGCAACATGAACTTTGACATTGTGATTGCAACACCGGATGCCATGCGCATTGTGGGTGCTTTGGGTCAAGTGCTGGGTCCTCGCGGCCTGATGCCAAATCCAAAGGTTGGTACGGTGACCATGGATGTGGCAACGGCAGTCAAGAATGCCAAAGCAGGTCAGGTCCAGTATCGTACTGACAAGGCAGGCATCATTCACTGTACCTTGGGGCGCGCATCTTTCAGTGTTGAGGCATTACAGCAAAACTGCGCTGCCCTTATTGATGCGCTGCAAAAAGCGCGTCCGGCAGGTGCAAAGGGCCAGTACCTGAAAAAGGTCTCTCTCTCCAGCACCATGGGCGTTGGTGTTCGCATTGATCAATCCAGCATAGCTGCGCTGGGCTAAAAGACTTTGGGCTATCGCATCTGCGCTTAACGGGGTGCGATAGGTTATCAAAGACCGCAGGTGTTCGTGAGAGCTTAAGCGGTAGTAATGGTGACATTGCTGCAGCCTGCGTAGATGGCGCAACCCGATACAGAAAGTGCATTGCAGTTTCTGAATGAAGGCCGCCGTGTTGCCAGCGCCGACTTTCCGGCGCAGGCGTTTTACTAGGAGGTGACCGTGAGTCTTAATCTTGACGACAAGAAGGCGGTAGTTGCTGAGGTTTCTGCTGAAGTTGCAAAAGCCCAGTCGATCATCGTCGCCGAGTATCGTGGTCTAGGAGTGGTTGATCTCACCGTGTTACGTGCGAAAGCGCGTCAATCTGGTGTGTATCTCCGTGTGTTGAAAAATACCCTGGCTCGCCGTGCCCTGACTGGCACGTCGTTTGAGGCATTGACAGACAAGTTGGTAGGGCCCTTGATCTATGGAATTTCCACTGATCCTGTGGCGGCTGCCAAGTTGCTTAATGACTTTGCTAAGGGTAAAGATCAAGTTGTTATCAAAGCTGGTGCAATGCCTAACTACGTCATGGACGCAGCGGGCGTTAAAGCATTGGCCTCGATGCCTAGCCGTGAGGAGCTGCTCTCCAAGCTGTTGGGAACAATGCAAGCACCGATCACTCAATTTGTACGTACGCTCAACGAAGTCCCGACGAAGTTCGTTCGTGGACTTGCTGCTGTGCGTGATGCAAAGACGACTGCGTAATCGTAAATTTTTGAATCTAAATTCATTTAGGAGTTGTAATTATGGCTGTTAATAAAGCTGAAATTCTCGAAGCCATCGCTGGCATGACTGTTCTCGAACTTTCCGAGTTGATCAAGGAAATGGAAGAGAAATTTGGCGTTTCCGCAGCGGCTGCTGCCGTTGCTGTTGCTGCTCCTGCAGCAGCTGGTGGCGCTGTTGTTGAAGAGCAAACAGAATTCAACGTGATTCTCGTTGCCGCTGGCGAGAAGAAAGTAGAAGTGATCAAGGTTGTTCGCGCGGCTACGGGTCTTGGCTTGAAAGAAGCTAAAGATGTGGTCGATGGTGCACCTAAGGCTGTTAAAGAAGGCGTTTCAAAAGCTGACGCAGAAGCCCTCAAGAAGCAACTTGAAGATGCTGGTGCTAAGGTCGAAGTTAAGTAATTTTTGCCTCAGGACGGGTTGGCAGCTTTGTTGCCAGCCCGTTTTCTTCTTTTATATCGAGTACTTCCTGATGGGAGCTAAACAAAAAAGTTGCAGGTAAGTTAAGTGCAATTTTTTTATTTATCCCCCGCTGTCATGATTCATGAACGGAGACACCATGCACTATTCCTACACCGAAAAGAAACGTATCCGCAAAAGTTTTGCTAAACGTGAAAATGTTCTGGATGTACCTTTTCTTTTAGCAACGCAAATCGACTCCTACATGCACTTCTTGCAGGCGAATGTGCCTCCCGGCGAGCGACAAAATCAAGGTTTGCAAGCTGCGTTTTCTTCGATTTTCCCGATTGTTGCCCATTCGGGTAATGCGCGATTGGAGTTTGTTGAGTATGCATTAGGTGAGCCATCATTTGATGTCAAAGAATGTCACCAGCGTGGTTTGACATTCGCCAGTCCATTGCGTGCCAAAGTTCGCCTGGTTTTGCTGGATCGTGATACCAAGGCAGTTAAAGAGGTTAAAGAAGACCAGCCACTCTACATGGGTGAGATTCCTTTGATGACCACCACTGGATCCTTTGTGATCAATGGAACAGAACGTGTGATTGTTTCTCAGTTGCATCGTTCGCCAGGCGTATTTTTTGAGCATGACAAAGGTAAAACGCATAGCTCCGGCAAGCTCTTGTTTTCTGCGCGGATCATTCCTTACCGTGGCTCGTGGTTGGATTTCGAGTTCGACCCCAAAGACATCCTGTTTTTCCGTATCGACCGGCGGCGTAAGATGCCGGTGACTATTCTGCTCAAAGCGATTGGTATGACCAATGAGCAGATTCTGAGTACATTCTTTGATTTCGACACATTCCAGCTTAACGATAAGGGCATCTTGTTTGATAGTGATATTGAACGTTTGCGCGGTGAGATGGCAAAGTTCGATATTCTCGATAAAGCTGGCAATGTCATCGTTGCCAAAGAGAAGCGTATTACGGCAAAGCATATACGCCAGTTGGCAGAAGCCGGCATCAAGAAATTTGCAGTGCCGGATGAGTATATGCTGGGACGAGTCATTGCGAGTGCTGTCGTTGATCAAGAAACAGGTGAAGTAATTGCCAATGCCAATGATGAAATCACTGAGGATTTGTTGGCGAAGTTGCAAGCGCATGGTGTGGATCAATTACATACGCTGTATGTTAATGACCTCGATCGCGGCGAATATATTTCATCTACGCTTCGCATTGATGAAACTACAGATCAATGGGCAGCACGGGTGGCTATTTATCGCATGATGCGCCCAGGCGAACCCCCGACTGAAGATGCCGTTGAAAATCTTTTCCATAGCCTGTTCTATTCAGACGAGCGCTACGACTTGTCCGAAGTGGGCCGGATGAAGTTTAATCGCCGTGTCGGTCGTGAAGGCATTGATGGTCTGAATACATTGTCGAATGAGGATATCGTTGATGTTGTCAAGATCCTGGTTGAATTGCGCAATGGCCGCGGTGAAGTAGATGACATTGACCACTTGGGAAATCGTCGTGTCCGCTCAGTGGGTGAGCTTGCTGAAAATCAGTTCCGGGCAGGTCTTGTGCGTGTTGAGCGTGCAGTCAAAGAGCGTTTGAATCAAGCGGAGAGCGATAACCTTATGCCGCGTGATCTGATCAACGCAAAGCCGATATCTGCTGCTATCAAGGAGTTCTTTGGTTCTAGCCAATTGTCTCAGTTTATGGATCAAACGAATCCATTATCTGAAATTACTCACAAGCGGCGTATTTCTGCGCTTGGTCCTGGCGGTTTGACGCGAGAGCGCGCTGGCTTTGAGGTACGCGACGTTCATCCCACGCATTACGGCCGCGTTTGCCCAATTGAAACCCCAGAAGGTCCAAACATTGGCCTGATCAATTCACTGGCGCTGTACTCGCGCACAAATGAATATGGGTTCATGGAAACGCCATACCGCAAGGTTTCTAGTAGTCGCGTAACAGACGAAATTGATTATTTATCGGCCATCGAGGAGGGTAAATACGTTATAGCACAGGCTAATGCGCAACTTGATACAAAAGGTGAACTGACCGATGCGCTGGTGTCCTGCCGAGTCGGTGGGGAATTTGCATTAAAAGAACCAGCGGATGTTCAGTACATGGACGTAGCGCCAAGTCAGATTGTTTCCGTGGCTGCATCCTTGATTCCGTTTCTGGAGCATGACGATGCTAACCGTGCCTTGATGGGTGCCAACATGCAACGTCAAGCGGTGCCTTGTTTGCGTCCGGAGAAGGCATTTGTTGGCACGGGTATTGAGCGTACCGTTGCTGTGGACTCGGGCACGGCGGTACAGGCGTTGCGCGGTGGCTTGGTGGATTACGTTGATGCAAATCGTATCGTGATCCGGGTGAATGATGATGAGGCAGTGTCTGGCGAGGTTGGTGTTGATATTTACAACCTCATCAAATACACGCGTTCTAACCAAAATACCAATATCAATCAACGTCCGATCGTCAAGGTAGGTGACCTTATTGGTAAGGGCGATGTCATTGCAGACGGTGCTTCTACTGATCTGGGTGAGTTGGCCTTGGGGCAGAATATGCTGGTCGCTTTTATGCCATGGAATGGCTACAACTTTGAAGATTCGATTTTGATCTCAGAGCGTGTGGTCGCAGAAGATCGTTTTACTTCGATTCATATCGAAGAATTGACTGTAATGGCTCGCGATACCAAGCTCGGACCTGAAGAAATTTCAAGGGATATTGCGACCTTGGGCGAATCGCAACTCAGTCGTCTGGATGAGTCGGGGATTATTTACATTGGTGCCGAAGTTGAGGCGGGCGATGTTCTCGTAGGTAAAGTCACCCCAAAAGGCGAGACGCAATTAACGCCAGAAGAAAAGCTATTGCGCGCCATTTTTGGCGAAAAGGCATCAGACGTCAAAGACACTTCATTGAAAGTTCCTTCTGGAATGGTTGGTACGGTTATTGATGTGCAGGTATTTACGCGTGAGGGTATTGAACGTGATAAACGCGCTCAAGCTATCATTGACGATATGCTGAAAGGCTATAAACAAGATCTAGCAGATCAAATGCGTATTGTTGAGCGTGATACTTTTGCTCGTATCGAACGGCTGCTGATAAATAAAGTGGCGGATAAAGGCCCCAAGAAGTTGGCTAAAGGCAGCAAAATCACCAAGGCTTACCTGGAAAGTGTCGAGAATTATCATTGGTTCGATATCTCTCTGGCGAGTGAAGTGGTGCAAGAGCAGTTAGAAGCCTTGCGCGACAGTATTGAACAAACGAGAAAAGACTTTGAGGTCGCGTTTGAAGCCAAGAAGAAAAAACTCACCCAGGGAGATGAGCTTCCAGCGGGTGTGCAGAAAATGGTCAAGGTATACTTGGCAGTCAAGAGGCGTGTTCAGCCTGGCGATAAAATGGCCGGTCGCCACGGGAATAAAGGGGTTATCTCGAAAATTGTACCTGTTGAGGATATGCCTCACATGGCGGATGGCACTCCTGTGGATATCGTGCTCAATCCACTGGGTGTGCCTTCACGGATGAATATTGGTCAAATTCTGGAAGTTCACTTAGGCTGGGCGGCTAAAGGCCTAGGCAAGAAGATTGATGCCATGATCAGGCAACAAGCATCGGTTGCAGAAGTACGCAAACTACTCGATAGTATTTACAACAATTCAGGTAAAAGTGAAGAAATTAGTAGTCTGACCGATACAGAAATTTCCGAGTTGGCGTTCAATTTGAAGAATGGTGTGCCTTTTGCTACCCCTGTTTTTGACGGGGCACATGAGTCAGAGATTAAGGCAATGCTTGAATTGGCAGGATTGCCATCGAATGGACAGGTAGATTTATTTGACGGCAGGACTGGGGAGAAATTTGACCGCCCGGTTACTGTTGGTTATATGCATTTCTTGAAGCTACATCACCTGGTCGATGACAAAATGCATGCACGTTCAACTGGCCCATACAGCTTGGTTACACAGCAGCCACTTGGTGGTAAAGCCCAGTTTGGTGGCCAGCGCTTTGGTGAAATGGAAGTCTGGGCACTTGAGGCTTATGGTGCGGCTTACGTATTGCAAGAAATGCTGACTGTTAAATCAGACGATGTTGGCGGGCGTACTAAAGTTTATGAAAACATAGTCAAAGGTGAGCACAAAATTGATGCCGGTATGCCGGAGTCGTTTAATGTTTTGCTTAAGGAAATCCGTTCCCTCGCGATCGATATTGATCTAGAGCGTCATTGAATCAAATAGTCATCCACTGGAGATAACTAATGAAAAGTAGTCTATTTGCCGATCTATTTAAGCAAAATCTGGCAGCTGAAGATAACTTCGATGCGATCACTATCGGACTGGCTTCCCCGTCCAAAGTAAGATCATGGTCGTATGGTGAAGTTAAAAAACCTGAAACCATCAACTATCGCACTTTTAAGCCTGAGCGAGATGGCTTGTTCTGTGCAAAAATTTTCGGCCCTATCAAGGATTATGAGTGCTTATGCGGTAAATATAAGCGCCTCAAGCATCGTGGTGTCATCTGCGAAAAATGCGGCGTTGAAGTAACGCAGTCTAAAGTTCGTCGCGAACGTATGGCGCATATCGAACTTGCTTCACCTGTAGCCCATATCTGGTTTCTAAAGAGTTTGCCAAGTCGCTTGGGTATGGTCTTGGATATGACATTGCGCGATATTGAACGGGTGTTGTATTTTGAAGCATTTGTGGTGGTCGACTCCGGTATGACAATGCTCAACAGAGGGCAACTGTTGACTGAAGACGATTATCTGGCCAAAGTTGAAGAGCATGGTGATGATTTCATCGCCATGATGGGGGCTGAAGGCGTTAGGGAATTATTGCGCACACTGGATATCCCGCGGGAAGTCGAGATTTTGCATCAGGAGATTGATACTACCGGCTCCGAAGCAAAGATGAAAAAAATATCCAAGCGCCTCAAGGTACTTGAAGCGTTCCTTGAGTCAGGTATTAAGCCGGAATGGATGATCCTGGAAGTACTACCGGTGCTTCCACCTGATTTGCGTCCGTTGGTGCCACTGGATGGCGGGCGCTTTGCAACTTCAGATTTGAATGATTTATACCGGCGCGTAATCAATCGCAATAACCGCTTAAAGCGTCTTCTTGAGCTTAAGGCACCCGATATCATCGTACGTAATGAAAAGCGTATGTTGCAAGAGTCTGTTGATTCACTGCTTGATAACGGTCGTCGTGGCAAGGCCATGACGGGTGCCAATAAACGCCCATTAAAATCATTGGCAGACATGATTAAAGGCAAGGGCGGTCGCTTCCGGCAAAACCTTTTGGGTAAGCGCGTCGACTATTCAGGTCGTTCGGTGATTGTGGTTGGCCCTCAACTTAAGCTGCATCAATGTGGTTTGCCGAAAAAAATGGCACTTGAATTGTTCAAGCCCTTCATTTTTGAGCGGCTTGAAAAAATGGGCATTGCGAGCACCATCAAAGCTGCCAAAAAAGAAGTCGAAGCTGAAACGCCTGTAGTCTGGGATATTTTAGAGGGTGTTATCCGCGAGCATCCCGTGATGCTTAATCGTGCCCCTACGCTTCACCGTTTGGGTATCCAAGCATTTGAGCCGTTGCTGATTGAAGGTAAGGCAATCCAACTGCATCCTTTGGTTTGCGTGGCATTTAATGCTGACTTTGACGGTGATCAAATGGCGGTGCATGTGCCTTTGTCACTTGAAGCCCAGATGGAAGCACGCACATTGATGCTAGCTTCCAACAATGTGCTATCTCCTGCCAACGGCGTGCCAATTATTGTTCCATCCCAGGATGTTGTGTTAGGGCTCTATTACTCGACACGTGAAGACATTACTGCAAAAGGCACAGGCATGATGTTTTCTGATCTTGCTGACTTGGCAAGAGGCGTGGATACACGTGAAGTTGATTTGCACGCGCGGGTAATCGTGAGGATTCCGGAATATGAGCGAGAGGCAGATGGCCAGTGGAAGAAAAAAATTACCCGCCATTCGACCACTGCTGGACGTGCACTACTATCTGAAATTCTTCCACGCGGGTTGCCCTTCTCGGTTATAGACAAGCCATTGAAAAAGAAGGAAATATCGAAGCTGGTTGATGAGAGCTTCCGTCGCTGTGGTTTGAAGGATACGGTTGTATTTGCCGATCAGTTGATGCAGTATGGTTTCCGTTTGGCGACTCGCGGTGGCATTTCGATTTGTTTGGATGATATGCAAATCCCTTCTCAGAAGCATAATTTGATTAGCGCTGCTGAAGGTGAGGTTAAAGAGATTGAAAAGCAATACACATCGGGTTTGGTGACTTCAGGCGAGCGCTATAACAAAGTGGTTGATATCTGGGGTCGGGCAGGCGATCAGGTGGCAAAAGCCATGATGGATCAGCTTGCAAAAGAAGACGCCAAAAATGCAGAAGGCAAGACGGTAAGTCAAGAGTCTTTCAACTCGATTTATATGATGGCTGACTCTGGTGCTCGTGGTTCCGCTGCACAAATCAGACAGTTGGCTGGTATGCGTGGCCTAATGGCAAAGCCCGATGGTTCCATCATTGAAACACCGATTACGTCGAATTTCCGTGAAGGCCTGAATGTGTTGCAGTACTTCATTTCAACGCACGGTGCTCGCAAAGGTCTGGCTGATACTGCGCTTAAAACAGCAAATTCTGGTTATTTGACCCGCCGTCTAGTTGATGTGACACAGGATTTAGTGGTCATCGAAGAAGACTGCGGTACGGAAGACGGCTTCCTGATGAAAGCGCTTGTCGAAGGCGGGGAAGTCATTGAGCCATTAAGAGAGCGCATTTTGGGTCGTGTGTTGGTTTCTGATGTTATTCATCCGGATACTGCGGATGTTATTTACGCAGCGGGTTATTTGCTGGATGAAGATGCGGTGGATAACATCGAGACAATCGGTGTGGATGAAGTCAATGTAAGAACGCCACTGTCGTGTGAGACTCGATATGGTCTGTGTGCGAAGTGTTATGGACGTGACTTGGGGCGTGGCTCCATGGTCAATGTTGGCGAAGCTGTGGGTGTTATTGCAGCACAGTCAATTGGTGAGCCAGGTACTCAGCTTACGATGCGGACTTTCCACGTTGGCGGTGCAGCGTCACGATCAGCGGCACAAAGTAGTATTGAAGCAAAGAGTGCGGGCACAATCAAATATGCACCGACGCTTAGATTCGTCGAAAACACCAAGGGTGAGAAAATTGTCATTTCCCGCTCTGGTGAGTTAATGATCACGGATGATCATGGCAGGGAAAGAGAGCGGCATAAAGTTCCGTATGGCGCAACATTATTGCGTGATAATGAAACCCTGGTAAAAGCAGGTGCCCAACTGTCATTATGGGATCCGCATACACGCCCGATTGTTGCGGAGTATGCCGGAACTGCCAAGTTTGAGAATATTGAAAAGGGCGTTACCGTTGCTGAGCAAATGGACGATGTCACGGGTTTATCGACATTGGTGGTTATTGACACTAAACGAGGTCTCAAAACAGCAAAAAGTGTTAGGCCACAGCTCAAGCTAATTGATGCTTCTGGACAGGAAGTGAAAATTACAGGAACGGATCACGTCGTTACTATTTCATTCCAGGTGGGGTCGCTGATCACAGTACGTGATGGTCAGGAAGTCTCAGTGGGTGACATTCTCTCCCGTATTCCGCAAGAATCCTCTAAGACGCGAGATATTACAGGTGGTTTGCCGCGTGTAGCTGAGCTGTTTGAAGCTAGGTCGCCTAAAGATGCAGGTATTTTGGCCGAAGTGACGGGTACGGTCTCTTTTGGTAAAGATACTAAAGGAAAGCAACGACTGATTATTACCGATCTTGATGGCGTAAGCAGTGAGTACCTCATTTCAAAAGATAAGCATGTCATGGCGCATGACGGGCAAGTCGTTAGCAAAGGTGAGGTCATCGTTGATGGGCCAGCAGATCCGCATGACATTCTGCGCCTTAAGGGTGTGGAGGAACTGGCTCGCTATATCATTGATGAGGTGCAAGATGTTTATCGCCTACAAGGGGTTAAGATCAACGATAAACATATTGAAGTGATTGTCCGCCAGATGTTACGTCGTGTTGTGATTACCAGCACGGGCGACTCCCGGTTTATCAAAGAGGAGCAGGTTGAGTGCGATGAAGTGCTTGATGAGAATGATCGTTTAATTGCTCAAGGTAAGGCACCTGCAAGTTTCGAGTTTGTCTTGCTGGGCATTACCAAGGCAAGTTTGTCGACAAACTCCTTCATTTCGGCAGCGTCGTTCCAGGAAACAACGAGGGTGCTGACTGAGGCCGCTATCATGGGGAAACGGGATGAATTGCGCGGTCTAAAGGAAAATGTGATCGTTGGCCGTTTAATTCCAGCAGGTACGGGTTTGGCGTACCACCGGAGAAGACGTTTTAAGTTTTCGTCTGATACGTCTGAAGCAAAAAACTTGTTTGACCTTCCCGCCGTTGCAATCGAAACTGAGTCGTAAAAAAGAGTGGCTTGACGCTCTTAGCTGACTTCCATATAATCCCGGCTCTTTGCCTTTGACAAGAGTTATTTTTGAAATAGTTTGTAGTGTTTTATACTACGTTTTAGGAAATATTTATGCCAACCATTAATCAGCTTGTGCGAAAGCCTCGGCAAGCGCAAATTACGAAAAGCAAGGTTCCCGCGCTCGAAAGTAGCCCAGCAAGACGGGGGGTATGTACGCGTGTTTATACGACAACGCCAAAAAAACCGAACTCCGCATTGCGGAAAGTTGCCAAGGTTAGGTTGACTAATGGTTTTGAGGTTATTTCCTATATTGGTGGCGAAGGGCATAACCTTCAGGAGCACTCGGTGGTTCTGATTCGTGGTGGGCGTGTAAAGGATTTACCGGGTGTTCGTTATCACATTGTGCGTGGAAGCTTGGATACGCAGGGTGTTAAGGATAGAAAGCAGAGTCGTTCGAAGTATGGTGCTAAGCGGCCCAAGGCTGCTTGATTGAGAAAATAAGGAAAAAATATGCCTCGTCGTCGTGAAGTCCCTAAGCGTGACATCCTTCCTGATCCGAAATTCGGGAGTATTGATCTCTCAAAATTCGTAAATGTACTGATGTCTAGTGGTAAAAAGTCTGTAGCTGAGCGAATCATCTACGGTGCATTTGCACAAATTCAAGCGAAGAGTGGTAAAGATCCGCTGGAAGTGTTTTCACTTGCCATAAATAATGTCAAGCCTGTCGTAGAGGTAAAGAGTCGTCGCGTGGGTGGTGCGAATTACCAAGTGCCTGTTGAGGTTCGTCCATCTCGCCGAATGGCTTTGTCTATGCGTTGGTTGCGTGAGGCGGCAAGAAAGCGTTCTGAGAAGTCGATGGGTCAGCGGTTGGCTGCTGAGTTGCTTGAGGCCTCGGAAGGTCGTGGTGCGGCGATGAAAAAACGTGAAGAGGTACATCGTATGGCAGAGGCTAATAAAGCTTTCTCACATTTTCGGTTTTAAATTTCCTTCCAGCAGCCCATATGTTTGTAGGCTGCTGGTGTTTGATTGAATCTGCACTGCAGAATAAGTTTGCAGTTGTTGCTCTTTGACTATTTCGATAAGGTAGGTGAATCAAGTGGCGCGTAAGACTCCCATTCAGCGGTATCGTAACATTGGCATTTCGGCACACATTGATGCTGGAAAAACAACCACCACGGAGCGAATCCTGTTTTATACAGGCGTTAATCATAAGATTGGCGAGGTGCATGATGGTGCTGCGACAATGGACTGGATGGAGCAGGAGCAGGAGCGGGGTATCACCATCACTTCGGCAGCTACTACATGCTTCTGGAAAGGGATGGATATGTCCCTTCCGGAGCATCGTTTCAATATTATTGACACCCCGGGGCACGTTGATTTCACGATTGAGGTGGAGCGCTCAATGCGAGTCCTTGATGGCGCGTGCATGGTGTATTGTGCTGTCGGGGGGGTTCAGCCGCAGTCGGAAACTGTTTGGCGGCAGGCAACAAAATATAAAGTACCTCGTTTGGCATTTGTAAATAAAATGGATCGGTCTGGCGCAAACTTTTTTAAGGTTGTTGATCAGATGAGGGCGCGTTTAAAGGCGAATCCGGTTCCTGTAGTTATTCCTATCGGTGCGGAAGATTCCTTTACGGGTGTTGTGGATTTGATCAAGATGAAGTCCATTATTTGGGATGAGGCTTCGCAGGGGATGAAGTTTACCTACGGCGATATTCCTGCGGAATTGCAGGAGGTGGCCGAGAAGTGGCGTGAGCAGATGATTGAAGCTGCTGCTGAGTCTTCTGAAGAATTAATGAATCAGTACTTAGAGGAAGGTGATCTTCCTGAGGAAAAAATAAAGCTTGGTTTGCGTCAGCGTACGATTGCTTGTGAAATACAGCCCATGCTGTGTGGTTCGGCCTTTAAGAACAAGGGCGTGCAGCGGATGCTGGATGCAGTTATTGATTTCTTGCCGTCGCCAGTGGATATTCCACCCATGGTGGGGCTTGATGAGTCTGAAAATGAAATCACTCGTAAAGCTGATGATGGTGAAAAGTTTTCTGCATTAGCATTTAAGCTGATGACAGATCCATTTGTAGGTCAGCTTACCTTTATTCGTGTCTATTCTGGTGTGCTTACATCAGGTGCAACGGTTTATAACTCAGTTAAGGGTAAAAAAGAGCGCATAGGGCGAATTCTCCAGATGCATGCCAATAATCGCGAGGAAATTAAAGAGGTCTTGGCGGGTGATATTGCAGCGTGTGTTGGTCTTAAGGATGTCACTACAGGCGAAACATTATGCGATCCAGATGCGCCAATTATTTTGGAGCGGATGGTGTTCCCTGAGCCTGTGATTCATGTAGCAGTAGAACCGAAAACAAAAGCAGATCAAGAAAAAATGGGCATTGCGCTAGGTCGCTTAGCACAAGAAGATCCATCGTTCAGAGTTCGCTCTGATGAAGAGTCTGGTCAAACAATTATTTCAGGGATGGGTGAACTGCATCTTGATATCATCGTAGACCGCATGAGACGCGAGTTTAACGTTGATGCAAGTGTTGGTGCGCCTCAGGTCGCTTATCGTGAGGCTATTCGCAAACCTGTCGAGCAGGAAGGTAAGTTTGTCAAACAGTCCGGTGGTCGCGGTCAGTATGGTCACGTCTGGATTAAGATGGAGCCAAATGAAGCAGGTAAGGGATTTGAGTTTATTGACGCAATTAAAGGCGGAACCGTTCCCCGTGAATTTATTCCGGCTGTTGAGAAGGGTTTGATTGAAACTCTACCCAATGGGGTTCTTGCAGGCTTCCCGGTAGTGGATGTTAAGGTCACCCTGTTTGATGGTTCATATCATGATGTCGATTCCAATGAAAATGCCTTCAAGATGGCGGCTTCAATGGCCTTTAAAGACGCAATGCGCAAGGCCAGTCCTGTACTTTTGGAGCCGATGATGGCTGTCGAGGTTGAGACACCGGAAGATTACATGGGTAATGTCATGGGTGACCTTTCAAGTCGTCGAGGTATGGTGCAAGGTATGGAAGACCAAGTGGGTGGCATTAAGTTGGTTAAGGCAGAAGTTCCCCTTGCTGAGATGTTTGGTTATGCCACTACGTTGCGCTCCTTATCGCAAGGCCGGGCAACCTATTCGATGGAATTTAAACATTATTCTGAGGCCCCGAAGAATGTGGCTGAAGCGATTATCAACAAGAAGTAATTGATTTTAGGATAAACTGACATGGCAAAAGGCAAGTTTGAGCGTACGAAGCCGCACGTAAACGTGGGCACGATCGGCCACGTGGATCACGGCAAGACTACATTGACGGCGGC
>LNAP01003334.1_pt2 | contig 15408 bp, 13 predicted proteins | sample 602601 | NCBI WGS metagenome assembly LNAP01 (sample SAMN02440304, study PRJNA202911) | soil metagenome | biome: Subtropical and temperate rainforests or woodlands; isolation source: soil samples (1 kg each in a 20% v/v slurry with milli Q water) were... ...
AGCACCACGGCCACCAGGGTGAAGCCGTAGGCCGCACCGAAATTGATGGTGAGGATGCCGTAGCTGTAGCCGGCGATGCCGAAGAACGCCGTCTGGCCGAAGGAGAGCGAGCCGCCATAGCCCCAGATCAGGCTGAGGCCGAGCGCCATGAACACCCAGGTGAAGAAGTACACCGTGTTGCCGACCGTGTAGCCATCGCTGAACTGCGGGTAGAGGCAGGCGCCGGCGAGCACGACGAGGAAGCCGATCCAGAAACCCGGCCCACGGCCGATGGTCTGCGGGCCTTCCAGCCGTGCGAAAAAGCGAGTGAGAGCGTTCATTGATCCTGTTTCCCCGGCTCAGGCGCGTTCGCGCAGCAGGAAGCCGGAAATGCCCTTGGGCAGAACCCGGATGACGACGATGACCGTGACCAGCAGGCCGATCTGGCCAAACAGCTGCCCCTGCCAGGAGGTCATCACCGATTTCACGATGGCCAGCACGGCGGCGGCCGGTGCGGTGCCGAGGAAGACATCCGCCCCGCCGACAACGACGGTGACGAAGGCTTCCATGATGAAGGTGGTGCCCATGGTCGGCACCAACGTCATCGTCGGGGCGTAGAGCCCGCCGGTCAGCCCCGCCAGCCCCGCGCCGAGCGCGAAGGTGAGGCTGTAGACGAGCCGCGTATCGACACCGAGCGCGGCGGCCATGTGCGGCACCTGAATGGTGGCCCGCGCCATGACGCCGAAGCGGGTCCAGTTGAACAGCGCGTAGAGCCCGGCCAGCACCGCCAGCGCCATGAAGAACAGCACGAGGCGATAGAGCGAATAGGAATAGCCGCCCATCTGGAAGCTGCCGAACGGCGTGCCGACGCCGGCCATGGTGGAGCCAAGCACGATCAGCGTGCCCTGCGTCGCGATAAGGCTGAGGCCCCAGGTGGCGACGATGGTGTCGAGCGGGCGCTCATACAGATGCCGGATGACGACCAGTTCCACCAGCGCACCGACCAGGCCTGAGACGATGGCGCCGACCGCGATGGCGAGCGGCAGCGGCAGGCCGGCATGGGCCGCCGAGACCGTCACATAGGCCCCGCACATGATGAATTCGCCATGGGCGAGGTTGATCACGCCCATCATGCCGAAGATCACCGCCAGCCCGCAGGCCGACAGTACGAGGAAGGCGAAGGCATCGCCGAACTGGTAGAGCGCGGAAAAGGCGAGAGTACCGACATCCATCGTCAGGCAGCCCGTGGGTTCGAAGCGAATGAAGGGGATTGCCCCAGCTGGTGGAGGGGGGTCAGCCGGGGCAACGCCGTCGGATGCCACCCGAAGGGGAAGGCGGCATCCGCATGCAGAGAAGTCGGTCAGCCTACGGTAATCAGGGCTTGGGCGGCGGGTTTGAGGGCGTGTACTGCGCGCTCGGGTCGCTCTTGGTCAGGTCGCAGCCGGCTTCGCCCAGCCAGTACGGCTTGATGTCCTCCCACACCTTCGGGAAGGTGATGGAGTGATCCGCGCCCACCTTAGCGAGATAGATGGTGTGCGACATGTGCTGGCTCTTGGGATCGAGGCAGACCTTGCCCTCGGGAGCGTCCATGCAGACATCGCCCTTGGCGATCTCCTTGCGCAGGTCGTCGCGCTTGGTCGACTTCGCCCGCTCCACCATCTGCTTGTAGAGATAGACCGCGAGATACGAGTTCTCGGCTTCCTGGTTCACATAGGGCTCGTCCGGGAACTTCGCCTTGAACTTCGCGAAGAACGCCTTGGAGGCCGGGGAGTCGATTTCCTCGATGTAGTTGGTCGTGACGTACATGTCCTTGAGCGATGGCGGCTTGAAGCGCTTGTGCTCGTAGCCCTGGCCGACGTTCACGGAAGACGCCATCGGCAGGTTCACGCTGGCGGCGGCGGCCTGCTCGTAATAGGAGGCCTGCGCGGTGCCGACGAGGAGCGTCACCACGAAATCGGGCTTGGCCTTCTGGATGTTCTGGATGTTCTGCGAGAACTGGGAGACGCCGAGCGGGATGAAGTCCTCGCCGACCATCTCGCCGCCGTTCTCCTTGACGATGTTGCGCACCCATTCGGCGGAGATCTGGCCGAAATTGTAGTCGGCGGCGAGCGTGTAGACCTTCTTGCCGTACTTCTCCATCATCCACGGGATGAGGGTAGAGAACTGCTGCTCGGGCACCGCGCCGGTGACGATCATGTTGGCGTCGCAGACGCCGCCTTCATACTGGTTGTTGTAGAAGGCCAGGCCGTCGAACTGGTTGACGATCGGGCGATAGGCTTCGCGCGAGGCCGAGGAGAAGCCGGCGAACACCGCGTCCACCTTGTCGCGCTGGAGCACGCGGCGCATGAACTCCTGGTAGCGGGTATTGTCGGACTGGGTGTCGTAGACCACCAGTTCAAGCGGGCGGCCGTCAATGCCGCCAGCCTTGTTGATCTCTTCCGCCGCGAGCTGGATGGCGTGCACCTTGCCGATGGTCGCGGCGGCGAAGTCGCCGGATTGGTCCTCCAGCACGCCGAGCTTAATCGGGTCGGCGGCGAACGTCGGGGCTGCGCTGAGCAAAAGCGTCCCCGTGAGGACTGCAGCACGCAGCCCCCGCATGGTCTTCCCAGTCATGTGGTCTTCTCCTCTGTGGATTTATTTTTGGTCGGCGCGCCGTACCGAGGGCTGTTCGCACACCAGCCGATTGGGCGCCTCCGCCCTCCTGCCGAGATATTCCTCGCAGTAGTCCTCAAGGCTTCGCCGCGAACGCATGCTCTCGCGCCGGAGCCGGTTGTAGGCCTCGTCGTCGTCGACACCCGCATCGGTCATCAGGGCCACGATGGCCTTGACCACCGAGCGGCGGCCGCGACGGCGACGCTCCATCTCCTCCAGCCGCCCGTGCATGTCGCCGCGCAGCAGGAACTGGTTGATGCCGAGAAACAGCGCGGTGTAGACCGCCGCGCCGTGCACGGGCTTGCGAAGGAAAGCGGTCGCCCCGAGATTGATGAGGTTCTTCAGCCGGCTCGGCGCTTCGACGCCGACCAGCCCGATGACGGGAACCAGCGGCAGGCGCGAGACCTCATTGGGCTCGGTGGCGACGGCGACGTCGAGATCGCCATCAATGAAAAGGATGTCGCGCTCGGCATTCAGCGTAGCGAAGTCGATCTCCGCCCGCGCCTCCACGATATCAGGGTATTCCGCCCCCACGCCAAGCTTGGCGAGCGTCACATCCAGCGCTTCCACCGCATTGCGGTTGGCCGTGACGATGAGTGCCCTGCCGCCGTTGAAATTCTGAAGCAGTCGAGGAGCTATCATCTTACCACCCTCAGATTGGGAGCACGGGAAGAGACCGCATAGCGCGGCGACGACTGGACGAGATACGGGTCGGGTCTCACGGGGGCCGGTTCCTCGACGATGATGTCGAACCGCGCTTTTTCCGTGGAGCGGCCGATGCGCGGAGTCAGCCATGCATGCATCGTTAGCGGATCGATCCACACATCGCCCTGCGGTGCCTCCAGGCGCTGGCGCGTCACCGCCTGCTTCACCGCCGCCACTTCGTCGGTACCGGCATCATCCAGCGCGCGCGACAGCAACTTCACCGCGATATAAGACGATTCGGCGTCCGCCGAGGTCGACGGGCCGTCCGGGAAGGCAGCGTGGTACGCGCCGGTAAATGCGGCGTTGGCGGCGTTGTCGAGCGAGGAGAAATAGACGCTGGACGACAGATGCCCATCGACCGCGTCCTCGCCGATCTCCTCCAGCTCCGGCTCGGACAGCGTGCAACTCGCCACCGGGATCGACTTGGCCTGGTCGATGCCGCGGGCCCTGCAGGCAGCACGGAACAGCCGGAAGAAGGCATAGGCGCTGGTGCCGATCAGAGTGTTGAAGACGAAGTCCGGGCGCGCGTCCAGTATCGCCTCGACAACCTGCTGAAGCTCCGTGTCGCCGATGGCGGCATAGCGTTCCGCCAGCACCTGACCGCCCTGAGCGGTCATGGCCTCGCGGAAAATGCGGTTGTTCTCCCACGCCCATATGTAGTTGGAGCCGACGCAGAAGGCGCGCGGCCCGACATGCGCCAGCATATGGGCGACCAGCGGCAGGACGTGCTGGTTGGGCGAGGCGCCGGTATAGATGACGTTGTTGGAACTCTCAAAGCCCTCATAGTGCGAGGGGTACCAGAGCAGCGCGTCGTGCTTTTCGAAGCACGGAATGACTTCCTTGCGGCTTGACGAGGTATAGCAGCCGACCACATGGCGGATACCCGAGGCGGTCAGTTCCTGGCTCAGCTCGGCATAGCGGGTGAGATCGCCGCCCGGATTGACCACCACCGGCTCGATCGTCATGCCGGAGCCGGCGGCCGCATTATCGCGAAACGCCAGCAGCGCACCGTTCAGCATTGAACGGGCCACCACGCTGTATGGCCCGGTCGTTGAGAACATCACTCCGACGCGATAGTGCTTCGACGGCATCCGCTTCAACCCAAAATAAAAAACGCCCGCCGGCCAATATGCCGTGGGCGTCGTTGCCACCAACCTGACACATGCGAAAACAGCACATGCTCGCTGGAAATGTTTAACTGAATGACGCGTTAGTGGGCAGCTTTGCCCGGCGCCGTAAAAATAGGCTCGCGCGGAACGGGGAACTTGTCAAGCGCTATGTCGCCGGGCGTGAATCGCCGGTGCCGCACCTCTCGGCGCATGCGCGGGCGCGTCCCCTGCAGGGCAATCCGACATTCAGGAAGGGCCCTGCCGCCATCATTATGATTGGCGGATGATGCCGCCGATTTCAACTGACAGCGATAGGCGGTGCACCATCGGCGACGCGGCGCAGTGACCTCCGAGGATGCCGTAAGCGGGTTTGGCCCGGAAATTTTTGGGGCACCCGGGAATTCTCAGGGCCGGCACACCTGACCCCTTCGACCAAAGGCGCCGCGAAAGGGCCTTGAGTTTTCCACGCAAGAGTGCTTGGTTATTGAGCATGAGCGCTTTTCAGGCAAGAACCTGAGAAGGCAAGCGCATCCGGCCACCAATGTTGCTGGTCGGGCGACGCACCCCACAAAATAGGGGCGCGCGTACGGATTTCGGCCGCTGGCCGGTCGCCCCAAGAACGCTGTTCCTATCCATTGCCTCCTCAGTGTTGAGGTTCCAGCAGCAGACGGTACCTCGGGCGCGCCGCCAAGCGCACCCGACGACGATTCAAAATCCGAGCAGAGCAGGCGATTGCCAGTCAAAATCGGATGCGTCTGTGAATTGCGAGCACAGAGATGACGCTTCCAAATATAGCAGACGGCCGAATCTCAGCTGCCAAAATAATAGCGCATATGCTGAAAATAACGGCAACGTACTGACTAGAAGTAAGGCGCATGGCTACTTAAAAGAAACTTTTGTTCTTGCCACGAAAATATCTTGACGCGCGCGCTGCTTCGCACCTAACATCCAATTGCTCAAATTATTCCATGAATAACCCTTCGCCGGGAGCAATTCCGCGCGTCCGCTAACATTTAACCTTCTGGAGTGTAGTAAAATGAAGCTCACTCGGCGCAAGCTACTTAAGAGCGCGTCTTTGGCGGCGGCGGCCATTGCCGCGCCGCACGTCTGGCTGCCGCTCTCGGGAGAGGCATGGGGCGCCACCCTGAAGAAGGGCGAGCCGATCAAGGTCGGTCTGCTTTTCTCCCTGACAGGTGGCCTCGCCGTACCCGAGGAAGACTCGACGCTGGTCATGCAGTACGCCATCGACGAGATCAATGCGGCCGGCGGCATCAACGGCACGCCGATCGAGCCGGTGATCGTCGACGCGAAGTCGGACTTCAACGTCTACTCCGAAAAGACCAAGGAACTCATCTTGCGCAACAAGGTGATTTCGATCTTCGGCTGCTACACCTCGGCGAGCCGCAAGGCCTGCCTGCCGACCATCATGGCGCAGAACCATCTGCTGTATTATCCGACCTGCTATGAGGGTGCGGAATGCACCCAGAACGTGATCGCGACGGGTCCGCTGGCTAACCAGCATTCCAAGGACCTCATCCCCTACATGGTCCAGAATTTCGGCAAGAAGGTCTTCTTCGTCGGCTCCAACTATGTGTGGCCGAAGGAGTCCAACAAGAACGCCAAGATCTGGCTGAAGGACGCCGGCGGCGAGCTGGTCGGCGAGGAATACATCCCGCTCGGCAGCTCGGAGTTCGGCCCCGTGCTGAACAAGATCCGCGAAGCCAAGCCCAATTTCATCTTCTCGACCGTCGTCGGCGCCTCCGACATCGCCTTCCACAAGCAGTTCAAGCAGGAAGGCTTCAAGGTCGATTCGATGCCGATCGCCTCGCTCACCACCGGTGAGATCGAGACCAAGGCCATGGGTGCCGAGTTCGGCGCCGGCCACTTCCTGTCCGCGCCCTACTTCCAGGGCCTCGATAACCCGACCAATGCCAAGTTCGTCGAGGGCTTCCTGAAGAGCAAGTACGGCAAGAACGGCACCACCCACTACAACATGGAAGAGACCTATCTCTCGGCCTACGTCTTCAAGGCGGGCCTTGAGAAGACGATCGCCGCGGTGGGCATCGAGAACGTCACGCCACGCGCCATCCGCGACCATTCGGGCGGTATCCGCGTGGAAGACGCCGTCTCACCGGAAGGCCTGATCTGGATCGACGACCAGAACTTCAACACCTGGCTGAAGCCGAAGATCGGCCAGTGCCAGGCCGATGGCAGCTTCAAGATCGTCAAGGCCGCCGCCGAGCATGTCGCGCCCGACCCGTACTCGATCTACCCGGATGCCGGCGTCTGCACCATGGACGGCCTCAAGGCTCCCGACGGCAAGATCCGCAAGAACGTCATCTGACGCGATTGCCAACATGAAGATGCGCGCGGTCCGCCGTGCGCATCTCCATCCGTACCAAGTAGTGGCTGCCGAATTGCCGGTGACGGAGACAATGCATGACGGCTGGATCGTTCTTCGGTGCCTTCGAGATGAGTTCGTTCATCAACGCGCTCATTCTGGGCGTCAGCATCGCGAGCATATGGCTGATCGCGGCTCTCGGGCTGACGATCATCTATGGCACTGCGGGCGTCATCAACATGGCCCATGGCGAGTTCATCATGCTCGGCGCCTACAGCTCCTACATGTTGCAGAGCTATTTCGGCCTGCCGTTCATTCTATGCATTCCGGCGTCGTTCTTCATTGTCGGCGCGGTCGGCCTGATCCTTGAGCGCGGCTTGATCCGCTATCTCTACAATCGCCCGCTCGACACGCTGCTTGCGACCTACGGCGTCTCGCTCGTGCTGATGCAGGGTGTGCGCCTGATCTTCGGCAGCGACCCGAAATATCTCGCCGTGCCGGACATCTTCTCCAGCAACATCCAGTTCGGCTTCCTCAACATCTCCGCCTTCCGCGTCGTGGTGCTGGCCATCACCATCTTTCTGGTCCTTGCCCTCTGGTTCCTGTTCTACCGCACGCGTTTTGGCGTGCAGGTGCGGGCGGTGATGCAGAACAAGGAGATGGCGGCCTCGTTCGGCATCAATTCGGGCCGCATCTACATGCTGACCTTCGCGCTGGGTGCGGGCCTTGCCGGCATCGCCGGCTCGCTGTTCGGCGTGCTCAACATCGTGCTGCCGACCATGGGCACCAGCTATGTGGTGCAGGCCTTCCTGGTGGTCGTGGTGGGCGGCGGAACGCTGGCCGGGAGCGTTGCCGCCGGCGGGGTGACCGGCGAGTTGCAGTCGATCTTCGCCTATTTCACCAACGACACCTTCGCCCGCTTCGTCCTGTTCGTCCTGATCGTCGTCTTCCTGCGGTTCCGACCTCAGGGCCTGTTCGCTCCCGCCGCGTTGCGGCGCTAGGGGAGGCCCGACCGATGACCGCAGTTGAAACAGCCGGACGGATGTCATGACGAATATTTACCACAACAGGCCGGCGCAATGGATCGTCTATGCGGTGCTCTTCGCGCTGCTGGCGGCGATACCGATGTATGTCGACGACAGCTTCCTGCTGAACCAGTTCTCGACCTACGGCATATACGGCATGCTCGCCATGTCGATCAGCCTGTGCTGGGGTTTTGGCGGTATCCTCAATCTCGGCCAGGGCATCGCCTTCGGCCTCGGCGCCTACGGCATGGCGATGACCATGCAGATGCAGACGCAGGACCCCGACTCCAATCCGATTCCGCCCTTCATGCTGAACAACAGCCTGGAGCAGCTGCCGTTCTTCTGGGAGCCGTTCTGGCACACCGGACTCGGCATCTTCCTCGCCGTGGCGGTGCCCACCCTGTTCTGCGCGGTGTTCGGCGGCCTGATGTTCCGTGCCCGTGTGTCGGGACCGTTCTTCGCCATCATGACGCTGGCGATGCTCAGTGCGCTGTTCACCATCATCCTCGACATGCAGCCCTACACCAACGGCGCCAACGGCATCTCGCCACCCATGCCGCTGGATATTGGCGGCGTCGTCATCGATCCCTACAGCTCGATCTCCTATTGGGTGGTGTACGCAGCCCTGCTGGTCACCACCGTCGCCGCCAAGCTGGTCACGCAGAGCTCGTTCGGGCTCATCGTGCAGGCGGTGCGGGGCGATGCCGAGCGCGTGCGCTTCCTCGGCTACAACGTCTCGGCATACGAGACCGTGATCTACACGCTGTCCGGCCTGATCGCCGCCATCGCCGGCTGCCTCTGGGTGATGATGGTGCAGTATGTCTCGCCGGCACAGCTCGACGTCACCTTCAGCGTCTCGATGGTGATCTGGGCGGCGATCGGTGGGCGGCTCTCGCTGCTCGGCGCCATCATCGGCGCCTTCACCATCCAGGGTGCGCAGAGCTATCTCGGCGACAGTTTCCTGAACACTTGGCTGCTCATCCTTGGCGGCTTCTTCATCCTGGTGGTGCGGTTCCTGCCCAAGGGCCTCGCCGGGTTGCTCGAAAGCATCCTCGGGGCGATCTCGGCCAGGTTCTCCGCCAAACCCGCACCTGCCAAGCTCAGCGCCCCTCCGGGCGGCGCCGAGCCCGTGGCGAGCGAGTGAGGACAGGCAATGGCCGGATTTCTTGAAATACACGACCTGTACAAAAGCTTTGACGCCACCAAGGTCATCAACGGCTTCAGCCTGGAAGTGGTCGAGCTGACGCTGTGCTGCCTCGTCGGCCCCAACGGCGCCGGCAAGACCACGACCATGGACCTCATCACCGGCCGGCAGAAGCCGACCTCGGGCAGGGTGATGTTCTGCGGCGACGACATTACCGGTCTCGACGAACACGAGATCGCCCGGCGCGGCATCGGGCGGAAGTTCCAGGTGCCCGCGGTGTTCCGCGATCTGACGGTTCGGCAGAACCTCGAAGTCGCCTATAGCCGCGAGACCAACCCGATCCGCAACATCTTCAAGTTCCGCCCGCCCGGTTTCACCGAGAAGCTCGACGAGGTGGCGACGCTGGCTGGCCTCACCGAACGGCTGAACGTCGAGGCCGGAACGCTCTCGCATGGCGAAACGCAATGGCTGGAGATCGGCATGGTGCTGATGCAGAATCCTCGCCTGCTGCTGATGGATGAGCCGGTTGCCGGCATGACCGAAGGCGAGATCGAGAAAACCTCGCGGATCTTCAACGAGCTGAAAAAGACCAACACGCTCATCGTGGTGGAGCACGACATGGGCTTCGTCCGCGAGATCGCCGACGTCGTCACGGTGATGCACATGGGCTCGCTGCTGGCGCATGGCACGATCAGTCAGATCGAAGCCGATCCGCGCGTGCGCGACGTCTATCTCGGCAATGAGGAGGTCTGACATGCTGCTCGGCTTCGACAGGGTCACCTCCTATTACGGCAAGACGCCGATCCTCAAGGACATGTCGTTCGAATTGCCCAAGGGCGAGTGCCTGTGCGTGCTCGGACGCAATGGCGTCGGCAAGACCACGCTGATGCGCACCATCATGGGGCTGACGGACAAGTCGACCGGAACCATTAAGATCAATGGCGACGACATCAGCGGCGCCCAGACCTACCAGCGGGCGAAATACGGCATCGGCTACGTCCCGCAGGGTCGCGGCATCCTTTCCGACTTTACCGTGCGCGAGAACATCCTGCTCGGCACCTTCGCCCGCAAGGATGGTGTGGCCGACGTGCCGGAGATCTGCCTGCGGCTGTTCCCCTATCTCAAGGAGAACCTCGACAAGCGGGCAGGCCTGCTGTCGGGGGGGCAGAAGCAGCAGCTCGCCATCGCCCGCGCGCTGGCGGTCGACCCGCAGATATTGCTGCTCGACGAGCCAACCGAAGGCATTCAGCCCAATATCGTCAATGAGATCGGCCAGACGCTGCGCATGCTGAACAAGGAACTCGGCATCACACTCATCCTGACCGAACAGCACATCAAGGTGGCGCGGCAGTTGGGCGATGCCTTCCTGATGGTCGACAACGGCCGGATCGTCGCGCGCGGACCGATCGAGGAGATGACGGATGCACTGGTCGACAAGCACATGACCATCTGAGGCCCGTTGGCCGCAGTGATCTACTCACCGTCTGAGGGGCGGTTCCACAAATGGAGAGCGCGATATGATTCCGATTCCGAAGAAGGGTACGCCGGAGCGCGAGCAACTCATCAAGGAGCACAGGGAGTGCGTCGACTCGATGAAGGGGGTCGCCGGATTCTCGGTGCTGAAGTGCGAGACGCCGGGCGACACCACCGTGGTCACCGGCGGCGTCCATGAGGACCCGGTGCTCAAGCGCGTGCTGCTGCGCATGCGTGGCGCGTCCATGAAGGGCAAGCTCGTCGTCATCTGCACCAAGGTCGACGCCGAATGGCGTATCGGCCGCCTCTCCGGCATTCGCGGCGTGCCGCCGGAATTCGTCGGCGACAAGATCTATGATGACGAGCAGGAAATCCAGCACGACATCTTCCTGATGCGGTTGGACGAACTTCCCGAGACAGACGGCATGCCCGAGCATTTCAACGAGGGCTGGAAGCGGCGCGACGATAACTGGCCGACGACCTGACGTCGCCACCGATCTGAACTGACAGCACCCGTTCGGCGCGTCCCGTGGATGCGCGATCAACACGGCCCGATGGGCCGTGAACGGTGGAGCTGTGCCCGAAACGCAGTCAATTCTGGAGGAGACGGCAATGTGCGCGATGCGATTGACCGGTTATGCAGACAAGTTCGGCGTCCATCCCGGCGATGCCATCAAGTTCTACGTCAATTGCGACGGTCCGGCCGAATACACCGCCGAGATCGTGCAGATGATCAATGGCGACACCAACCCGCGCGGGCCCGGCTTCATCGAGAAGCCGGTCGAGGCGGCGGTGAACGGCAGCTACAAGGGCCGCAAGCAGATCATCCATGGCGGCTCCTACGGCTATGTGCCGGATGCTCCGCAGTTCCGGGTCGACAGCTTCACGCTGCAATGCTGGATCTGGCCGACCACGCCGAAGACCCATCCGCGCTACTGGAAGCACGGCGCGCAGGGCCTAGTGACGAAATGGTGCGAGGGCAAGGGATACGGCCTCTTCATCAATGAAGACGGTGCGATCGAGCTGCGCATCAACGAGCACAAGATCACCACCGGCCAGACCGTGCGCGACCACGCCTGGCATTTCATCGCCGCGACCTTTGATGCCGCCACCGGCAATGTTGTGCTCTATCACGAGCCGCAGGTGGTCTATGCGCTCGACCCCGTCATCGAGCCGGTGACGACCACCCTCAAAGCCAAGATCGAGCACATGCTGATCCCGGTCGGCATCGCCGCCTATGTCGAGAAGCTCGACGACGGCCCGTTGGCGCAGTCGTCCAAGCCGGCCGGCGTCGTCTTCACCGGCAAGTACAATGGCAAGATCGACAGCCCGCGCATCTGCAACCGCGCGCTGAGCCGCTTCGAGATCGAGACCATGAAGCTCGGCGCGCAGCCCGGCCTCACCGAGCGGCGCAATTCCGGCCCGACCGGCCCGCTGTCCGAAGTCATCGTCGCGGCGTGGGATTTCTCGGATGGCATCGACACCATCTTCGGCAAGGACAACGGCCCGTATCGCTTCGACGCGCAGCTGGTGAACTGCCCGACCCGCGCACTGACCGGCTATAATTGGTGCGGCCAGAACTTCGACTGGAAGCACGCGCCGAAGGAATATGGCGCGATCCACTTCCACGACGACGATATCGACGACGCCCGCTGGGCGGTCGATTTCGAATGGATCGTCCCGGAAAAGATCAACAGCCGCTTCTACGCCGTGAAGCTGACCACGGCGGAAGGGGATGAGGACTACATTCCGTTCTGGATAGTGCCAAAGGTCGGCAAGGAGCAGTCCAAGATCGCGGTGATGGTGCCGACCATCAGCTACATGGCCTATGCCAACGAGCATGTCGCCTGCAATGCGGGCGGCGCCGAGCTGTTCGTCTACCGCGTGCCGATCATGCAGCACCAGAACATGTTCCTGGCCGAGCACCGGGAATATGGCGGCTCGATCTACGACACCCATACAGACGGCAGCGGCATCTGCCTGTCGTCCCGGCTGCGCCCGATTCTGTCGATCCGTCCGAAATACGACCACTTCCTCGCGCAGGCGCCGTGGCAGTACCCGGCCGATCTCCATCTCATCTACTGGCTGGAGACCATGGGCTATGATTATGACGTGATCACCGACGAGGACGTCACCTATGACGGCTTGGCGCGGCTTGAGAACTACAACGTCATCATCACCGGCTCGCACCCCGAGCATAATTCCGGCCCGCAGCTCGACGCGCTGCACAACTACACCCAGCGCGGCGGCCGCCTGATGTATATGGGCGCCGACGCTTGGTACTGGGTGCATTCCTACCACCCGTCCTATGAGGGAATGGGCCGCGGCGTGGTGACGGAAATGCGCCGCTGCGAATCCGGCATTCGCACCTGGCGTGCCGATCCGGGTGAATACTATCACCAGGGCACCGGCGAGCTGGGCGGCATGTGGCGCTATCGCGGCCGCTATCTGCACTCGGTGGCGGGCGTCGGCATGTCGTCGGAAGGCTTCGATATTTCGAGCTATTTCAGCCGCACCCCCGACAGTCTCAACCCCCGCGTGAGCTGGGCGTTCGAAGGCATCGACTATGACGAGAAGCTTGGTAATTTCGGTCTCGTCGGCGGCGGCGCCGCCGGCCTCGAGCTGGACATCGTCGACACCATGCTGGGCTCGCCGCCCCACACCCTTGCGGTTGCGACCTCGGCCGGACGACACACGGAAGCCTATCTCCTCGTCATGGAAGATTTCGGCTTCAACCAGCAGGGCCTTGACGGCACCACGCACCCACGCGTGCGCGGCGACATCGCCTTCCACGAGACGCCCAATGGCGGTGGCGCCTTCGCCTTCTCGTCGATCGCGTTCTGCGGATCGCTGCCGTGGAACAATTGCGAGAACAACATCTCGACGCTGGTGAAGAACGTCCTCGACCGCTTCTCGGCGGATGGTCCTCTGCCGGCGCCGTCAGCCGACGCGATCAAGTATCGCGGCCGCGCCGACTACGAGTCGCCCGCTCTCGCCATGAAGCGCTGAGCAGGCCCCGGACAGCCATGGCTCATGACCCCCCGCCTGGCCATGGCTGTCCGGCCGGTCTCCCGCCGAACGAAAGGCATCGCCAGAAAGGCATCGCCATGTCGCACCGTCCGGATCTTGGCTATTTCGCCGAGGGCCATGACCTCGCCAGCCCGGCCTTCTACGCCGACGCGGTGCGACCCGCCGGCCATGCCAGCACGCTGCCGCCGGCCGCCTTCCGCTCGCTGGCCTTCACGCGGCTGGAAGACGAGGCGATATGGACCCGCGACTGGATCTGCGTCGGCTCGCATGACGACATACCCAATGTCGGTGACCTCTTGCCCTTTACCATGGGCACCCACGGCGTCCATGTGCAGCGTACAGAAGTCGGCCTCGCCGCCCGGTTCAACAAGGCGCAGCACGGCGGCTGCCGCATGGTGCCGCTGCAATGCCAGACCGGCACGCAGACGCGCTGCTCGTTCACCTCCTGCGGTCACAGCCGCGACCGCGCCGCGATCCCGGCGAGCGAGCTCGGCGACGGTACGCCGGAAATGCACCAATATCTCGGACTGCGGCCGGAGCGCCTGCTGACCGCGCAGGTGCGCAGCTGGGGACCGCTGATCTTCGTCAATCTCGACATGGACGCGACGGTGCCCGATGCCATGCTCGGGACGATCGGCCGGCCGAACGGCCTCTTCGGCAATCACAAGGCGACACGCGGCCGCGAGCGCTGGATGGAGTTTTCGGCGAACTGGAAGCTGGTCGGCCAGCACCTAGCAGTTGGCACGACCATCGACCGCGACGCGGATGAGCGCTGGACGCTCGCTGACACCACACTGGCGGACGGCACTCCGGCGAAAGCCGCCTGGGTGTTCCCCAATCTCGTGCTCATCGCAACGCCGACCGAGACCTGCGTCGTCATTCTCCAGCAAACCGCCATCGGTCAGACGCTGTGCCGCGTCAGCGTCTATGGCGAGACCGCCGTCGATGCCGGCGTCTGGCACGCCGAGGTCGAGGCCCGCGCCGCGCATGCGGTGTCCGAGCATGCAGCACTCGCGCGCTGGGGCACCAGTTCGCGGCCGGAGACCATCGGCACCAGCCTGCCGCTTCAGACGCACCCGCAGGGCTATTGGCTCCAGCAGGCCCTCGCCGCCCGCGTGCGCCGGATGCCCAGGGCCATCATCGACACCCCGCTTTTCCAGAACCCGAGGCTCTGACCGCCATGATGTCGTTGCGCATCGAAATCGATGAAGCCGAAACGCTGGCCGATGCCTTGGCCGCCTACAACAAGGGTGCGTTCGAAGAGGCTTTCGAGGTGTTCTCAAGGCTTGCCGAGGCCGGCGACATGGACGCCACGATGTGGTTAGGGGCCATGCACACCCATGGCGACGGTGTTCCGGCCTCGCTGGCGCGCGGCTTCGAGCTTTATCTGGAAGCTGCAAAAGCCGGTCGCGTGCCGGCGCAGACCAATGTCGGCGCCATGCTCGTCATGGGCCAGGGCATACCGGAAGACGCCGCCGAGGGCGCGAAATGGCTGGAGCGCGCCGCCACGCAGGGCGACAGCTTCGCGCAGTTCAACCTCGCCATGCTGTACGGCAAGGGCCAGGGCGTGCCGAAGGACGACACCGTGGCGGTCGGCTGGTATCGCCGCGCCGCCGAGGTCGGCCATTACCCCTCGCAGGCGCGGCTCGGCTTCCACTACGCCAATGGCATCGGCGTCGAGAAGGACCGGGTGGAAGCCTATGTCTGGTTTTCGCTTGCCGCCCAGCACGGCATCGGCAACGCGCTGAACGCCCTCGAGGCCATCGTCAGCCAGATGTCCGCCGAGGAAAAGCAGAAGGGCGCGGCGATGGTCGACCGGTGGCGCTCGCGCACCGCCGACACCTCGCGGCTCGCCATCCTCAATCCGCTCCCGGGGTAACGCCAATGGTCTTCAGCGTGCAGCAGATCAAGTTCGAGTTCCTCATGTACATCAAGGAATTCGGTGGCAAG
>LNAP01004321.1_pt2 | contig 15407 bp, 13 predicted proteins | sample 602601 | NCBI WGS metagenome assembly LNAP01 (sample SAMN02440304, study PRJNA202911) | soil metagenome | biome: Subtropical and temperate rainforests or woodlands; isolation source: soil samples (1 kg each in a 20% v/v slurry with milli Q water) were... ...
CGCGTTGGTAATGAATTTGAGCAAGGTCGATCTCAACCTGTTTATCGTCTTCGACGCCATCTACACCGAAGCCAACCTGACCCGCGCCGGGCAGATCGTCGGCATCACCCAGCCCGCTGTTTCCAACGCCTTGGCCCGCTTGCGCGAGACCTTCAACGACCCCTTGTTTGTGCGCACCGCGCAAGGCATGGTGCCGACGCCGATGGCGCAGAACATCATCGGCCCGGTCCGAAATGCGCTAGCACTGTTGCGCGTATCCGTGCAGGAAAGCCGCACGTTTAATCCGCTGCAAGCAAACAAAACCTACCGCATCAGCATGACCGACCTCACCGAGGAGATCATTCTGCCGCCGTTGTTCCAGCGCCTGCGCCGCCAAGCACCCTCGGTGCAGATCGAGAGCTTTCTGTCCAAACGTCGCGAGACCACCAAAGAGCTCGCAGCCGGCCGCCTCGACTTTGCCGTGGATGCGCCGCTGAATACCGACCCTCAGGTGCGCCACGTCAAATTGCTCTCCGACCGTTACGTGTGCGCCATCCGCAAGGGCCACCCCCTGGCCAAGGAAAAGCTGACGCTGGATGAGTACATGTCACTCACCCATATCCATATTTCCAGCCGCCGCAGTGGCCTTGGTTATGTCGACCTGACCTTGGGCAAGATGGGCATTCAACGCAAAATCGCGCTGCGCTCGCAGCATTACCTGATGGCCTCGATGGTGATGCAGAAAACCGACATGGCGATGACCGTGCCCGAACGTTTTGCCCGCAGCCACGACCTGCACTACGTTGGCGTACCGGTGGAGGTGCCTGCGGTGGAAACCCACCTGTACTGGCACGAAAGCACCGATCAAGACCCTGCCAACCGCTGGATGCGCGAACAGATGATTGAGTTGGCCCAGCAAGTGTCGGCACAAGACCTGTAGAGCCTTCGTGCGCCCAATGCGCGCCCCCGCCCTGATCGACCACGGCGCGGTTGCGGAAAATCCATAAACGGACTAATGTTTCGAATATGTCCACAAGTGGAGAGACGACATGTCACTGCCTAGCCCATCCAGCAGCGCCGCCCTTGACCTCGATTCGGCTCACGCAGGGCATGTTGCGCTGAAGTTTTTCTTTAATCTGATGGAAAAATGGAACTGCACGGTGGAAGAACAAACCGTGCTGCTCGGCTCCATCGGCCGCAGCACCTTGTACAAATACCGTCAGCTCCCGGAAATCCGTTTGCCACGCGACACCTTGGAGCGTGTTTCCTACCTGATGGGCATTCACAAGTCCCTGCGCATTCTGTTTGGCGACAAGCCTTCAACCTACGACTGGATTCGCAAGGCAAATAGCGAAGCGCCGTTCAATGGTCTAAGCGCCCTGCAGTTGATGCTGGCCGGCGGGGTAACGGATATTGCCGTGGTACGTCGCTACCTGGATGGAGTACGTGGTTGAAACAACCGACTCAAGTTCTGCCTGCATGGATGCGGGCCTATCGCATCGTTTCCATCTCGGTATTTGAAGATGTGCTGGACCCTGCCGATTTGGAACAAGCCTTTCTGATTGAAAGCCTGACCAATGATCGGCTGCGCGAAGAGGCCGGCCTACTTAATCATGTAGCACCCGAAGACCGCGTGTGCGGGCCGGGCGCCTCGCCGCTGATGGCGGCCTTCACCCATGTGGGCGCCAAAAGCCGTTTTACCGATGGCCAATACGGCGTGTACTACTGCGGTAACAGCCTGCAGACCGCCATCGCCGAAACGCGCTACCACCGCGAGCGCTTTATGCGCGCCACCCATGAGCCCAGCATGGAGCTGACTATGCGCACCTATGTGTGCAAGGTGCAGCAGCCGCTGGACGATATTCGCCAAGGCTTCGACGAACTGCACCAGTCCAACCCCGACGACTACAGCGTGCCTCAGCGTTTCGCCGCCGAACGTCGCAAACAGCGCTCCTGGGGTTTGCTCTACCGCAGCGTGCGCCATGCCGACGGTGAATGTGCGGCGCTGTTTCGCCCGCCAGCCGCCACCCTTCCCACCCAAGGCGAACACTTGCGCTATGTGTGGGACGGTCACTTGCAACAGATCACCCAGGTATTCACCCTCAAGGCCATCGCCTAATCCCCGCGGAATTCCCCGATGCTGAAGAAAAGCTTTAACTCCCTGCTGACCACGTGGTTAGCGGGGCTGATCGTGCTGCTGCCATTGACCCTAACCATGATTTTGTTGACCTGGGTGGTCAGCCTGCTCAACCGCGTAATAGGCCCCTCTACCTACATTGGCCGGGTATTCGCCGCTATGGGCCAACCCTTCGCTAGCAACACTTATCTGGCCTATGGCTTGGGCACCATTTTGTTGGTGGTGGCGATTTATCTGCTTGGGCTTGCCGTGCAGTTGGGGTTGCGCAAACCGCTGGCGTGGCTGACGGACGTAACCCTGCGGCGCATTCCGCTGTTCGGCAAGCTGTACAACCTCGCGGACCGCTTTGTTGCTCTGCTGGATAAAAAAGAAGGCGCAGACATCAATGCCATGAGCCCCGTGTGGTGTTTGTTTGGCGGCGATGGCGTGGCCGTTCTGGCGCTGATGCCCAACCCCGAACCCATCGACATAGACGGCCGCAATTACTACGCCGTACTGGTGCCAACCGCGCCTATTCCGATTGGCGGCGGCTTGCTTTATGTACCTGTGAAATGGGTAAAACCGGCCAATATTGGCGTAGATGCCTTCACCAGCATTTACGTGTCCATGGGCATCAACCCGCCGCCACAGAGCCCACGAGAAACCGACTAAGGCAAAAACGGCGCAGAAGAACCGTCTTGACGCTGTAGGGAAATCTACTTTACGTTAACGTAAAGGTAAGAACCCCCAAGAGCGTTTTCCCATGGCGACCACCTACAGCATTTCCGACCTTGCCCGCGAGCTGGATATCACCACGCGCACCATTCGTTTCTATGAAGAGCAAGGCATGCTCAACCCCGAGCGCCGTGGCCAAGAGCGCATTTATTCGGCACGCGACAAGGTTTCACTAAAACTGATTTTGCGCGGCAAGCGCATCGGTTTTTCCCTCGCTGAATGCCGCGAGCTGATTGAGCTGTACGACCCCAGCGGCAACCACAAACAACTCGAAACCTTTATGCGCAAGATCGCCGAGCGCCGCGAACAGCTGCGCTCGAGCAGATGCAACTGGAGCTCGACACCGCCGAAGAGCGCTGCCTAGCAGCCATGGCCGAAGCCACCGCCTAAACCTGAACCGGCAGGCACCCTCGCCCGCCTCGCCCAACAACAATAAGTAGCAGGTGCCCCAATGAGCTATCCATCCCTTAACTTTGCCCTCGGCGAAACCATCGACATGCTGCGCGACCAGGTTCAAGCCTTCGTCGCCGCCGAACTGGCGCCCCGCGCGGCCGCCATCGACAGCGAGAACCTGTTCCCGACCGATATGTGGCGCAAATTTGGCGCTATGGGCCTGCTGGGCATCACCGTTAGCGAAGAATACGGCGGCGCCGGCCTGGGCTACTTGGCTCACGTAGTAGCCATTGAAGAAATCAGCCGTGGCTCGGCCTCCGTAGGCCTGTCCTACGGCGCCCACTCCAACCTCTGCGTTAACCAGATCAACCGCAACGGTACTGCGGAACAGAAAGCCAAATACCTGCCTAAGTTGATCAGCGGCGAGCATGTCGGCGCCCTCGCCATGAGCGAGCCCAACGCTGGTTCCGATGTAGTGTCCATGAAGCTGCGCGCCGACAAACGCGCCGACCACTACATCCTCAACGGCAGCAAAACCTGGATCACCAACGGTCCCGACGCCAACACCTACGTGATCTACGCCAAGACCGACCTGGAAAAAGGCGCTCACGGCATCACCGCGTTTATCGTCGAGCGCGACTGGAAAGGTTTCTCCCGTGGGAGCAAATTCGACAAGCTCGGCATGCGCGGTTCTAACACCTGCGAACTGTTTTTCGACGACGTCGAAGTACCGGAAGAAAACATTCTCGGCGTGCTCAACGGCGGCGTAAAAGTGTTGATGAGCGGCCTGGACTACGAGCGCGTGGTGTTGTCCGGCGGCCCCATCGGCATTATGCAGGCGTGCATGGACGTCATCGTTCCCTACATCCACGACCGTAAACAGTTCGGCCAAAGCATCGGCGAATTCCAGCTGATCCAAGGCAAAGTCGCCGATATGTACACCCAGCTCAACGCTAGCCGCGCCTACCTCTACGCGGTGGCCAACGCTTGCGACCGTGGCGAAACCACGCGTAAAGACGCTGCCGGCGTGATCCTCTACAGCGCCGAACGCGCCACGCAAATGGCCCTGGATGCTATCCAGATTTTGGGCGGCAACGGCTATATCAACGAATACCCCACCGGCCGTTTGCTGCGCGACGCCAAGCTGTACGAGATTGGCGCCGGCACCAGCGAAATCCGCCGGATGTTGATCGGCCGTGAGCTATTCAACGAAACCCGCTAAGCCAACACGGTCAGTCCCCTCTCCCGTTTACGGGAGAGGGTTAGGGAGAGGGCAAGTTGCGCGAACCATCTACTAGTTGCTCAACCCTCTCCCCCGGCCCCTCTCCCGCAAGCGGGCAGAGGGGAGACCAACGCGATCCATAGCGAAACCGTATTCTTCAGGAGCGCCCCATGGCCATCCTCACCAGCCAGCTCAATACCCGCACCGCCGACTTCGCCGCCAACACCGCGGCCATGAGCGAACAGGTCAACCACCTGCGCGCCCTGCTCGCCCGCGTGCACGAAGGCGGCGGCGCCAAGGCGCAAGAGCGCCATACCTCGCGCGGCAAACTGCTGCCCCGCGAGCGCATCAACCGTCTGCTCGACCCCGGCTCCGCCTTTCTCGAAGTCGGCCAACTGGCCGCCCATGAGGTCTACGGCGAAGACGTACCCGCCGCTGGGGTAATCGCCGGCATCGGCCGCGTCGAAGGCGTGGAGTGCATGATTCTGGCCAACGACGCCACGGTCAAAGGCGGCAGTTACTACCCGCTCACGGTTAAAAAACACCTGCGCGCACAAACCATCGCCAAGGAAAACCGCCTGCCGTGCATCTACTTGGTGGACTCCGGCGGCGCCAACCTACCGCGCCAAGACGAAGTATTTCCAGACCGCGAACACTTCGGCCGAATCTTCTTCAACCAAGCGAATATGAGCGCCATCGGCATCCCGCAAATCGCCGTGGTCATGGGCTCATGCACTGCGGGCGGCGCCTATGTGCCGGCGATGTCGGACGAAACCATCATGGTCCGCAACCAAGCCACCATCTTTCTTGCCGGGCCGCCGTTAGTTCGTGCAGCCACAGGTGAAGTGGTCAGCGCCGAAGACCTCGGTGGCGCCGATGTGCACTGCAAAACCTCCGGCGTTGCCGACCACTACGCCGAGGATGATGAACACGCCCTGGCCTTGGCCCGCCGCTGCATCAGCAACCTCAACTGGCGCAAACAAGGGCAGCTCAATAGCCGACCGGTACAGGCGCCGCTTTACGCCAGCGATGAGCTATACGGCGTGATTCCCGCCGACGCCAAACAGCCGTTCGATGTCCGCGAAGTAATCGCCCGCCTGGTCGACGGCTCGCAGTTCGACGAATTCAAAGCGCTGTTTGGCAGCACCTTGGTCTGCGGCTTTGCCCACCTCAACGGCTACCCGCTGGCGATCATCGCCAACAACGGCATCTTGTTTGCCGAGTCGGCGCAAAAAGGCGCGCACTTTATCGAGCTGGCCTGCCAGCGCGGCATTCCCCTGCTGTTTTTGCAAAACATCACCGGTTTTATGGTCGGGCAGAAATACGAAGCCGGCGGTATTGCCAAGCACGGCGCCAAGTTGGTGACCGCTGTGGCCTGCGCCAAGGTGCCGAAATTTACCGTGATCATTGGCGGCAGCTTTGGTGCCGGTAACTACGGCATGTGCGGCCGCGCTTACGACCCACGCTTTTTGTGGATGTGGCCCAACGCGCGCATCGGCGTAATGGGCGGCGAGCAGGCCGCAGGCGTACTGGCGCAGGTAAAACGCGAACAGGCCGAGCGCAGTGGCCAGCAGCTCAGCGCCGAAGAAGAAGCGGCGATCAAGCAGCCGATCCTCGCCCAATACGAGCAGCAGGGTCACCCCTACTACTCCAGCGCGCGGCTGTGGGACGACGGCGTGATCGACCCGGCGCAAACCCGCGAAATATTGGCCCTGGCGTTATCCGCCAGCTTGAACGCGCCGATTGAGCCGACCCAATTTGGCGTGTTCCGGATGTAACCCGGCTGCCCTGACGAGACTTCTGCCATGACCGACTTCACCACGCTTGAGCTGGATATCAGCGCCAACGGCATCGCCACTCTTTGGCTAAACCGTCCGGAGAAAAACAACGCGTTTAATGCCGAGATGATCCGCGAACTGATCCTCGCCCTGGACAGTATCAAGGCCGACCGCAGCCTGCGTTTTATGCTCCTGCGCGGCCGCGGCAAACACTTCTGCGCCGGCGCCGACCTGGCGTGGATGCAGCAATCCGCTGCCCTCGACTACAACGCCAACCTTAACGATGCGCGCGAGCTGGCCGAGCTGATGCACAGCCTGTATCACCTGAAAATCCCCACCCTCGCCGTGGTGCAAGGCGCGGCCTATGGCGGCGCCCTGGGGCTGATCAGTTGCTGCGATATGGCCATTGGTGCCCACGATGCGCAGTTCAGCCTGTCAGAAGTGCGCATCGGCCTGGCCCCGGCGGTGATCAGCCCGTTTGTGGTGCAAGCCATCGGCGAACGCGCAGCACGCCGCTACGCCCTCACCGCAGAACGCTTTGACGGTGAGCGCGCGCAACAGCTGGGTCTACTCGCTGAGTGCTATGCACCGGAGCAGTTGGAAAGCGAGGTCAGTAAGTGGACCGCCAACCTGCTGCTCAACAGCCCGCAGGCCATGCAGGCGAGCAAACAACTGCTGCAGGAAGTCGGCAGCGGCGTGCTCACCCCAGCGCTGCGCCGCTACACCGAGAACGCCATCGCCCGCATCCGCGTAAGTGCCGAGGGGCAAGAAGGGCTAAACGCCTTTCTGCAAAAACGCACGCCGTCCTGGCAGGAGCCGCAGTCATGATCAGCCGTCTGTTAATCGCTAACCGTGGTGAAATCGCCTGCCGCGTCATGCGCACCGCCAAGGCCCTGGGCATCAGCACCGTGGCCGTGCACAGCGCTATCGACCGTGAGGCCCGGCATGTGCGCGAGGCAGATATCGCCATCGACCTCGGCGGCGCCAAGCCCGGCGAAAGCTACCTGTTGGTGGACAAACTGATTGCTGCCGCCCAAGCCAGCGGCGCCGAGGCAATCCACCCGGGTTACGGCTTTCTCTCCGAAAACGCCGGCTTTGCCCGCGCTATTGAAGCGGCCGGGTTGATCTTTCTCGGCCCGCCCGCCTCGGCTATCGACGCCATGGGCAGCAAGTCTGCGGCTAAAGCGCTAATGGAAAAAGCCGGCGTGCCCTTGGTGCCTGGCTACCACGGTGATGCCCAAGACATCGCCACCTTCCGCGACGCCGCCGCGCGCATCGGCTACCCGGTACTGCTCAAAGCCACCGCCGGTGGCGGCGGTAAAGGCATGAAGGTGGTGGACCAGGAAAGCGAGCTGGCCGAAGCCCTGGCGTCGGCCCAGCGTGAAGCCCTGTCTTCATTCGGCAACTCGCAAATGCTGGTGGAAAAGTACGTACTCAAACCGCGCCACGTGGAAATTCAGGTATTTGCCGACCAACACGGCCACTGCCTGTACCTCAACGAACGTGACTGCTCGATTCAGCGCCGCCACCAAAAAGTAGTCGAAGAAGCCCCCGCCCCCGGCCTGAGCCCGGAACTGCGCCGCGCCATGGGTGAAGCGGCGGTAAAAGCGGCGCAGGCCATCGGCTATGTCGGCGCCGGCACCGTGGAGTTTTTGCTCGATGCCCGTGGCGACTTTTTCTTTATGGAAATGAACACCCGCCTGCAGGTGGAACACCCGGTCACCGAGGCCATCACCGGCCTTGACCTGGTCGCCTGGCAAATCCGCGTGGCCCGTGGCGAAGCCTTGCCCTTGACGCAGGACCAGGTGCCGCTGATTGGCCATGCCATTGAAGTGCGCCTGTATGCCGAAGACCCGGCCAACGACTTTCTGCCGGCTACCGGCACCCTGCAGCTGTACCGCGAATCGGCGCCTGGCCCAGGCCGGCGAGTAGACAGCGGCGTAGCCGAGGGCGATCAAGTCTCACCGTTCTACGACCCCATGCTGGGCAAGTTGATTGCCTGGGGCGACAACCGCGAAGAAGCGCGCCTGCGTCTGCTGGCCATGCTGAGCGAATGTGCCGTCGGCGGGGTGAAAACCAACCTGGCGTTTTTGCAACGCATCCTCGCCCACCCGGCCTTTGCCGCCGCCGAGCTGGATACCGGGTTTATTCCCCGCTATCAGGAGCAACTGCTGCCCGCGCCCAGCCAATTGCCCGAAGCGTTTTGGCAACTGGCGGCCCGTGCCTGGCAACTGACCCAAGCACCGCGTCAGCGTGACGACGACCCGCACTCAGCGTGGGCCAGCAGCAGCGGTTTTCGTGCCGGGCTGCCAGCGGAAACCGATCTGCACCTGAGCAGCGCTGGTGAGCAGCACGTGGTTCGCCTGCGCGGCGCCGACAGCTGCGTGCAAAAGCGCGGCGATTACCTGCTGGTGGATACCAACGGCCTGCGCAGCCAACATCTGGCCATTCGCCAAGGCGCTAGCCTGTACCTGCACTGGAACCACGAACTGCACGCCGTGCAGCTGTTCGACCCCATTGCTGCCGCCGACGCCGGCCACGCCCAACACGGCGGGCTGACGGCACCCATGAACGGCAGTATCGTGCGCGTGCTGGTTGAAACCGGGCAACGCGTACAAGCCGGCACGCCGCTGGTGGTGCTGGAGGCAATGAAAATGGAACACAGCATTCGCGCGCCGCAGGATGGCGTGGTGAAAGCGTTGTACTGCAGCGAAGGCGAAATGGTGCCCGAGGGCAGTGTGTTGGTGGAGTTGGAATAGCGCCCTCTTGGGCCCCCGCCTTCGCGGGGGCGACGAGGCTCGCCGAACCCTCACCGTCATTCCCGCGCAGGCGGGAATCCAGAATACTCAACGCAACGAATACCTGACTGTTGGAGACTGCCATGCCCCTGCCCCACCACGTCCGCTTGGTCGAAGTCGGCCCGCGTGACGGTTTGCAGAACGAGAAACAGGCCATCAGCGTGGCGGCCAAGGTGCAGTTGGTGGATCAGCTATCTGCCGCGGGCCTTGGTTATATCGAAGTCGGCAGCTTTGTATCGCCCAAATGGGTGCCGCAAATGGCCGGCTCGGCTGAGGTGTTTGCGCAAATCCAGCGGCTGCCCGGCGTAACCTATGGCGCGCTAACGCCGAACTTAAAGGGCCTGGAAGCCGCCATCGAAGCAGGCGTAACCGAAGTCGCCGTATTTGCCGCCGCCTCAGAAGCGTTCTCCCAGAAGAACATCAACTGCTCCATCAGTGACAGCCTGGCGCGATTCCAGCCGGTAATGGAACTGGCCAAACAACATCAGATCACCGTGCGCGGCTATGTGTCCTGCGTACTTGGCTGCCCTTACGAGGGCGACGTAGCGCCGGAACAGGTGGCCATGGTGGCGCGTGAGCTATTTGCCATGGGCTGCTACGAGGTTTCCTTGGGCGACACCATCGGTACCGGCACAGCAGCCAGCACGCGGACGATGTTTGACGTGGTAGGCCGCGATATTCCCCGCGACAAACTTGCCGGGCATTTCCACGACACCTATGGCCAAGCGCTGGTGAATATCTACGCCAGCCTGCAAGAAGGCATCGCCGTGTTTGATAGCTCGGTCGCCGGCCTAGGCGGCTGCCCCTATGCCAAAGGCGCCACCGGCAATATCGCCACCGAAGATGTGTTGTACCTGCTCAACGGCATGGGCATCAGCACCGGCATCGACATGGGCAAGTTGATTGCCGCCGGCCAAGGCATCTGCGAGGTATTGGGCAAGGCCAATGGCTCACGAGCGGCCAAGGCGTTTCTCGCCAAGCAGTGAACTCGCGCTGTGCTGGGCCGTTGGGCTTCGCTGCGCTCAACCCAACCTACGCGAAATTTAGGTTGGGTCGGTCCGCGTTCGGTGAGCACAGCGAAGCCTAACGGGCCGGCGTAACAGACCGGTCAAACAAATCCCGGTCAAGGTGCAACCGGCGGCGTATAGGTCAAGGTGGTGCCTAACGCCCACAACAAAAACAGCACCAACGGCGCATGCACCAACAGCTGCACAAACGAAAACCCAATCAAATCCCGCGCCCGCAACCCCAGCACGCCCAATAGCGGCAGCATATAAAACGGATTGATCAAATTCGGCAGCGCCTCAGCGGCGTTGTAAATCTGCACCGCCCAGCCGCGGTGGTATTGCAGCTCATTGGCCACCTGCATCACGTACGGCGCCTCAATAATCCACTTGCCGCCGCCCGAGGGAATAAAGAACCCCAGCACCGCCGAGTACGTGCCCATCAGCAACGCATAGGTGTCATGCGAGGCGATCTGCACAAAAAAGGTGGAAATATGGTGTGCCACGGTCTGGCCGTCGCTGCCGTTAACGGTGGTCATAATGGCGGCGATCGAGCCATACAACGGGAACTGAATCAGCACACCCGTGGTGGTCGGCACGGCGCGGGCCACCGCATCCAGAAAGCTACGCGGCCGCCAGTGCAGCAATGCACCGACCATCAAGAACAACAGGTTGTAAGTGTTAAGCCCGGAGATGGCGACAATCGCTGGCTTGCTGGCGAACTCCTGAGCCAACCAACCGGCCGCGAGCACTACCAGCACAATAATCAGCAAGGGGCTGTGTTCCAGCCATTCGCCAGGGCGCGTTGGTTTCTCCAGCTTGGCCACGCTAAAGCTCGGGTCGACGCCACAGGCTTTGGCATCCCGCGCGCTGCTAGCGCTGGGCGCGGTGATATAGGCAATCACCAGCGACACCACCACTAAAGCCAGCAGCAACACGCCGGACTGCCAGAGGAAAATCGTCTCGGTGAAGGGAATGACGCCAGTAATCGCCAGGATCGAGGGCGGCAAACTGGTGGGGTTCGCTTGCAATTGCGCGGCCGAGGAAGACAGCCCCAACGCCCACACCGCACCCAGCCCCAAATACGCGGCGGCGCCCGCGGCACGGTAGTCCATATGCAGTTCTTCACGGCGCGCCAGGGCACGTACCAGCAGGCCACCGAATACCAGGCTCAGGCCCCAGTTGAGCAAGGACGCCGACATGGAAATCAACGCCACCCAGGCCACCGCCTGACGGCCGTTTTTCGGCACCCGCGCCAACACGTCAATCAGGCGCGACGCCGGTCCGGAGCTGGCCACTACATAACCGCCAATCACCACAAACGCCATTTGCATGGTGAACGGAATCAAGCTCCAGAAGCCGTCACCAAAGGCCTTGGCCGCCTGCGCTGGCGGTGCGCCCATGGCCAATACCGCCAGCGTCACCAGCAACACCGCTAAGGTGGCGAATACCCAGGAGTCGGGAAACCAGCGCTCCGCCCAATTGGAACAGCGCATCGCAAAGCGGGCGAAGGCGCTTTTTTCTACTTGAGTATTCATGGTCATACCCCGCATTTATTGTTGTGTAGGTTGGGTTGAGGCGTAGGTAGGGTTGAGCCAGAGGCGAAGCCCAACAGTGCAATTGCCCGACATGCCCGATGTTGGGCTTCGCTTCTCTCAACCCAACCTACGAATAGGTGGCGCGTCGCTGCGTTTAGTTCCACCTGTGTGCGCTACTGCGCCTTTTCTGGCACGCTGACCGCTCTTCAGCCAAAGGCCAGCGCGCAATGAAAGACTCTGACAACCTCAAGGACTACCAACAGGTGCGCCAACTGGCGATCCGTTCGTTGTTCGAGATTGTTGAGCAGTCCAGCGAGGGCACGGTGATCGTCGATAAAGACGCGCGCATCGTCTGGATGAACGAGCTACGGTCAGGTCAGTGCCAAGGCGGCGGTGGGGCAGGAAGTGGAAAAGGTCATCCCCGGCAGCCTGATGCGCCAGGTCGCCGAAACCGGCGAACCGATTCTGCTGGATATGCTTGACACCCCCAATGGCCCGCTGGTGGTGATGCGTTTGCCCATTCACGATGCAGCCGGCAAGGTGATCGGCGCCATTGGCTTTGCCCTGTTCGACCAAGTCACCCGCCTGGCCCCGCTGGTGACGCGCTTCACGCAGATTCAAAAAGAACTGGCATCCACCCGCTCGTTACTACAAGCACGCCAGGCCAAGTACAGCTTCTCGCACTTTATTGGCACCAGCGCGCGCAGCCTGGAAGTCAAACGCCACGCGCGACGTGCTGCCAGCAGTGCATCTCCCGTGCTGTTGCTGGGTGAAACCGGTACCGGTAAAGAGCTGCTTGCCCACGCCATTCATAGCAGCAGCACGCGGGCGCACCGCCCCTTCGTCAGCGTCAACTGCGCGGCCATTCCAGAGAACCTGTTGGAGGCCGAATTCTTCGGCACTGCCCCTGGCGCCTTTACCGGCGCTGATCGCAAAGGTCGCTCCGGGAAGCTGCAACTGGCCGAAGGCGGCACGCTGTTTCTCGATGAGATCGGCGATATGCCCCTGGCCTTGCAGAGCAAATTGCTGCGTGTGTTGCAGGAAAAAGAATTTGAACCGGTGGGTTCCAACCAGATGCTGCGCAGCGATATCCGCCTGATCGCCGCGACCTCGCTGGACCTGGAAAGCGCAGTGGCCGATGGGCGCTTTCGTGCTGACCTGTACTACCGATTGAACGTATTGCCGATCCAGGTACCACCGCTGCGCGAACGCCTCGACGACCTGCCGGCGCTATGCGATGCGATTCTCGACGAGCTCTTGATCAGCGACGGCCGTGGGCACTTCGAATTAGCCGCTGATGCCCTGGACCTGCTTGCCACCCATGCCTGGCCAGGCAATATTCGCGAACTGAGGAGTGTGCTGGAGCGGGCCGCGCTGCTAAGTGATGAACCGCTGCTCAATGCGGCGGCACTGCGTAGCGCCATTGGCCGGCTGAGCCCTTTGCCAGCGGGTGTGACGGCGAAGGTGATGGGCGGGCAGGACTTTTACAGCGCCCGTGCAGCGTTTGAGCGCGAGTTGATTGAACAGAGCCTGGCGGCGCACCACGGCAATGTGGTGGCAGCCGCCAAACGCCTGGGGCTGGGGCGCTCGACGTTGTACAAAAAGATGGTGGCGTTAGGCATTAGCGGGGACTGATACCGCCATCCTGCCGACACCGTCGTCCCTGCGCAGGCAGGGACCCAGAATCTCCAGCCCTACTCATTTTCCTGCACCACTCTGGATTCCCGCCTACGCGGGAATGACGGAGGGTATTGGCGACCGGTGTTAAACCTTCAACAACCGATCACGCATTTTCTGAATTTCATCGCGCATCTGCGCCGCTGCTTCGAATTCCAGGTCGCGGGCCAGTTGGTACATTTTCTCTTCGAGCTGACGAATACGTTTGTTGATCTCGCTCGGCGAGCGCAATTCGGCTTCGTAACGCGCGCTTTCTTCGGCCGCCTTGGCCATGCCTTTGCGTTTTTTGCTGCCCGAACCCGGCACCACGGCACCTTCGAGAATGTCCTGAATGTCTTTCTTTACCCCTTTGGGGGTTATGCCATTGGCCAGGTTGAAGGCGATCTGCTTATCACGGCGCCGGTCGGTTTCGCCGATGGCGCGTTCCATGGAGCCGGTCATACGGTCGGCATACAGAATCGCCCGGCCATTGAGGTTACGCGCAGCGCGGCCAATGGTTTGGATCAGCGAGCGCTCGGAGCGCAGGAAGCCTTCTTTGTCGGCATCCAGAATTGCCACCAGCGACACTTCCGGCATATCCAAGCCTTCACGCAGCAAGTTGATGCCGACCAGCACGTCAAACGCGCCAATGCGTAGGTCGCGGATGATCTCCACGCGCTCCACGGTGTCGATGTCCGAGTGCAGGTAGCGCACGCGCACGCCATGGTCGGCGAGGTAGTCGGTAAGGTCTTCGGACATACGTTTGGTCAGGGTGGTGACCAACACGCGCTCTTCTACCTCCACGCGCTTTTTGATTTCCGAAAGCAAGTCGTCCACCTGCGTGGTGGCTGGGCGCACTTCAATTTGCGGGTCGACCAGGCCGGTCGGCCGCACCACTTGCTCAACGACGCGGCCGGCGTGTTCGGTTTCGTAATTGCCGGGTGTCGCGGAGACAAAGATGGTTTGCGGACTGATGGACTCCCACTCGTCAAAACGCATCGGCCGGTTATCCAGCGCCGAGGGCAGGCGAAAACCGTACTCGACCAGCGTTTCTTTGCGCGAGCGGTCGCCTTTGTACATCGCGCCGACCTGCGGCACGCTGACGTGCGACTCGTCGATCACCAGCAGCGCATTGGCCGGCAAGTAGTCGAACAGGGTTGGCGGCGCCTCGCCTGAGCCACGGCCAGACAGGTAGCGCGAGTAGTTTTCGATGCCGTTGCAGTAGCCCAACTCAACGATCATCTCGATATCGAAACGGGTGCGCTGTTCCAGGCGCTGCGCTTCCACCAATTTGTTGTTGGCGCGCAGGTACTCCAGGCGCTCCTTGAGTTCGACCTTGATGTTCTCCACTGCACTCAACAGGTTTTCCCGCGGGGTGACGTAGTGGCTTTTCGGGTACAGGGTGTAGCGCGGCAGCTTGCGCAGCACCTCGCCGGTCAGCGGGTCGAACGAGGCGATGTTTTCAATCTCCTCGTCAAACAGCTCCACGCGGATAGCCTCAAGGTCCGATTCCGCCGGGAAGATATCAATCACATCGCCGCGTACGCGGAAGGTGGCGCGGGCAAAATCGACATCGTTGCGGGTGTATTGCAGGTCAGCCAGGCGGCGCAGCAGCTCGCGCTGGTCCATGCGGTCGCCACGGTCCAGGTGCAGAACCATTTTCAGGTACGACTGCGGGTCGCCCAGACCGTAAATGCACGACACGGTGGTGACGATGATGGCGTCGGAGCGCTCCAGCAGCGCTTTGGTGGCAGACAAGCGCATCTGCTCGATATGGTCGTTAATCGAAGCGTCTTTCTCGATAAAGGTATCCGAGGACGGCACATAGGCCTCGGGCTGGTAGTAGTCGTAGTAGGAGACGAAATATTCCACCGAGTTGTTCGGAAAGAAGCTCTTGAACTCGCCATACAATTGCGCGGCCAGGGTTTTATTCGGCGCCAACACTAAGGTTGGGCGTTGCACCTGGGAGATGACATTGGCAATGGAAAAGGTCTTACCCGAGCCGGTTACCCCCAGCAAGGTTTGGTGCGACAGCCCGGCTTCCAGGCCTTCAACCAATTGTCGAATGGCTTCCGGTTGATCGCCGGCTGGCTGGAAACGGGTCACCAATTGAAACTTCGACATCATTACCTCGACAAAATGGCTGTGACGCGGGGCAAAACCTTGCGTCAAACCCGGTGAAATGAGT
>LNAP01003313.1_pt1 | contig 15402 bp, 17 predicted proteins | sample 602601 | NCBI WGS metagenome assembly LNAP01 (sample SAMN02440304, study PRJNA202911) | soil metagenome | biome: Subtropical and temperate rainforests or woodlands; isolation source: soil samples (1 kg each in a 20% v/v slurry with milli Q water) were... ...
GAACCGGCTGCGCTTCCTGCGCGAGGTGGTCGAAGCGGTGGCCGAGGCGATCGGCGCCGAGCGCGTCGGCGTGCGCCTGGCGCCGCTGACCACGCTGCAGGGCGCGGTGGACGACACCCCGCAGGCGACCTACCTGGCGGCCGCACACCTGTTGGACAGTATCGGCGTGGGTTACCTGCACATCGCCGAGGCCGACTGGGACGACGCACCGGTGATGCCGGTGGCCTTCAAGGAAGCGCTGCGCATGCTCTACCGTGGCACCTTGATCTATGCCGGCAAGTACACCGTTGAACGCGCCGAAGAGGCGCTGACCAAGGGCTGGGCCGACCTGATCGCCTTCGGCCGACCGTTCATCGCCAACCCCGACCTGCCCGAGCGCCTGCGCCAGGGCCTGCCATTGAACGCCCCGGACAAGGCCACGTTCTTCGGCGGCGGCGCGGAAGGGTTCACCGATTACCCGGTGGCAGAAACTGCCGAAGCCTGAAGGCCCGCACCCAGCGGGGGTAGAGCTGACCGTTGGTCAGCTGCCCGTTGCGTAGAGCTGACCGTTGGTCAGCTGCTCTCCAATCCGACGCCATGCAAATCGGCAGGAACGGCCGCGCGATGCGCGGCAGCCGACCAACGGTCGGCTCTACCCGGGATGTGTCCATGCGGCGCGGATGGGCGCCGCCCACGATCCATTCGGATGGACGAATCACCCGCGGTCCATGGGGGTAGAGCTGACCGTTGGTCAGCTGCCCTCCAATCCGACGCCATGCACATCGGCAGGATCCGCCGCGCGATGCGCGGCAGCCGACCAACGGTCGGCTCTACCCGGATGGGTCCATGCGGCGTGGATGGACGTCGCCCACGATCCACTCGGATGGACGAATCACCCGCGGTCCATGGGGGTAGAGCTGACCGTTGGTCAGCTGCTCTCCGGTCCGACGCCACGTATATCGGCACGATCCGCCACGCGATGCGCGGCAGCCGACCAACGGTCGGCTCTACCTGGGGCGAGACCACGGGCTCGGCCGGATTCACGGCAGCCGACCAACGGTCGGCTCTACCCCGATGTGTCCATGGGGCGCGGATGGACACGCCCCACGATCCATTCGGATGGACGAATCACCCGCGGTCCATGGGGGTAGAGCTGACCGTTGGTCAGCTGCTCTCCTATCGGACACCACGCCTTTCGGAAGGATCCGCCGCACCGTGCACGGCAGCCGACCAACGGTCGGCTCTACCTGGGGTGAGACCATGGGGCTCGGCCGGATGCATCGCAACCGACCAACGGTCGGCTCTACCGGGGTGGGAGGTCTTCGGTGGGCCAGCGGCACCACGAGTAGGGGTACTCACCAATCGCCTCCGCCAGGCCGGCACGGACCGGGTTGGCGAGGATGTAGGTGGCTTGGCGGCGCAGGTCGTCGTCCTTGCGTAGGGCGTGGTCGAAATAGCCGGGTTGCCAGACCGGCCCGCTGCGGCCGAGGTGCCGATTGATGTGCAGGCTGCTGCGTGATTTGAAACGTTGCAGGCAGGCACCCAGGGTGCCCTGCCGCAGCTGCATCAGCCAGTGCACGTGGTCCGGCATGACCACCCACGCCAGGTTGCAGACCCGGTGCTCATGCTCCAGGGCGTGCAGCACCTGCATGACGTGCCCGGCCAGGTCGGGCTGGTGGAAGTGGCGTATACGCGCATGGGTGATGGTCGTCAGCGCGTACACGATGCCGATGCACGAGTGGCGGCCGTAGTGGAGGCGTGGGCTGGGCATGCCTGCAGGGTGGCCGTTGGGTGCATGGGGCGGCTATCAGGCGATGTCCCGCTGGGATGTGGGGTGATGGGGGATGCAACCGGAGCAGCCGACCAACCGGAGCAGCCGACCTTCCGGAGCAGCCGACCAACGGTCGGCTCTACCCGGGATGTGTCAGCGGGTCGGATGGACGCCTCCCGCGGTCCACCGGGCGGGCGTAGCCGCCGGGTTCGCAATGACACGGCCCAGATGGACAAATCGCCCACGGCCGTCGGTGGGTAGAGCTGACCGTTGGTCAGCTGCCCTCCGATCCGACACCATGCATGCCGGCAGGCTCCGCCGCGCCCTGCGCGGCAGCCGACCAACGGTCGGCTCTACCGGGGGGGGCGACCATTCGGCACGATCCGCCGCGCCCTGCACGGCAGCCGACCAACGGTCGGCTCTACCGGGGGCGACCATTCGGCAGGATCCGCCGCGCCGTGCGCGGCAGCCGACCAACGGTCGGCTCTACCGGGGGTGACCATTCGGCAGGATCGGCCGCGCCGTGCGCGGCAGCCGACCAACGGTCGGCTCTACCAAGGGCCACACAAAACAAAACCCCGCTTGCGCGGGGTTCTGTTTGTTGCCGGTCTTGCTGGATCAGCCCTTGGCTTTCAGCTTGGCCAGGCGCAGCCAGGTGTCGACCACGGTGTCCGGGTTCAGCGACACCGACTCGATGCCTTCCTGCATCAGCCACTCGGCCAGGTCCGGGTGATCGGACGGACCCTGCCCGCAGATGCCGACGTACTTGCCCTTGGCGCGCGCCGACTTGATCGCCATCGACAGCAGCTTCTTCACCGCCGGGTTCCGCTCGTCGAACAGGTGCGCCACGATCGACGAGTCGCGGTCCAGGCCCAGGGTCAGCTGGGTCAGGTCGTTGGAGCCGATCGAGAAGCCGTCGAAGATCTCCAGGAACTCATCGGCGAGCAGTGCGTTGGACGGCACTTCGCACATCATGATGATCTTCAGGCCGTTCTCGCCCTGCTTGAGGCCATTCTGTTCGAGCACCTCGACGACCTTGCGGCCTTCTTCCAGGGTACGCACGAACGGAATCATGACCCACAGGTTGTCCAGGCCCATCTCGTTGCGCACGCGCAGCACGGCCTGGCATTCCAGCGCGAAGGCGGCCGAGAAGCTCGGGTCGACGTAACGGCTGGCGCCGCGGAAGCCGATCATCGGGTTCTCTTCGTGCGGCTCGTAGTTGCTGCCGCCGATGAGGTTGGCGTACTCGTTGGACTTGAAGTCCGACAGGCGCACGATCACCGGGTTCGGCGCAACCGACGCGGTCAGCGTGGCGATGCCTTCGGCCAGGCGACCCACGTAGAAGCTCACCGGATCGGCGTAACCGGCGATCTTCTCGTCGATCTTCTTCTTGGTCGCCGCGTCCTGGCGGTCGTATTCCAGCAGCGCGTTGGGATGGATGCCGATGTGGCTGGCAATGATCATCTCCAGGCGGGCCAGGCCGATGCCGGCGTTCGGCAGCTGGCCGAAGTCGAAGGCACGTTCCGGGTTGGCCACGTTCATCATGATCTTCAGCGGCGCCGGCGGCATGTTGCCCAGGTCCGTGGTGGTGCGCTCGAACTCGAGGATGCCGTCGTAGATGAAGCCGGTGTCGCCCTCTGCGCAGCTCACGGTGACCTGCTGGCCATCCTGGATCAGCTGGGTGGCGTTGCCCGAGCCGACCACGGCCGGCACGCCCAGCTCACGGGCGATGATCGCCGCGTGGCAGGTGCGGCCGCCGCGGTTGGTCACGATGGCCGAGGCGCGCTTCATCACCGGCTCCCAGTCGGGGTCGGTCATGTCGGCAATCAGCACGTCGCCGGGCTGCACGCGGGCCATGTCTTCCAGCGACTTCACCACGCGGGCGGTACCGGCACCGATCTTGGCGCCCACGGCGCGGCCTTCGGCCAGCACCTTGCCGTCCTTCTGGCTCAGCGCGAAACGCTCGATCTGGGTGGCATGGCCACGCGACTTCACCGTTTCCGGGCGCGCCTGCACGATGAACAGCTTGCCGCTCACGCCGTCCTTGGCCCACTCGATATCCATCGGGCGGCCGTAGTGCTTCTCGATAACCAGCGCCTGCTTGGACAGTTCCTGCACGTCCTCGTCGCTGATCGAGAAGACGTTGCGCTGCTCGGCGGGGGTGTCTTCGATGCGCACGCGCTCACCGGGGACATCCGAATACACCATGCGGATGGCCTTGCTGCCCAGCGAACGGCGCAGGATCGCCGGCTTGCCGGCGCTCAGGGTGGGCTTGTAGACGTAGAACTCGTCGGGGTTGACCGCACCCTGCACGACCATTTCGCCCAGGCCGAACGAGGAGGTGACAAACACCACGTCGCGGAAGCCGGACTCGGTGTCCAGGGTGAACAGCACGCCGGACGAACCCACGCCCGAACGCACCATCAGCTGCACGCCCGAGGACAGGAACACGTCTTCGTGCTTGAAGCCGTGGTGGACGCGGTAGGCGATGGCGCGGTCGTTGTACAGCGAGGCGAACACTTCCTTGACCTTGAGCACGACATCGTCGGCACCGGTGACGTTGAGGAAGGTCTCCTGCTGGCCGGCAAACGACGCGTCGGGCAGATCTTCGGCGGTGGCCGAGGAGCGCACTGCCACGGCCACGTCGCCGCCGCCGTTCTCGTCGCACAGTTTCTTGTAGGCGCTGCGGATGTCCTGGTCCAGCTGCGGCTGCAGCGGGGCGTCGATGACCCAGCCGCGGATTTCCTTGCCCGCTACGGTGAGCGCGGCGACATCTTCCACGTCCAGCGTGGCCAGCTTGTCGAAGATGCGCTTGGACAGATCGTTGTGCGCGATGAAGTCCTTGAAGGCTTCAGCGGTGGTTGCATAACCGCCGGGGACAGAAACCCCCAGGCCGGCAAGATTGCCGATCATTTCGCCCAGCGACGAATTCTTGCCGCCTACGCGGGCCAGATCGGCCAAGCGCAGTTCGTGCAACCACAGGATATTCTCGTTCAAGCGCGATGCTCCGTTTGGCCATCGCCCGAGGCGGGCTTGGATGGCCACGTCCGTAGGAAGAAGCCGATATGATGCCGGGCAGACCGCTGTCGGCACAAGCTTGTATCGACAGCCTTTTTAAGCTTCGTAGGGGGTAAAAGCCGTATGTCGACGATCCGTCCGGTGTTCTACGTGTCCGATGGAACCGGTATCACCGCTGAAACCATTGGGCATAGCCTGTTGACCCAGTTCTCCGGGTTCAGCTTCATTACCGACCGGATGTCGTTCATCGATGATCCGGAAAAGGCCCGCGAAGCGTGTGAAAGGATCCGTGCAGCCGGGGAGCGCTACCAGGTCCGGCCGATCGTGGTCAGTTCCTGCGTGGACAGCGGGCTGAGCATCATCCTGGCCGAAAGCGGCGGGTTGATGCTGGACGTATTCGCCCCCTTCATCGAGCCCCTGGAGCGCGAACTGGCGGTCAACCGCCACTCCCGGGTGGGCCAGGCGCACGGCATGGTGGACTTCGAGACCTACCACCGGCGCATCAACGCGATGAACTTCGCGCTGACCCACGATGACGGTATTGCCATCAACTATGACGACGCCGACGTGATCCTGGTGGCGGTGTCGAGGGCCGGCAAGACCCCCACCTGCATCTACCTGGCCCTGCATTACGGGGTGCGCGCGGCCAATTACCCGCTCACCGACGAAGACCTGGAGCAGGACCGCCTGCCGCCCCGGCTGCGCCCGTACCGCAAGAAGCTGTTCGGCCTGACCATCGACCCGGACCGCCTGCAGCAGATCCGCCAGGAGCGCCGCCCGAACTCGCGCTACGCCAACCTGGAGACCTGCAAGCGCGAGGTGGCCGCGGCCGAGACCATGTTCCGCATGGAGCGCATCCCGACCCTGAGCACCACGCACACCTCGATCGAGGAGATTTCCAGCAAGGTGCTGACCACCCTGGGGCTGCAGCGCGAGTTGTATTGACCCCTTTGGCCGGGGCCTGGCCGCCCCCACGTTGAAGGATCAACGTGTAGGATCGACCCCATGGCCCAGGCAACGCCCCGCATCGAACGCATCCCCAGGCTCAGCCGTCTGAGCTGGCTGATGGGCCTGTACGCGGAAAACTACCAGCACCTGGTGCGGCTGTTCGCACCGGCCGAACTGGTGGCCGGCAGCTACGTGTCGTCGGTGGGCGATGGGCTGGACGTCCGCCTGGATGTCATCGAGTGCCACCGCTACACGGTCGAACTGCGCCTGACCTACGACTTCGCCGACCCGGTCACCGGGCAGCCGGATCCGTCGGCCTATGTGCGGCTGTACCGTGACGCGCGCCAGGCCGAGACCACCCACTGTTACGTGGGGCGGCGCTGGCAGGACGTGGTGGGCATGTACCCGCCGCCGGCCGAGTTGATCAGCCACCGCATGCGCATGAACACCTTCCTTGGCAAATGGCTGGAATACCTGGCCGAGCGCGGTCACGGCGTGGCCACCCTGCGCCGTGATGGCGATGCGCTGCCGGCCCCGGCCGACACCCAGCGCATCCGCGTGGCCAGCTGAGCCAACCGCGCCGCGCCGATCGCGCATAATCGGGGTTTGTGCCTGTTGAGCCCCTGCCTCATGCCCTATACCCCGATCATGGCCACCCTCGGCTACGTGATTTCGCCCGACGGCAAGCAAGCCCTGATGATCCACCGCAACGCCCGCCCGGGCGATCTGCACCTGGGCAAGTACAACGGCCTGGGCGGCAAGATGGAGCGCGACGAAGACGCTGCGGCCTGCATGCGCCGCGAGATCCGCGAGGAAGCCGGGATCGAATGCGGCACCATGCGCCTGCGCGGCACCATCAGCTGGCCGGGCTTCGGCAAGCACGGCGAAGACTGGTTCGGGTTCGTGTTCGTGATCGACGATTTCACCGGTACGCCGCTCACCTCCAACCCCGAAGGCACCCTGGAGTGGGTGGACCTGGACAAGCTGGACACCCTGCCACTGTGGGAAGGCGACCGCAGCTTCCTGCCGCTGGTGTTCGGCGACGACCCGCGCGCCTTCCACGGGGTGATGCCGTACCGCGATGGCGCCATGCAGTCCTGGACCTACACCCGCCTATAACGGCGGTAGTGCCGGCCGCTGGCCGGCAACCCAACCAACCCGGCACCGCCCACCATCACCGCCGCGCCAGCAACAGATGGAAGTGCTTCTCCACCTGGCGCCCGTCATTGCTGGTACCGGTTTCCCGGTGCGCCCGCCAGCCGCAGACCCGCAGCCCACTGCTGCGCATGGCCAGCTCCACGTCGGCCAGCTCATGCAGGTGGAACCCATGCGCGGTGAAGGGCAGGGTGCGCATGAAGGCCGCATCGCCGAAGGCCAGGCACAGCCGGCCGCCGGGGCGCAGGACGCGGGCCAGTTCGGCCAGCGCCAGCGCGGGCTGTTCCCAGAAGTACACGGTGTTCACCGCCAACGCCGCATCGATGCAGGCGTCCTCCAGCTCCAGCGCATGCACATCGCCCAGGCGGACGGCGGCGCGGTCGTGCAGGTCGGCGGCGGTCAGGCGGTCCTGCGCGGCATCGACCATGTCCGCCGACACCTCAACGCCCAGATAGCGGCTGCCGGGCGCGCGCAGCAGGTCAGCGGCGAAGGCCGCGTTGCCCGGGCCGATCTCCAGTACCTGTTCGCGCGCGGCGACGGCCAGCAGGGCGATGGCCGCCTGGTTCAGCGCGCCGTTGCTGCGGTTCATGGGCTCGGCCACGGCCAGTGCATGGTCCCCATGCGGGTGCCGCAACTGGGCGGCAAGATGTTCGGGTGAAAGCACGCAGGCAACTCCTGTCGCAAGGGGCGGGCAGGACGTAGCGGCGGCGTGTCCACCCACCAGCATACCCGTGGACGGAGCGCTGCGGACACTGCCTGGCGCCGGCGATGACACCGGCGGCGGCTGTCAACCGGCCATCGGTGATCAATAAATAACCAGCGTCGCGGCGGCTGAGACGGAGTTGTCCACAGGGGGTGTGGATGACTGGTGCGCAAGTTTGTGGATAAGCCATGGCAGCCCCCGCCAGTTCTGGCTGTCAAGATGGGTGGCCAAAAATTCACCGCATGTCGTTGTCCTGTGAAGGCGTCGCCAAGGCGTCGGCCGCGCCGCTCTGTCACGGTTTGGGCTGCTCGCGGTACTCTCTTGCGATTGCCGTCTACAGATCACCCATGAAACGTCACTTCTCGATGCTGCGCGAGTTCCACCTGGCGGACTGGTTCACCCTGGCCAACGCGTTCTGCGGCACCGGCGCGGTGTTTGCCGCCATGCGCTTCCTGCAGGACGGGCAGCGCAGCTACCTGTTGTTCGGCATGGCGTTGATCCCGCTGGCCTTCATCTTCGACGCGCTCGACGGGCGCATCGCGCGCTGGCGCAAGTCCAGCTCGACGCTGGGCCGGGAGCTGGATTCGCTGTCGGACATCATTTCCTTCGGCGTGGCCCCGGCCGCGCTGGCCTACGCCTGCGGCATGCAGGGCGGCTGGGACTGGCTGGTGCTGAGTTATTTCGTGTGCTGCGGGGTCAGCCGCCTGGCGCGCTACAACGTGACTGCCGAGGCATTGGCCGGCGAGGGCGACAAGGTGCCGTACTTCGAAGGCACGCCCATTCCCACCAGCCTGGCGCTGGTGGTGGTGCTGGCGGTGGCCGCCAGCATGGGCGCCATCGGCCACAACCTGTGGCTGGGCCAGAGGCAGCTGGGTCCGTGGCAGCTGCACCCGATGGTGCTGTTGTTCGCGTTGTCCGGCTCGCTGATGATCAGCAAGACCCTGCGTATTCCCAAGCCATGAACCTGCCCCTGTCATTGCCCCTGATCCTGACCGTCCTGCAGCCTGGAGCGCGCCGATGAGCACGGCCGGCAGCGGTGGCAACGCGGGCGACATCGAAGCCCTGGCGCGCCAGTATTTCAGCGCCTGGGGCGATGCCCTGCGGCATGCCGCCGTGCCCCCCGGTACGCCCGGCGCGCCCGGCGCACAAGGCGCGGGGCAGGGCAGTTGGCAGCAGGCCATCGACTGGTGGGCGCAGATGATGCCCAATGCCAACAGCAGCCCGGCCGACGACGCGGTGCACCGCTTCCGCGAACAGGCCGGTGGCTGGTACGGCACCATGCAGCAGGTGGCCGCGCAGTTCGCCGGCCGCGACGCCAGCAGTGCCGATGTCGCCCAGGCGTGGAAGCAGGCCGTCGAGGGCCAGGGCGACGGGCTGTTGCAGTGGATGCTGCAGGGCGCGCGGGGTCACACCCAGGGCGGCGGCCCGGACCTGTTGAAGCTGCTGGAAACCCTGCAGCGTGACCTGGGCCCGTGGCTGCAGAGCCCGGCGTTCGGCCCCGGCCGTGAGCACCAGGCCCGCTGGCAGGCGCTGCTGCGCGCCCAGCAGGACTACCAGGCGCACTCGCGCGACTACGTGGACCAGATCAAGCAGGCGCTGGACGATGCGTTCAAACTGTTCGAGCAGCGCCTGGCCGAGCACGAGCAGCCGGGCAACCAGCTGACCAGCGCGCGGGCGATGTTCGACCTGTGGATCGAGGCGGCCGAAGAGGCGTACGCCAAGGTGGCGATGTCCGAGCCGTTCCAGCAGGTGTATGCCTCGCTGGGCAACGCACAGATGCGCCTGCGCGCAGGCCTGCAGCGCGAGGTTGAACAGATGAGTGAACGCGTCGGGCTGCCCACCCGCAGCGAGATGGATGCCGCCCACCGTCGCATTGCCGAGCTCGAGCGCAGCCTGCGCCGGGTGCAGGCACAGGTGGCGGCGCTAGCCGGTACCGATGCCGTCGATCCGGTGGCCGGCAGCAGCCGGATCGTGACCAGATTGCACGGCGCCCCGCCGATGTTCTTGACCGTCACGACGTAGTCGAAGGTCTCGCCGACGCCGATCCTGCTCGAATCGACCGTGACTCCCGTGACGATGAGGTCGGGGCGCAGGTTCTGTGACTGTGCCGATGGCAAGCCAACAAGCATCGCGACCAGACTTGCGACGATCACGGCCTTCATGAGCGATCCCCCGCGTGGTGCCGGTCGGCACCCTCGGCCAAGTGAACCATGCAACGCTGGGTTGATGCAATCCGGGGTGGCTGATCAGGACCGGGCGAGACCGGCCATGACGATGTCGAGTCCGGCACGGAACTCGCGGTCCGGCCCGAGCCCCTTCGCCGCCTTGGCGATCTCGATCAGCCGCGGATAGCGGCTGGCGGGCAGGGTCTCGGCGCGCGCCACGTCGGGATGGTTGGCGGTCGGCCCGGAAAGCTGCGCCTGTGCCAGGCCCATGACGAAGCCCGACACCGTGCGGAAGGCAATCAGCAACTCGGTGTCCCGCCGCCCGCTGCGCGACAGCGCCTCGAGCAGGCCCTCGGCCCATTGCAGCGTCGTGTCGTGCAGGGTGCGCCGCGTCAGCACCAGCGGGATGACGTTGGGGTGCCGGCGCACCGTGCGCCATGTCGCCTCGACGATGGCGCGAACCTCGGCCTGCCACTCACCGCGCGGGCGAGCGGGCCTCACCTCGGACAGCACGGCCTCGACCACCAGCGCGTCGAGCTCGTCGCGGTCCTTGACGTAGTTGTAGAGCGTCATCGGCCCTGTGCCGAGGGCGCCGGCCAGGGTCCGCATGGAAAGCGCGGCCAGACCTTGCTCGTCGACCAGCGCCAGCGCGGCCTCCTGGAGCTGGGCGCGCGTGAACTTGGCCTTGGGGGCCATTATCGCCTCCTTGACAACGTACAGTGTACGTAATAGATCGCCTGTATCACGTACACTGTACTGAAAGGAGACCGCGATGACCACCCGTTTGACGTTCCCTTCCGGCGGCGAGCACTGCGCTGCCTGGCTCACCTTGCCGCAGGCCGCGGCGCCGCATCCCGTCGTGCTGCTGATCCATGGCGGCGGCGCCACCCACGCCATGATGCTCGACCGGTACGAGCGCTGGTTCAGCCAGGCGGGCTTTGCCGTGCTCGCCTTCGATTTCCGCCATCTCGGCGAATCGGACGGCGAGCCGCGCCAGCTCATGAGTCTTGGCCGCTATTTCCAGGACATCGATGCGGCGCTGGCCTTCATCGCCAGCAGGCCGGAGCTCGATGCCAAGCGCGTGGCGCTGTGGGGCACGTCGTTCGGTGCCAGCCATGTCGTGGCAACGGCGGCGCGCCGCAGCGACATCGCTGCCGCCGTCATCCAATGCCCGATCCTGCAGGGCCGGGCGCCGGCGCTGAGCGGAGGCCTCGGCCATCTGCTGCGCTTCACCGGCCCGATCGTCTCCGACCTCTTGCGCGCGACGCTGGGACTGCAGCGCCGCTATGTCCAGATCGTCGGCCGGCCGGGCGAGCTCGCCTTCGTCAACGTCGCAGGCGCCTACGACGGCTGGATGTCCGTCGTGCCGCCGGGCGTGACGTTCGATGGACGCATCGCCGCCGGTGCCGGCCTGTCGATGCTGTTGTACGACGCAGCCGCCAAGGCACGGCGGGTCCGCTGCCCGTTGCTGGTCTGCGTCAGCGACAGGGAGAACCTGATGAAGCCCGAGATCGCGCTCCGTGTGGCAAACGAGGCGCCGCTCGGCCGCGCCATCCGCTATCCGACCGACCACTTCGAGGTCTATCACCCGCCGTTCGTCGAACGCATCGTTGCCGACCAGATCGCCTTCCTCACGGAGCATCTCGATCCGGAGTGACGGTCCGCGCTAAGGTGCCGCGCAGAAGGAGACACTCCATGACCTTCGCGGGCATGAACTGGCTGGCGATCCTGATCGCCACCATCGCGGGCTTCGTCTTTGGCGCCGCCTATTACATGTCGCTGTCCAAGCCGTGGCTGGCCGCGATCGGCAAGACCAAGGAGCAGATCGCGGCCGAGGGCAAGGGTTCGCCGCTGCCCTTCATCATCTCGATCGTGGCGCTCGCGGTCATGGCCGTGGTGCTGGCCGGCACGATCGGCCATCTCGGGACCGGCCAGATGACGCTCAGGAACGGCGTCATCACGGCGCTGTTCATGTGGGTGGGCTTCGTCATCACGACGATGGCGGTCAACAACGCGTTCGGCCAGCGCAAGGCTTCGCTCACCGTTATCGATGGCATCCATTGGCTGGGTGTGCTCGTTATACAAGGCGCCATCGTCGGCGCGATGGGTAAGTGAGCTGATGATCAACAAGCGTCCCCGCATCGAAGGCTACGCCATCGTTTCGCGCGAAGGCATGATCGCAAAGTCCGACGGCTCCTTTCCCGAGGAGCTGAAGATCCCGGCCGACCAGCAGTTCTACCAGGAGTCGCTCGACCGGGCGGCGGCGGTCGCCAACGGCCGGCATTCGGCCGAGGGCGGGCCCAAGGAGAAGGGACGCAAGCGCATCCTGGTGACGCGGCGCGTGCAGCGCATCGTGCACGACGCCGACAATCCCAACGTCGTCCTGTGGAATCCCGCGACCGCGCCGTTCGACGAGGCCTGGCAGAAGCTCAATGCCGACGACGGCATTCTGGCGGTGGTGGGCGGCACCGACGTGTTCGGCCTGTTCCTGTCGATCGGCTACGACGCCTTCTTCCTGTCGAGGGCGCAGGCCAGCGTGCCGCGCGGCCGGCCGGTCTTCCCCGGAGTGGGCAACGGCGTGCCGGCCGAAGAGCCCTTAAAGCAGCACGGGCTGGTGCTGAAGGAAACCCGCATGCTCGATCCGGTGAGCGAGACGGTGGTGCAGGAATGGGGTCCGAAGTGAGCAAGCAGCCGACCATCGCCCGCATCTGGCGCGGCCGCGTGCGCCGCGAACGCGCCGACGAGTACGAGAAGTACAATTACGACGTCGGCATCAAGCCGTTGATCGAGAAGGCGCTGGGCGTGCAGACCTTCCGCGAGGACCGCGAGCACGAGAGCGAGTTCATGACCATCTCCTACTGGGAGGACATCCCGGCGATGGCGCGCTTCACCGGCCGCGATCCCACCGACATCCATCACCTCGACCGCGATCCTGAGTTCCTGATCGAGCTGCCCAAGTCGGTTCAGATCGTGCGGCTGCTCACCAGCCACGGGAAGACGGGGTAGTCATTGCTGGGAGCGCGCCACTCCGTGGCGCATCTTCTCTTCGGAGCGCGGGCGCCACGGAGTGGCGCGCTCCCAGCAAAGATCAGAACTCCACCACCAGGCCGTCGTCCGCTGCCTCCAGCGCGATCTCGCCCTGGCGGCCCAGAAGCTCGGCGCTCATGTGGGTGACGATGGTGCGCTTGGCGCCGATGTCGGGCAGTCGGCGGGCGAGCGTCGAATAGTCGATGTGGTACTTCATCACCTTGTCGAAGAAGTAGGCCTCGCAGATGAAGAGGTCGGCGTCGCGTCCCGCCGGGATCAGCTCGTCGACCCATTCGGTGTCGCCCGAATAGGTCAGGACCTTGCCCTCGGTCTCGATGCGCAGCGCATAGGACGGCGCGCCGCTGTAGTGCTTCATCAGGTAGGGCGTGACGGCGAGGCCGCAGAGCTCGACGCGCTCGTGCAGTGCGAGCTCGCGCACCTCCAGCGCGAACCGCCGCTCGACCTTGGTCGAGCCCGCGAACATCGCCTCCATGACGATGTCGAGCCGCTCGCGGAAGCCCGGCGGTCCGGCCAGCACGAGCGGCGCGGTGCGGCGGCTGACGAGCTGGGCATCGAGCAGGAAGAAGGGCAGGCCGGCGAAATGGTCGCCGTGCAGATGGCTTACCAGAACCGTCGAGACGGCGTTGGGATCGACCTGCCACTTGCGGATCGCCACCATCGAGGAAGCGCCGCAATCGATCAGCACGTTGCCGTCGGCCGCGCGCTCCAGATGAAAGCAGGTGTTGAAGCGGCCGCCGCTGCCGAAGGCATCCCCGGAGCCGAGGAATTGCAGGCGCATGGCGGGCCCTGTCACCCGGCGCGGGGGTTACCCCGCGCTAACCGCAGCGAGGGGCCTTTGCGGCCGCAGGAAAGCTCCCTCGCTGCGCTCGGGATGACAGCGGCGTTGGTCACGGCGCTTGTTCCAGGCTCGACACTTCGTTGGTGAGCGTCGTGCGCCGCATGTCGCGCACCTCGGTATGGTCGTAGCGCCGGGCGCGGTGCATGGTGACGCGGTTGTCCCACATCACCAGGTCGTGCAGGCGCCAGACGTGCGCATAGACGAACTGGCGCTGCGTGGCATGCTCGGTGAGGTCGCGCAGGAAGGCGCGCGCCTCGGGCACCGGCCAGCCTTCGATCTCGCCGGCGTGGCTCGCGAGATAGAGCGACAGCCGGCCGGTCACGGGATGGCGCCGCACCAGGCGCTGGCGCACCGGCGCCCACTTCACGCGCTCCTCCTCGGTGAAGTCGGTGAAGCCCAGGATGCCGCGGGAAAAGATCTGGCTGTGCCGGCACACGAGGTCATGGACCTCGCGCTTGGTCGCCTCGTCGAGCGCGTCGTAGGCCGCGCGCATGTCGGCGAACTCGGTGTTGCCGCCGGTCGGCGGGATGTTGCGCGCCGACAAGAGCGAATACTTGGCCGGCACGTCCTTGAACGAGCTGTCGGAATGCCAGAGCTGGTTGCCGAGGCCGAAGAGGCGGCGGCGGTCGTCGCGGGCCAGGATCTTGTTGTTCTTGTCGAGGTTGGAGATGTCGTTCAGGTCCATGCTCATGCGTCGGTCCTGGGGGGCGGCGATGTCGCCGGTGGCCTGCTCGAGCGGCCCCAGGCTGCGGCTGAAGACGAGCTGCTGGTCGTCGTCGATCTTCTGGTCGTGGAACACCAGCACGCCGAACTCGTCCATGCCGGCATGGACGGCGGCGACTTCGTCCTTGCTGAGCGGCTTGCGCAGGTCGAGGCCGGACACTTCGCCGGCGAAGAAGGCGCGGTTGACGGGATCGATGGGTATGATGCTGACGGTCATGGCTGGACCCTAGCGTGAAGCGGCGCCGACGGCGAGACTTCGGACATTATAACACTGCATGGCAGGCGGGAAAAATCCGCCTTGACGGAACGGACGGCGGGAACATACACTTGAACAGTTGTTCAAATGTCAAGAGCCAAGAAGACCCTCCTGTCCGACGACCATGCCACCGCGCTGGCCGACCTGTTCCGCCTGCTGGGCGATCCGAGCCGGCTGCGCATCGTCGTCGCCTGCCTCAGGACGCCGCTCGCGGTGTCCGATATCGCAGACCGGCTCGGGCTTTCGGTGTCACTGGTAAGCCACCACCTGCGTTTGCTGAAGGGCGCACGCTTGGTGCGGGCGGACCGGCAGGGCAAGCAGGTCTACTACGAAGCCGACGACGCCCACGTGCGGCGCATGGTCGAGGACATGGTAACCCACGTTGCCGAACACTGATGAGGGCGGAGCATTGAGATGAGTGCACACTGCTGCGGTCACGGCCACGATCACGGTGCCGCCTCGCCGGTCTATCGCCGCATCCTGTGGGTGGCGCTCGCGGTCAATCTCGCCATGTTCGCGGTCGAGATCGGCGCCGGCCTCGCCGCGCAGTCGGCCTCGCTGCTGGCCGATTCGCTCGACTTCCTGGGCGACGCGGCCAACTACGGCATCGCCCTGTTCGTGCTCGGCATGGCCCTGCAGTGGCGCGCCCGCGCCGCGCTGATCAAGGCGGCGAGCATGGGCATCTTCGGCCTGTGGGTCGCCGTCACCACCGTCCAGCACGCGCTCGCCGGAACGGTGCCCGAGGCGCCGGTGATGGGCGCGGTCGGCGCCCTGGCGCTCGCCGCCAACCTCGGCGTC
>LNAP01003336.1_pt1 | contig 15398 bp, 11 predicted proteins | sample 602601 | NCBI WGS metagenome assembly LNAP01 (sample SAMN02440304, study PRJNA202911) | soil metagenome | biome: Subtropical and temperate rainforests or woodlands; isolation source: soil samples (1 kg each in a 20% v/v slurry with milli Q water) were... ...
ATCGCTACGCCGAACAGGTCCAGCAACTCCCGGCCAGCGAGACGCACCACCATGCGTATCTCGGCGGCATGCTCGACCATGGACTGGAACTGGTCGCTTGCAGTTTGAAACTGCGTCAGTCGTATCTGCTTCCCACTGGCGCCGAGCCCGAAGACCAGGCGGCCCAGACCGACGCGTGGTCGGCTGGCATCGCCTATGGCGCCCTACTGCATGACATCGGCAAGATCGCTGTGGACCTGCTCGTCGAACGCCAGGATGGCCGTGTTTGGCATCCTTGGCAGGGCTCCCTGGATCAGCCCTACCGTTTTCGTTATATCAAGGGTCGTGATTACCACTTGCACGGTGCCGCCGCAGGCTTGCTCTACACCCAAATTCTCGACCGCCCAATCCTCGATTGGCTCAGTGGATTTCCGCCACTGTGGGCCAGTCTGCTGTATGTCCTGGCGGGCCAGTACGAACGTGCCGGCGTGCTCGGTGAGTTGGTGATGCAGGCCGACCGTGTTTCCACCGCACAGAACATCGGTGGTAACCCGAGCAAGGCGCTGCAAGCGCCGATTCATTCGCTGCAACATCACTTGATCAGCGGACTGCGTCACCTGGTTCAAAACGAGCTGAAACTCAACCAGCCAGGCGCTGCAGGTTGGTTGACTAAAGACGCCCTGTGGCTGGTCAGCAAGACGGTCACGGACAAGCTGCGAGCCTATCTGCTGTCGCAAGCGATAGAGGGGATTCCGTCGTCCAACCTTGCGGTGTTCGACGAATTGCAATCGCATGGGTTGGTTGAGTCGACGCCGGAAGGCAAAGCCATTTGGACCGCGCTTGTGACACAGGGGAACTGGCAGCAGAGCTTTACCTTTCTGCGACTTCAGCCCGCGTTGATCTGGGGAAACGAAGACCGCCCAGAAGCTTTCAGCGGGACAGTGAGCGTTGCAATCGATGACCACCAGCCTGACGGTGCGCCATCCCCCTCACCGCCCACGCCAGTTAGTACACGATCAACTCGAGGCCAATCGCAACCTAATTCACCAGCAATGGAAGATGACGACTATTTAGGAACGTTGCTGAACATGTTCGAAATAACAGAACCCGAAATCAGTCGTACACCTTTAGAAAGTACTCTCGAAATCTCACCTCTCCCTTCGGATAACCCTGGCCAGGCTTTCCTGGATTGGGTCAAGGAAGGTATCCAGAGTCACAACCTGATCATCAACGACAGCAAAGCGAAGGTGCACACCGTTGACGGCACGTTACTCCTAGTCACACCAGGGATTTTCCAGCGCTATGCTCAGGAGTTTCCGGGCATTGCCTCGGGTGCCAACGCGGGCAGCGAGGAGTGGCGCTGGATCCAAAAGCGATTTGAACAGTTAAACTTGCATAGGAAGCGAAAAAGCGGCTTGAACATTTGGTGTTGCCAAGTTAAAGGACCGAGAAGACAGACAACGCTCAAAGGATATCTCTTAACAAAACCTGAACTTCTGATTTCACCTCTCCCAGCGAACAATCCTTTCTTAACGATTAAGTCAGAGGAAGAACTCTAGAACGTTTCATAGGGACCTGACATATTGACAGTGACTACCCCACAAAAATAATTACGCCTCCCGCAAAACTGTAAATACGTATGATTCCTTAACCTTGAGCATAGCATTAATAAACTGTAGCTTAGGCTCAACCTCCACCGACTGCCACCTAACCACGGCATTTAACTCACTAAAGAAGAACAAACCATATTCATCACTTAAAGCCCTAGAGCACTCACTAAATCCCTACGAATTTCAGAGCGACCGATTCCCGAGGCTTGATATTTATCGCCATTCAAATCCATTCCTGCGCATGACTCCAGCAGCCGAGTAAGCGCTTCTATTGAAAAGTTTCCAGCCGAAATTGGACGCCTCATCGTAAGGATCCGTAAAACGTCAAACAGCGCTTGAACTCCTACTGTTTTTCTCAGATAAGATCCTTCTCCTGCCCCTTTCCAAATGGTACTGGTGACCGCATGAAAAAAATTACATACAATCTCATAGATACCTTTATCATTCCCCTCAAGATAGAGTGTTCTTAATGGTAAGTCCGAGTACCCTGCGAGCGCTTTCCTGCCTAGATTTTTATTATCGGACTTCCTAACCGTGTTTCTATCTTCTTGAGGATTCTTAGAGATAAGCCGAAGAATACCGTCGACAATGGTGGCCACTGAGACACCGACTGAACCGCGAGCATCTTTTTTAGTTGCAAGCAAAGCCGTAGTATCTGCGGTTGAAAAAATAGATTCATAAAAGGGCGAGGTTACATCTGTGTTGAGAAGTCGAGTTAAATAAACAGCAAGCGTCTCTGGCGACCAAAGACTTACGGGACGCTCATCGACATCAAACCCAAACAATTCGTACGCCAGACCTCTGTCTACCTTTTTTTGATTAAAATTTATAGTCGCAAAGACGTAAGCATGGAATGGTGTAGGTAACTCTAAGAAAACAACACATAACAATTCCATTTCACGCTGAGGCGCGGAGTTCGGAAGATGTTGAAACGCATGGAGCCTGTGCTGACCGTCGATAATAGATGCGTGAGAAAGAGCATCAAGAGGTATTGATAACGCCCAAAATCCTTCGCCTCGATCTTCAACTTTCCATTGCTGAGATTCATCCTCTACATAAAGCCCGTCTTTCGAATAGTTAGCCGCAAGAATAATCGCATTCGGAAACGTCGCGTCGGTTGTCTGGATAAATGACGCAATTTCTTGAAGCCGAGTCTTTTTTTCTACTCGCTGGGAGCCGAAAATTGAATACCCCCCCTTCGAATCAGCTTGCTCTTCGTCTAATCGCCCCCTGATCTCGGCAGGCAAAGAGTAAGTAATCTCATTCAAGAGATCAGCGCGCAAGGAAAAGGCGAAAAAGGTTCCTAACGGCTGTTCAATACGGATAGCGGGACGAATGATGCTACGTTTATCCAGAATACTCATTAAATCAATCCTCCACCAGAAAGTTTACTAACTTGAGGATTCGCTCCTCCATCTTCAGTCATTGGAGGATTTTCTGGTTGAAATCGACCTGAGAGAATACACACACGGTAGGATAAATATAAAACAACTCCGGTGCCCAGAAGTGCCCAAACCATTGCATTAGGTTTCTCATTGCGAAATAGAGCGATCGCCGCAAACAACCCTCCAGAAACACACAGTGCGCAAATTCTCATCCTTTGAAATCGCGATATCCTCTTCCAGTAGTTTTCAGGAAGAAAAATATCAGCGGCAAATGGGGCTAATGTCGCAAGAGCGTAGGTCGCCAGCGACTCTGAACTGACTGATCTATCCATCACGAGCGGAAAATAGACGCCAATGCCTCCAACAGCCAAAAGCGCAATCGCACAATAGAGAAGAACTGTCCACCTTTCGTCGCCGCTCACTTTGCGATTTTCTTTGTGCGACACATCCGCTCCTTTGGAAGCAATCCTCTCTAAGCGTTCAAGTAAATCATACCCATCCTACCCACGCCAGCTTGGCGAATGCTTACGGCATTCAGCTATCTGTACAAAACCCGACTCCCGCCTGTGACGGCTAATACAGCAGGCGTTGCCTGGTGATGGCAAGTCGTGCGGCTGTGCTGAACAAACACTGAAGACCTACGCGTGAGGGCTGCCATCGCGAATGACTTCCCTTCTTAGTAGCCATTCACAGGCCGATGTCCTGTTGGAATTCTAGCCTCTAACGCTCCCCCTCCCGACCTGCCCCCGCAGTCAAAAACGTTAACCTGTACGTCAAAAAATGACATACACAGCGTGAAATACGTTTAAAATCGATTAAGAAAACGTCATAATTGGGAGACATTTTTCGCAAACAGTAATGAGCTATGACCTCACTTACCGCTGATTATTGCTATTCCTTCCCCGCTGTCAGGGGTATGCAAGCAGGCAGGCCTTTTTACATTGCGACCTGCCCGTTAAGGATCATTCCTAAAATTTTTAGTTTTGATGAGTCTGAGGTTCCGCCCGAGCTGCGAGCTCAGCGCATCATCAACAAAGCACGAATCCCAGAAATGGTACGATATTTGCTGGATAATCCAAAGGACTACGTCTTTTCAGCGCTAACAGCGTCGATCGCTGTTGACGTGGAGTTTGAGGAACACGCTGGCTCGTATAACTTAGGCACCCTTAGGGTTCCCATGGACGCACAAATCCTCATCAATGATGGCCAGCATCGCCGAAAAGCCATAGAAGAAGCTCTTCAAGAACGGCCCGAGCTAGGGCAGGACAATATACCGGTTCTTTTTTTCGTCGATGAAGGACTTAGACGCAGTCAGCAAATGTTTGCTGACCTCAACAAATACGCCGTCAAACCCAGTCCATCACTGGCCACGCTATACGACCATAGAGATCCTGAGTCAGAACTCGCCCGCAGTCTGGCAACAACGATATGCCCCTTCATTGGCCTGACGGAGATGGAGAGATCCAATGTGGCTGTCAGATCCAATAAATTGTTCACCTTGAGCAGTATTAAACAGGCCACTCGCGCCCTGTTGAGTAAAGGCAACCGTGACAACTACAGCGAAGCAGAGTCGGTCTTAGCTAAAACGTACTGGGAAGCTGTATACCAGTGCATGCCAGATTGGCAAATGGCAATGAAAAAGGAAGTATCACCCACTCAACTGCGCTTAGAGTATATACATGCGCACGGCGTTGGCTTGCACGCACTTGGACTCCTCGGCAAGCACTTAATTCTCGCTTGCCCTGACACTTGGAAAATCAAACTCCAGGATCTTAGAGGTATAGACTGGAGCAAAACCAATCCAGAGTGGCTGCGTCGCACTATGTCCCATGGAAAACTGAGCAAATCGACAATTTCCATTCAATTAACATGCAACGCTCTTAAAAAGGCGTTGAAGCTTCCTCTAACGTCCGATGAAGCCGTACTGGAACAGCAGGTTTTACCGCAATGAGCAACCTCAACCAAAATTTCGATCTTGCTGATTACGAAGAATTTATTAATAAAGAAGTCTTTGCAGGCAAACCTCTGGCAGATTACGTTGCCGAGGTTCAACGTATCTACTGTTCCGATACGCGCCCATGGATCATCGGATATAGTGGCGGAAAAGATTCCTCGGCTGTAATTACTTTGGTCTATTTAGCATTGCTCGGACTAAAACCGGAGGATCGAAAAAAGCACGTATTCTTAGTGTGTTCGGACACGCTCGTAGAAACTCCAGTAGTGGTCGACCTTATTCTCGAGAGCATGCAGCTAATAGAGAAAGGCGCCCAACGAGATGGGCTGCCTATCACTCAACACGCTGTCACACCAAAGGTTTCAGAAACATTCTGGGTTAACCTACTGGGCAAAGGTTATCCTGCGCCTAGTAGGAGTTTTCGCTGGTGCACCGAACGGATGAAGATAAACCCAGTAAGTGAGTTTATTAAGGAAAAAGTCAGTCAATTTGAGGAAGTTGTTGTATTACTTGGTGCCCGTAGTAGTGAAAGTTCATCCCGGGCGCAGGTGATCGCGAAGCATAAGATTGACGGTACGAGACTGGCGCGTCATACCACCTTAGCTAATGCCTTTATCTACACACCGATTGACACTTGGGACACTGAAGATGTATGGAGGCTACTTCGAGGAGCCTTTCGATACGCTGGTCTCGATATTGAAGAGTGGGAAAACCCTTGGGGCGGAAGCAATCGCCAGCTTTGGACGCTTTATATGCACTCGTCTGGTCAAGGTGAGTGCCCCCTAGTGATTGACGAAAGTACTCCTTCCTGTGGAAACTCTCGCTTCGGCTGCTGGACATGTACCGTCGTCACCAAAGACCGCGCGATGGAAAGCCTTATCCAAAACGGCGAAGATTGGATGCTACCGCTTTTGAAGTTCAGAGATGCATTGGCAAACACCAGCGATCCAAATCAAAAAGATGTCTTTCGCAATTACAAGCGGAGAACGGGAAAAGTGACCTATCAGTACGCAAAAGAAGGTGCAGACGTTCACGAAACACGAAAGCATGTACCTGGACCTTATTGGTTAAAGTATCGAAAAGCTTGGCTCCAAGAGCTGCTCGAGCTTGAAAGAGATATCAACCTAGGCGGACATACCATAAAGCTTATCTCTGAGCCAGAACTCCATGTTATTCGCCAACAGTGGCTTAGAGACCCGAACGAGCCCGACTGGAAAGATGAACTTCCCGAAATTTACCGCAGCGTATATGGATTCGATTTAGATTGGGTTATTGATGATCAGAGTCGGTTTGATGCTTGCGACGCCAAACTCCTCAATGATGTTTCTTCGGCATACGAAGTAGAATCAGAGATGGTCATGAAACTAATTGAGCTCGAAATCTCCATGGAAGGCCTAGGACGTCGTCAAGGTATTTTTGAAAAAATCGGCACCATCCTTAAACAAGACTGGGGGTCACTTGAAGTGATCGAACAGCACAATACCGCACTACAAAAACGACATGAACGGGACCTTCATGCCGATACCATTTTACGCCTAGAACATGAATTAAAAACCATTTCCGAACAAATTGCTGAAATTGACAAAACAAAAAGCTCGCGACATGAAGACTTTGCTCAATGATCATTAAGAAGCTAGTACTGCATAATTTCCGCGTTTTTCATGGTACCCATGAAATTGACCTAGCCCCACAAAGCGATTCCCAAGATCAGAAACCTATTGTTCTGATTGGGGGACTAAATGGTGCCGGAAAAACCTCAATCTTAACGGCTATAAGGTTCGCGCTTCATGGCAGGCTAGCATTTGATGGGATTCATCAGACACGAGATTACCTGGCCCACATATCAGCTTTGATTAATCATGGCGTGGATGGAACTCCCCGCCCCGCTGAAGCCGTCGTCGAGCTAACGTTCACATACAATAAAGATGGTGAAGAATCAGAATTCACTGTCGTCAGAAGCTGGAAGCGTGACGCCGCCGACCGCTTGTCTTTACAGCAAAACGGTGCCCCGTTAAACGAGCTTAACTACGAACAGTGCCAGGGCTTTTTGAATGAGCTAATCCCACCGGGCATTGCAGATCTGTTTTTTTTTGATGGTGAAAAAATATCGGCCTTAGCAGAGGATGCTTCCGGCCAACTCTTAAAAACGGCAGTTAAGCGACTGTTAGGCTTAGATGTGATCGAGCGATTAATAACCGACTTGACCATATACTTAAAGCGTCAAAACTCACTACAATTAGAAGAATTGGAACAACTCAAACTGTCCGAAATAGAGGCCGAATGCAATCGGCTTCGTTTGAGTGTTGAGCAATTTCGTTTCGCCGCCGACCTGGTAAAGAATCGTCTAGACTTTGCCGCTAGCGATATAAGCAAACTTGAAGGTACCTTAGCAGCCCAAGGAGGCGCCTTCGCACTGAGTAAAAATCAAGAGCAATTGGTAATTGAGGAGCTCTTGAAAGAGAAAGCTATGCTAGAAAGAAATATTCGACATGAGTGTGAAGGCTCACTTGCCTACTGTCTTGCTCCCAAGACAATGAACATCCTGCTACGGCAGCTAGATGGTGAATGTGAATCAAAGAGTTTTAGAAACTTCTCAGAACAGCTGGGGTTGTTTTTAAAAATATTCAAAGAAGGCTTGAAATCAACACCTGAAGAAACACAGACTACCATTAAGGAGATGATGGAGTCGCAGTTGAGCAATTACCTCTCATCCAAACCTACCACAGAGATCCTGCTGGATATATCAGACCGTGAAACAGGTATAATAAATCACGCGATCACCCATGAAGCAAAACAGTCTTGGGATCGATTTCATTCAGCTAAAAATCGACTCGCCGAAATTGAACACGCCCTTGAAGATGGCGCTCGAAATATCGAACGAGCACCCGACGACCAACAACTGCTTAGCTTATTTACAAAGATAAGAGAGCTTGATAAAAAGCGCGCGACCACACAAAACGAATACGAGCATCTACTAAAAAATATCAAGCTTACAATAATAAAACAACTCGACTGCGAGAAAAAAATCCGAAAGCTGCATGATAGTGTTCGCTCAAATCATGGCTCGACGACCGCAGCTTCGAACGCATCCAAAACGATTTCAATGCTTAATGATTATGCCAAAGTGCTCACCGGGGCCCGAGTCGAAAAGTTAGAAAAAAACTTTTCTGATGCCTATAGCCGCTTAGCTCGTAAGGATGACCTAAAAATCACAGCGCGCATAAGCCCAGACACCTTCGACGTAGAACTGATAGATCAACAAAATAACATTCTGAGCCGGAAATCGCTTTCTGCCGGTGAAAAACAGATTTATGCGGTGGCAGTCTTAGACGCACTTGCAAAAACCTCTGGGAGACAACTACCCGTAATCATTGATACCCCACTCGGCCGTCTGGATTCGGTTCACCGTCAAAACCTTATAGACAACTACTTCCCGTTTGCCAGCCACCAAGTTATTTTGTTATCAACCGACACCGAAGTCGGAGAAACCTACTTCAGCGAACATCTTTCGCCGTATGTGTCGCACTGCTATCAAATCGAGTTTGACAGCAGCAATTTGTCCACGCGCATTTTGCCAGGCTACTTTTGGCCTTACGAAGGAGGCCTACAGTAATGCTACCGAACCGAATGCAGCTTGATCGCCAGACAGAGGATCATCTTAAACGGCTTAAAAGCCAAACCGGTTTAACGCCAAACGTCAGCGCGAGAATTGCCTTTTTTCGATCTATTGAATCAGACTTTCTCTATAAAGGAGAAATAAAAAAGCTCGATGGCACACTCGTTTTAGACAAAGTTACCTGGCTTGGCGACACCGCCTCGATAACGGAGCTAGTGTTAAAGCTGAAGTATCCTACATTGGACAGCCGCGACCTTATGAAAGCTTGGGCAGCGCATGTCGATGACGGTATTGCAGCGTTGCGTAACCATAAAAGCTTATTGTCTTTCTCAGCAGCTCTTTAAGACGTTCCTGCCCTTTTGTTAGACCATAGGGCAGGGAAAGAAAACTCCTCATAAAGCTTTATGGCAAGAGGGTGTCAGCTTTAGACTCCACAAACTAGTAAACTGAGAGGTGGTATTTAGCTTGTTCTAGTACCATTTCAAATTCCTGCGGTCGTCGCCCTAGCGTAGCCTGAAAGGTCGAAAGCACCCATTTCGACTCATCTCTCAACGTAAGCGTATGCGTGAGGCGCTGCAAAAGGCGCTTGGTATCCACATAACGCAGGTAAACTGGTAACTGTTCGGTAGGATCAGCAGGTAGATGCTGCTTTATCAAGTTTATCAAAGCAACCACCTCAGTCGCTACGTTATGACCCTCTTGATCCAATGCCTGCAACCTTTGCGAGATATCAGCTCGGACAATGGGTTCAGTGACACTACACATGAATCCTGCCGGTACCTTTACGCCGACGCGGTGACTAGCAGCAAAAAACGGAGCAGTTTCAAGTAAAAGATCACAGTCTGCAAGCGTTCTAGCCAACGCCGAATCAGCCTCGAGCTGCGTCCCCGGTGGCTTACGGTGACACGACTCAATCCATCGTCCGAGAAGATCATAGTCGAGTAGATAAGCCTCAATCTCCCAGCGTGAGGCAATATGCACACTTCCATTGACCGTATGTTGCGCTATCGCCTCGTTCTCGAATTTATATAGAGCCGCCCAGTTATGCTCACGAAAAAAAACGTCGCGATCAACAATACCAATTGTGGGAACACCATCTACGTTGACGCTGTGATCCACTGCCGTCTGAACACTTGTACAGCCACCACCAACGACAATACTGCGTGCCTCAACAAACTCGAAGGAGTCAATCATCGACCCGAACCAGAAACGATTAAATAGAACGACATCATCCCTGCCTTCCAAAACTACTCGAATCAGGCAAGATTGATGTGCCTCAATCTGTTCAATGGAATCAAACTCATCGAATGACTGGAGTTCAATAGGCATGCTCTACACCTTGAGTTTTGGCTTGAGTAGAGCACCACCCTTCACAAGCCCGGTCTCCACAAGTTTGGGAGCCAGGACTCGCAATGAGTCGACCTGATGAGAGGTTAGAACAAACGAAAGACCCGGATGCTCCTGCGCCCACTGCTTTATGAGCTTCATCAGCCTACGACGCATGACCAGATGGAGATGCTGTTCGGTTTCATCGATAAGAACAATTGTCGAACCGGTCATATGGCTGGCAATTCGAACGATGAGCTGCACCAGCTGGCGCTCACCGCTGCTCAGCTGATCTATGCGGTGTACGCCGGACTCCACTTCCACTGGAACGTATAATGTGGGCCGATCCACGGTACCTAGTCTCTTCGCCCCTCTAAAAATCAGCCGGTTAACCAACTCCCGGCACTCTTCTTCCCTGCCGTCGGCAAGCCAGGCAAACCAGACAAAAAGATTGTCGATCGATGCGTCCCACCTCTCTCCATCAGCACCAAAACGGTGTGCAGCTCGATAAGACAAACCGCTTGGGCGCGTGACGGCCCGCTCTCCCTCCGGCGGCCTACGGATACCACGATCAGATGGGAAATAAAGTACAGATGGGTATCCATTGGCCGAGTCAAATAGCGCGGCTGGCGGCTCGCCAGCGCGTTCAAGAATCGCCTCAGCGAAGGCTATTGCTTCGGGATCAGACTCCGCACTCCGTTCCAATCCTGGACCGTTGAGGCGATTTTTGAACGACAAGAAAATTTGCTGCTCAACACCCACCCCCTCTAGAGCTTCTGCCGTCCAACGCTTCAGCAGACCTGGGCGACCTACAAAAATGGAAAGAAGATAGATCTTTGATCGCACACCATCATCGAGTGTAACTCGAGCGTCAAGCTGCAGCCCTCCACTGTTTCGATCGATGTCGTCAATCCCTGTACCAACGTGTTCACGTGCGTCCAGCAAACGCATGCCAGCATAAATTGATTCAAGAACGGTGGTCTTACCAGCTCCATTCGTGCCCATGATCATGAAAATATTCGTCGCTAACCCCTGTCCGTCTCTTAATACGAACGACTTTTGACCCCGGAGTGCGCCCAGGTCTAACAAAGTTAATTCCAACAATTCAAATCGGGTGGGTCTCAACATCATGGCCATTACTTACTCCTTGTCGATAATGCGGCCCTGACCTCCGAAGGACTGACCTTTACTCCGTGAGCGCGCATGGTAGCGCGCCCCGAAAGTTTGATTAGCATGTCGCCACGCATAAGCAGCTTCTCCGCACCTCCTTCGTCGAGGATGATGCGTGAGTCTGTAGCTTTCTGAACCGTCAGCGCAATTCGCGCAGGTACGTTGGCCCGAAGCAGCCCCGAAAACGTCGCCGCCTCCGGACGCTGAGTCGCCAACACCAAATGGATACCTGTCGCGCGAGCCTTCTGTGCAAGACGCACCAGAGGCTCTTCAGCACCTGTTCGGCCCAGCATGAAGTCAGCGAGTTCATCGATAACCACTACTAGCCGTTCCATGGGAACACCTAGTGCCTGGGCCTCCGTAATGTTTCGGACATTGTTTCGGCGCAACAGCTCCTGACGCTCTTCCATCTCCACTACAACCCCACGCAAGGCCTCGATGCCTAGCCCCATGTCCGTAATAACAGAGCCTGTTCTCAGCCGGGTATAGCTGTTGAAATCACTGAAGTCGACACCCTTTGGATCGATCATCAAAAGTTCGGGGGGGCGGGCAGAAATCACCAAGGAAAGCAGCAGAGCATTCAGACACACACTTTTGCCGCTACCAGTAGCTCCGGCGACGAATAGATGCGGAGCTTCTGCAAGATCGAAGATAATCGGCTCCCCCAATACGTCGACGCCAGGAGACACAGGCATTGCTTCAACGCGATCGACTAAAGCCTTTTCAATCGACTGCCAAGCAACTTCGTGCCATAGCGCGCCTGGCCTGGGAATATCCAATATCACACGCCTCTCGCCGAAGTCTTTGGATAGCCCGATCCCTGTATTACCCAAGCCAACCGCAAATGCCAGATCATCTAGGCCTCGCTTCAAGCGGTCGTAATCTTCCACTCCCGCCAATGTCAACTGAAAGCGCGACAGGCGTGGTCCTTCCTGAACGTCAGCGGCTGCCGTAGCAGAAACGCCCAATTGCTTCAATCCTTGCGCCAACGTTGCAAAATCCAAGGCGCTAAAGCCATTAGCTCCATCCTGGGCATCCTCGGCGCGCTCGGTACTTACGTACAACTCGTCGAGAAGATAATCGTAGAAACTACGACCTGGCGTCCAAGCACCTCGCATGAACTCAAGACCACGTCGAGCATGTCGTTGTATAAGTTCGACGTAGCGCCGATTGTTGTCGAAGAGTTCCTCATCGTGGATTACACCCAAAAGAATCCTGAATGCATCATCGTAATTTTGGCTTTCTGCTTTTCCCATGCCAGTGATCTGCTCGATACTAAGCTCACTGCCACGATCCCCTCTCTTTAGGGACGGGGCGCTATACCTCTCATCCGGTTCCCCGCCAATCTTTAATGATTGAGCAATAGCGAAGCGAACCACCCACCAGTAGTGACCGCTGGGTTGATGTAGCCCGTCACGCAAAACGGTTTCAAAGAAAGACTTTTCGTCCGCAGAGAAGTACAGGCTAATCATTAACTTGAAATCCCGTCGTAGCGCATCCTATCAACCTCGACAATCCTTGCTCGGGTCCCACCATCATTTTGAATCTCGTAGCGACGACGAATACGCTCACCTAGGTGGCAGAGTACCTCGTCATCCATTTCGCTATTGGTTGGCAGCAGTAACAGTGGCTTACCGGCGTTTGGAAAGTACTCGCTCATAAGCAAAGCTCGATTCTCACGGTCAATTCTTCCCAGTGGAGTATCGATTACCACTGGAAGATCACGACCAGCCTCATCCCTCAAAGCCCAAAGCATTCCCATCGCAACAAGCTGTCGCATCCCAGCAGAAATACTTCTACGTGCAACCTCCTCAGATTGTTCGTCGAAGTACTTCATTACAAACCAGTCATCGAGAGTTACTGATTTAATAAGTTGACTAGGCGCTAAAAGGATTCCGATTCTTTCATTTAGATGGTCCTCTACCGACTGGCGGATATATGTCCTGCGCCTATCACGGTATGTTTCTAGAGCTCGCTTGACCTTCACGCTCAACTGATAAGCGCGGTTCTCTTCTGTCACCGAGGCATATTTTTGTTCGCATTGACGAATGCGCTGCTTGGCTTGCTCTGAGGCTTCCAAAGCCTGTCGCTCCTTGACCCTAAGTTCCGCAAGCCTGTCAGTGAAGTCACGAATCTGCTGATCTAAATCTGAGATTACTTTGTTCAAGGACTCAAACTGATGCCTGGCTTCGTCACTAGTGAGTTCGGCCTCGTCCAGATCCCGCTGCGCTTGCTCGGTTTCTTGGGCAAGCTGTCTCAAAAGGCGAAGTTTATCGACATGAGAGGCTACTAAACTTGGACCACGCTCTGTCCATACCAAGTATCGATCACGCAACGCCTTTGCTTGTCGAGGGCTTACTGCAGTAAGCAGCGGGCTTACATGCGCACCGACCGACAGCCCTCGCCTCACCAGCGCCTCTCTGACATCCAAAGAAAAATTTTCGTACTGCGAATCAGTCAGCAAGATTGGGGGACTTAAGTGGGCTAAGCTGCCTTTTAGGGCTTCGGGCAGTTCCTCATGCAGCTTCGTGGACAAAGAAATGTCTGTGCTGGATGAAAACTGATCATCCAACAACTTGTAGGCATTTCGAACCACCGAAAGATTGGTGAGCCAAGGAGCCTCTGGCGCCAGCAGTTCGGACAGCTCAGCATCTAGCTTTTCGCGCTGGGAACCTATGACTTCTATTCTGTTGACCATACGGCGACGGTCTGTCTCGGAAATCCCAATGCGCAATGCGTTTCGTTGATCGTCAAGACGTGTGCGCTTACGATCTAAATCGGAGTACTCCGCCTCGGTGTCCACCCGCAAACGTTGAACTGATTCAATCTGGGCTTTTGCCGAGCGAAGGTCGTTCTCTGCGTGTACAACCTCGCTTTGAGCCTCTGCCGGCAGCCCCGAACGACGCTTGGTTCTGCCATAAACGTCCAACTCGCGAAGAATATCTCCGATGAAGGAAAGCTTCAGCAAACGCTCTATTTCAGCGCGCTCACGCCCTTCCTCTGAATCTGCAAACGATTGGACCTGCTCGCCGTCAAAGAAGTAAAACGGCACGATTTCGCTGGGAGCCAAACCAGAGAGGAACGACTCTGCCTCCTCAGAACCCAATTGGGCCGAACCTCGGCTAATATTCAGCCGTTCTGTAAAGCCTGCGGTTGTATTCGCGCGGGAGAAGATGCGTTCGATCTTCACCTCCAGCGCTCCTTGGGTCCAACATAGCATTACACGGGCCCGATCGTCGGGATCACGTGCCCCTCTATTAAATACCCCATACCAACGGCCCGACTGACCTAGAACAAATTGCTTTGGGCTCAATGGAATTCCACCAAAGCCTACCCGGCGAATCTCCTCGTTTTCAGACCCAAGAAACAATAGTTTGATCGCATTCAGCAGGCTCGTCTTGCCGGCGCCATTGCGCCCGGCTATGACGACCATGTTACGTTCGGCGGTGCAGCCGCTTAAATCTATTTGACTGAGGCCTTCGTATGCGAAAATGTTTTCGACTTCAAGCGAAGTGAACTCAATGGAATCGCTCACGATTTGCTCTGCCTTAGGGCTGCCTGGTCAAGAATCTGACTAACATGGCGAGAGAATTCTGCTTTCGCACCGTAAGTTGCAAAAGTTGTAAACTTTTCGGCTAACCCAAGTAGCTCTGCAAGCACCTCCGGGTCAACGCTAAACTCCGCGGCGGCTTCAGCGATCAGCTTGCTGTCCTTGTTCTCACCGGTCATCCGGCCTCCCTTAATCGCACTGCCGTAGCAGATGGAAATCTCTTTGAAACGGCGGTACGCGTATTTTGCATTAGGGCCGCCAAATTAAGACGCCCGGCGGCAACCGCGCATAGGATGAACGGCAAAGGTCTTTGCTGCAAGCCATCTTAATTGACTAGTCGCACCACCTTGCGGAAGCCTCGGGCAAGGCTTCACTCGAACACCCTCCGGCCTCCCTCGTTGACGATTTCGCCTCGGCAGCTTTTCCGCAAGCAAACACATTTGATCAACGCTGTTGACCCAGAAAATCCGTTGAAGGTCGGCCTATCTGCGGCATGTATGTTTCGGACGCAGGCGGAGGAACACCGACCTCTAATGCATCTAACAAATCCGCCCAATATTGCATCATCCTACGTCTCGGCTCGACGTATTCTGCATGATTGTACGCAGCCCGAATTTGGTTCGCATCAGCGTGGGAAAGCTGCGCCTCAATCCATTCTTCTACAAAGCCAACTTCGTTGAGCGCCGTTGAGATGGTGGCCCTGATGCCATGGCCGGTGAGCCTCCCTTTGTAACCCATCCGGCTGATCGCGGTGTTAAGGGTATTTTCACTGATCATTTCCTGCGGTTCGTATCGGTGAACCAGCAGA
>LNAP01003337.1_pt1 | contig 15397 bp, 13 predicted proteins | sample 602601 | NCBI WGS metagenome assembly LNAP01 (sample SAMN02440304, study PRJNA202911) | soil metagenome | biome: Subtropical and temperate rainforests or woodlands; isolation source: soil samples (1 kg each in a 20% v/v slurry with milli Q water) were... ...
GTGTCCTTGTGGTGTCGGGCTGAGTCATTCCAGGCATCGCGGTTGCTGGCGATGGCTTTTTCTTTTGTCGGCATTTCCATTGCGCGCTCCAGACTGGGGGGAATTCATTAATTGCGTGCTGACACTATAACCGCTCTACAACCCACCCTCAGCCTGATCCAGCCTTTCACGCAAGAACTCGATCAACACCTGCACCGGTCGCGATGCTTGACGGTGCTGCGGATAGACCGCCGACAACGTCAGCGGCGCGCAACGAAATGCGTCCAACACCGGCACCAGCCTGCCGTCCTTCAACGCCGAACCCACAATGAAGGTCGGCAAGTACGTAATCCCCATACCGGCAATCGCCGCATCCCTGAGCAATTCACCATTGTTCACCCGCATCCGCCCGGTGACATTGACCACCAACGGCTTGCCCTGCCCTTCGAAACGCCATTGCACCTGACGACCATGGCCGTAAGGCAGGCAGTCATGTGCGTGCAAGTCTTCGGGTTTGAGCGGTGTGCCGCGCTCGGCCAGGTAAGCCGGGCTGGCGCAGTACACCCGCTGGATGGAGGCGATGCGTCGGGCGATCAGCGTCGAATCCTCCAGAATGCCGATTCGCAGCGCCAGGTCATAACCCTCACTGAGCAAATCCACCGATCGATCACTGAGGTCGACCTCTACCGTGACGTCGCGATAACGCTGCAAAAACACCGGCAGCAAACAGCCCAAATGCGCCACCGCAAACGACAATGGCGCGCTGATACGGATCGTGCCGCGGGGCTCAGTGGTCTGGCCGGCGATGCCCTGCTCTACTTGCTCGACTTCGCCCAGCAGACGCAAGGCTGACTCGTAATAACTCTGCCCCAGTGGCGTCACGTCCAGTCGCCGCGTGGAGCGATTGAGTAGCCGCACACCCAGACGCTCTTCGAGCTGCATCAACCGCCGGCTGACGAACTGCTTGGACAGGCCCAATTGATCGGCCGCCGCAGTAAAGCTGCCGGAGTCCATGACCTGGCAAAAAATACGCATATCTTCGAACGGGTTCATTGTCACGCTCTGATTGACAGTCAGACACTATATAGCCGCTTTTTGTCTCAGACGAAAATGCCCGCACATTGGCGGGCATCTTTCATTGTGGCGGGACTTACTTCGAAGACAGCACCGAGTAGCTGTTCATCAAATTGCGGTAGTTCGGAATGCGCGGCGACAGCAGGTTGGCCAGGCCTTCCATGTCGTTGCGCCAGTCGCCCTGCAGCTCGCAGGCCACCGAGAACCAGTTCACCAGTTGAGCACCGGCCGCCGCCATACGTGCCCAGGCCGCTTGTTGCACGGTTTCGTTGAAGGTGCCCGAGGCGTCCGTCACGACGAACACTTCAAACCCTTCCGCCAACGCCGACAGCGTTGGGAACGTCACGCAAACGTCGGTGACGACGCCGGCGATGATCAGTTGCTTGCGGCCAGTGGCTTTAACGGCTTTGACAAAATCTTCGTTGTCCCAGGCGTTGATCTGGCCTGGACGCGGGATGTACGGTGCGTCCGGGAACTGCTCTTTCAACTCGGGAACCATCGGGCCGTTCGGACCGTTTTCGAAGCTGGTGGTCAGGATGGTCGGCAGCTTGAAGAACTTGGCCACATCGCCCAGGGCCAGCACGTTGTTCTTGAATTCGTTCGGCGAGAAATCCTGAACCAGCGAGATCAGGCCCGTCTGGTGGTCGACCAACAGCACAACGGCGTCATCTTTGTTCAGGCGTTTGTACGGAACGTTGCTCATGTGAAACTCCTCGATGGATGGGTGTGACATACAACGCCGACGTGCAGGGCCGGCGCTTTTTTGTGATCGTCAGAACGCGAAGCACGAGCAGCCAAACGCGCCCCAGAAACCCGCGAAATCGCTGACCGGCGCATTCGACAAGCGCGCCTTTTCATGGCTATGGGAATGCACGCCGCACGGCCCGCTGCAATGGTGAACCTGTGCTTGCATCGGCGAGGCCGGACGCCAGTGCCCCGGCACTTTCACCACCGGCGACCAGTCCGGCAGCACCGGTACGCTGGCCGGCCCGAGTTTTTCAAAATCACCGGCGGCGTACACCACCTTGCCGCCGACCACGGTCAACACCGACTCGATCCACTTGATCGCTTCTTCGTCGACGCTGAAAAAATCCGCGCTCAGGGCCGCGATGTCAGCCAGTTGGCCGACCTTGATCATGCCTTTCTTGCCCTGCTCGGAAGAAAACCAGGCGCTGCCGTGGGTGAATAGCTCCAGCGCCGTTTGACGAGACAAGCCCTCGGCATGCAGTTCCAGGCCACCGACCGTGCGGCCGCTGACCATCCAGTACAGCGAAGTCCAGGGGTTGTAGCTGGAGACTCGCGTGGCATCGGTGCCGGCGCCGACCGGTACACCTTCGGCCAGCATGCGTTTGATCGGCGGGGTCGCTTCGGCGGCTTTGGCGCCGTAACGCTCGACGAAATATTCGCCTTGGAACGCCATACGATCCTGAATCGCGATACCGCCACCCAGCGCCCTCACCCGCTCAATGTTCTGCGGCGTAATGGTTTCGGCATGGTCGAAAAACCATGGCAAACCGTTGAACGGAATGTCGCGGTTAACCTTTTCGAACACGTCGAGCATGCGGCTGATGGATTCGTTGTATGTGGCGTGCAAACGGAACGGCCAGCGTTGCTCGACCAAGTGGCGCACCACCGGTTCCAGCTCGTCTTCCATTGTTTGTGGAAGGTCCGGACGCGGCTCGAGGAAGTCCTCGAAATCCGCCGCTGAAAACACCAGCATTTCCCCGGCGCCGTTGTGCCGCAGGTAATCGTCGCCTTGATGCAGGGTCACGCTGCTGGTCCAGTTCTTGAAGTCAGTCAGTTCTTCTTTCGGCTTCTGGGTGAACAGGTTGTAGGCGATCCGCACCGTGAGCTGCTGGTCCTTGGCCAACTGCTCGATCACCTGATAATCGTCCGGATAATTCTGGAAACCGCCGCCAGCATCGATGGCGCTGGTCAGGCCGAGACGGTTGAGCTCGCGCATGAACTGGCGGGTCGAGTTGACCTGATATTCCAGCGGCAACTTTGGCCCCTTCGCCAGCGTCGAGTACAGAATCATCGCGTTAGGACGGGCGACCAGCATGCCGGTCGGCTCACCGTTGGCATCGCGCACAATCTCGCCACCCGGCGGGTTCGGCGTGTTGCGGGTGTAACCGGCCACGCGCAACGCGGCACGGTTGAGCAAGGCGCGGTCGTACAGATGCAGGACAAATACCGGTGTATCCGGCGCGGCCTGATTGAGTTCTTCGAGGGTCGGCATGCGCTTTTCAGCGAACTGGAATTCGTTCCAGCCACCGACCACCCGCACCCATTGCGGCGTCGGCGTGCGGTCGGCCTGATCCTTGAGCATGCGCAGGGCATCGGCCAGCGACGGCACCCCTTCCCAGCGCAGTTCGAGGTTGTAGTTCAAACCGCCGCGGATCAGGTGCAAGTGCGAGTCGTTGAGGCCGGGAATGACACAGCGCCCCTTGAGGTCGATGACCTGCGTACCCGAACCGCGCAGGGCCATGGCTTCGGCGTCGGTGCCGACCGCGACGAAACGACCATTGCTGATCGCTACGGCGCTGGCGCGTGGGTTTTCACGGTCAACCGTATGAAATTGGCCATTGAACAAAATCAGATCGGCGTTCATCGCTTTTCCTTGGGCTGAGTGGAAGAGGACAGCCAAGGCGCGAACAACCGCGTCGCCATTGGCATGAACAGGTACACCACCGACACGACGATGGTCAGCGTGATCAGGAACGTCGCGACCACGTAATTGGACAGGAAGGTATTGAGCTGCAGCAGCGGGCCCCAGATCAGCGGCACCAGCAAGGTGTGCGGCAAAATCACCAACAACGTGACCACAGCCTGCTTCCAGCGCGGCGGTGGTGGCGAAGCGGCGTCGGCTTGCGGTGCGAACCAGAATTCGTTGACCGGATTGACCTCGGTCTGGTCGCCGTCAGCGAGCATCGGTGCGGCTTCGTTGACCAGTTCCAGCCGTTGCGGTGAATCGAGCCAGCGCTGCATCGATTCGGTGGAGCAAAAGCGCAGCACGCAGGTGTACAGGTCGAGGCCGGCGCTCTTGCCGCGGATCACATCGACGCCCAAGTGCCCTTCCTGCTGCCCGGCAATGCTGACAATGTTGCGCAACCAGGCTTCGTACGGCGCTTCAAAACCCGCCTTGATCCGGTGCTTGATGACCAGGGTCACGACTTCCTCGAAACGATTGGATTCAGGCATAACGCAAAGCTCCGGCGAATCGGACATTGAGCGCCAGCCGTCCCGGCCCGGCGATAAGAACGCTGGTGAACAGAATCAACAGCAGCCAACCGAACTGCCCTTCATCAAGACTCCATTGCGCATGCACCACCAGCAGCGCAATCAGCAACACCGCCAAAATCGGCAGACACGCCAGACGCACCAGCACCCCGGCGATGATCAGCAGCGGGCACAACACCTCGGCAAAAATCGCCAGCATCAGCGTGGCGTTCACACCTAGATGGAAAGGGTCTTCGATGACTTGCAGTTGAGCGTTGTAGTTAAGCAGTTTCGGCAAACCGTGCACCCACAGCAGAAACAAACCACCGCTGACCCGCAAAAATAACAGCCCGAAATCCTGGGCTCGTTCATCCCATCGCGACGTGTTCATGGGCTACCTGCACAAATAAAAAACCACCGGTGTTCATGCGCCCGGACTTGGTTTGATAGTGCCGGTGTGAGGTCGGAAAAAATTGGATGTGTGTGCTCTTTTTGTGGATGAGCCCGGCGACACGATCCACAGCAGATCCCACAGAGATTGGATTCGGCAGGAAGAGATTGGTCGGCTGTCAGGCCGCCATCGCGAGCAGGCTCGCTCCCACAGAAGATCGGCGTACGCCGTTCGCCTTTCGCCACTCAACAGGCCGAGCGTTAGCTCGCCTGCAGCTTTTGATCTTGATCTACCCGCCCCTTCGGAAGGCTGAGTGGAGGTGTTCATCTGGGGGGGGCGCGCAGCGCCGTTCGACGAAGTCGAACACATCGAGAGGAGGTTGAAGCGAAGCCAACCGGAGGCGATGCCCCCAGATGAATGCCGGAACGAAGGAACGCCGAGCCTAGGCGAGGGGCCGGACGCTTGGGGCGAGCCTTTTTGGGTACTTTTTTGGCGTTTGAAAAAAGTGCCTCGCCGTAAGGGCGAAACCGCCAGCCGCCGTTACCGCAGAAATGGATATGTACACCTCAAAGAAATAGGTCGGCTATCAGGCCACCTTCGCGAGCAAGCCCGCTCCCACAGTTGGACTGGGTACATCAGGATATAAACAGGTCGGCCCGAAGACCGCCACGGTCAAGCCGAAATAGGCAAAGGCCTGGACATGAACTCACTGATCCGTGACCGCAACCACCGTTCCGCCGGATCGTTGTCATGCACCCCGCTCCAGGCCATCGAAAGCTGCGCCGCTTCAATCGGAAACGGCGGGGCTTCGGCCCGCAACGCACACCCCTCGACCAACGCACACGCTGCGTAATCCGGCACGGTGGCGATCATCTCGGTCCCGGCCAGCAATGCCCGCAATCCACTGAACTGCGGAACGCCCAACACCACCCGCCGACTTCGTCCGATCTTCGCGAGATCAAGGTCAATGTTGCCGCTCAAATCCCCCGAAAACGACACCATCGCATGCGGTCGTTCACAGTATTCATCCAGCGACAGCGTCCCCGGTCGTTTGTCGCTACGCAGCACCTTGCACGGAATATCCCGCAACGTCTTGCGTTTGGCATTGGCCGGCAGATCCGTGGTGTAACTCACTCCTACCGAAATCTCCCCAGACGCCAGCAATGCCGGCATGAGCAGGTAATTCGCCCGCCGAACGACCACTATGATCCCTGGCGCCTCTTCCCGGAGCTGGCTCAACAATGGCGGAAACAAGCCAAACTCGGCGTCGTCCGACAGCCCGATGCGAAACACATCGCAGCTTGTAGCGGGGTCGAATTCTTTAGCTCGGCTCACTGCCCCGGAAATCACATCCATCGCCGGCTGCAGCTCCTTGAGAATCGCCAGTGCCCGCCCTGTCGGCTCCATCCCGCGGCCGTTGCGCAACAGCAGCGGATCATCGAACAGATCCCGTAACCGTCCCAGCGCCGCACTCACCGCTGGCTGCCCCATGAACAGTTTTTCGGCAACACGGGTGAGGTTCTTTTCAAACATCAACGCTTCGAAAATCACCAACAGGTTCATGTCGACGCGGCGCAGATCGTTACGGTTCACAGGCAGATTTCCTTGTGTGTTCAGCCAGGCACTTGGCGCTGGGGCGAAAACCACCAGATAACGTCGATTCTGCACGGTTCGCATCTGCAGAAATTGCAGCAATGTGCTGAGTCAGTGCTGTTGGTTACCCCCCGCACACCGACGGAATTAACAACGTTTAACTCGCCTGCCAGAACCCTGCGGCCAAAAATGAAGCTCACCGACACGGACATTTGTCATGGCCCGCTCACAGCAAAACGTCACCCGCGAGACGACCACTGAAACGCGAAAGAAAACTACCGGCGGCCTGACTCCGTGGCGCGAAAGCCTGGTCAAGCAACTGATTCTCGAGCGCCTTGGTGAGACCGTGGAAGTGACCGAACTGGCCCGCGCCTGTGCTCTTTCACGCAGTCATTTCTCCCGCGCGTTCAAGTGCAGCACCGGGCTCTCGCCTCAAGACTGGATTCGCAACCAGCGCATCGCCCGCGCCAAGCAATTGATCCAGAGCACTGACCTGACCCTGACGCAAATCAGTCTCGAATGCGGCTTCTGCGATCAGGCACATTTCTGCCACATCTTCACTCGCAATGAAGGCATCACTCCATTTGCGTGGCGTTGCCGCACCATGCGCTCCCTGGCCCACCGCCCCGCCTGCACCGCTCAACTTCACGCGCAATAAACCCGCTAACACATTTCTTGTAGCAGCTGTCGAGCCCCGGCGAGGCTGCGTTCGGCTGCGAAGCAGTCGTGAACTCAGCCCCCCGGTGTTTCAGGCAGGCGGCGCGCTCGCATTTTGCGACTGCTTCGCAGCCGAACGCAGCCTCGCCGGGGCTCGACAGCTGCTACAAAGCTTCCATGGCAGGATCGGGGGGCCAGGGATTAACGCTTAGTCCTTCAAAAACGCCAGCAGATCGGCGTTGAGCTGATCCTTGTGGGTATCAGTCAAGCCATGAGGCGCGCCGGGGTAGATCTTCAACGTAGATCCTTTCACCAGTTTTGCAGACGCAATGCCCGACGCTTCGATCGGCACCACCTGGTCAGCATCGCCATGCACCACCAGCGTCGGAATGTCGAACTTCTTCAGGTCTTCGGTGAAGTCGGTTTCGGAGAATGCCTTGATGCAGTCATAAGCGTTCTTGTGGCCGGAGCTCATGCCTTGCATCCAGAACCAGTCGATCATGCCCTGGGATGGCTTGGCGTCCGGTTTGTTGAAGCCGAAGAACGGACCGCTGGCGAGGTCGATGTAGAGCTGCGAACGGTCGGCCAGGGACGCCTGACGAATGCCGTCAAACACCTCGATCGGCAGGCCGCCAGGGTTGGCTTCAGTCTTGAGCATCAGCGGCGGCACCGAAGAAATCAGCCCGGCCTTGGCCACGCGTTCGGTACCGTGGCGACCAATGTAGCGCGCCACTTCACCGCCGCCGGTGGAGAAGCCGAACAGCACGGCATCTTTGAGGTCCAGCAACTCAATCAACTGCGCCAGATCATCGGCGTAGGTGTCCATGTCGTTGCCGCTCCACGGCTGGCTGGAGCGGCCATGACCGCGCCGATCATGGGCGATCACCCGGTAGCCTTGGGCGGCCAGGAAGATCATCTGCGATTCCCAGCTGTCGGCGTTCAACGGCCAGCCATGGCTGAAGACAATAGGCTGACCGGTGCCCCAGTCCTTGTAATAAATCTCGGTGCCGTCTCGGGTCGTGAACGTGCTCATGCATTGTCTCCTTAGTGAGTGTTGGGGGATCAAACCGTTGAGTGGCTCATGCGTTCAGCCAGCCGCGCCACTCGTTCGCCCAGATGGACAGCGGTCTTTGGGGGGCAGTGGGCGTTAGGGGTCACGGCTTCGGTCATGAAACGGGTGTGCCGGGAGCCACTGTGATAGACCTCCACGTTGCTCATTCCGGCGTCCTCATGACATGTTTAGTCCCTGCTATGGAGTTTTGGGCGTAGACGGGACGCAGGACGAGTTAAACGTTGTTAATTTTCCCTGGCGCGCCAAAAGCCTCAGCGATACCTTCAAGACTGTCTCGCCCAATATTTGCGGAACTCATGAACAAGGGCGGGAAACCAGCAGTCCTGGCGGACAGCGCAGCGTCATCCGGCCAGCGCATTGCGTTGCCGTAAAAACCTGACGAATATGCTCGAAAGCCGCGTATCAGACGGCTGCAAGCAGGAGTGACACGTTGAGCCTTCCCCCCGACCAAGCCATCCATTTCGGCCCCTACCGGATCTATCCCGGACAACGTCTGGTCATGGAGGCCGACCAGCCCCTGCGCCTGGGTCGACGCGCCATGGACATTCTGTTGATCCTTTTGGAACACGCCGGGAATGTGGTCAGCAAACAAACGCTGATCGCCAGGGTCTGGCCGAAAAACGTGGTGGAAGACATCAACCTGCGGGTGCACATGGCGGCCTTGCGCAAGGCCCTCGGTGACGGCCAGGCCGGCCAGCGTTACATCATCACCGTGGCGCAGCGTGGGTACAGCTTTGTGGCGCCATATTCTCTGGAGCACATCGAGCACCCTCCGGAGAGAGAAGCGCCCGCGCCGAGTGGCCACAACCTGCCCGTTCGTCGAACCCGCATGATCGGCCGCCAGTCTCTCGTCGATAGCCTGGTGGTCCAGCTGTCGCGCCAGCGTTTCATTACCCTGGTCGGCCCCGGCGGGATCGGCAAAACCACCGTGGCCCTGCGTGTCGCCGAACAACTGATCGGGCGCTACCGGGATGGCATTCGCCTGCTGGACCTGGCGCCGATCAATGATCCGTCGATGATCACCGTTCACCTGGCGACATTGCTCGAACTGTCTTTGCACGACGCTGAGCCGATGAGCGGCCTCGCCGCATTTTTGCGCGACCGGCAGATGCTGCTGGTGATCGACAATTGCGAACACCTGGTCGACGCCATCGCATTGCTGAGCGAGAGCCTCCTGCGCGCCGCGCCAGAGGTGCACATTCTGGCCACCAGTCGTGAGAGCCTGCGGGCCGAAGGTGAATGTGTCCAGCACCTGGAGTCGCTGGACTGCCCTCCCCCCATTGCCGTGCCAGACCGCGCTCAGGCCCTGACCTTTTCCGCCCTGCAGTTGTTCGTCGAACGGGCGATGGCCAGCCACGACAGCTTCGAACTGACCGATAACGAACTACCGCTGGCAATTGAAATCTGCCGGCGTCTGGACGGTATTCCGTTCGCGATCGAATTGGCGGCCACACAAGTCAGCAGCCTCGGATTGAGCGGATTACTGACCCAACTCCAAGGCAGTTTTCGCCTGCTCACCCAGGGTTGTCAGACTACGCTGGGCCGACACCAAACCCTGCGCGCCACACTGGACTGGAGCTTCGAGCTGCTAAATGCCTGCGAACAAGCCTGCCTGCGCCGACTGGGTGTGTTCAGAGGCGGGTTCACCCTGGAATCGGCGGCGGCGGTGATCGTCGGCGAACACATCGAACCGCAAGCAGTGTTTGGCTCGATCACGCAACTGGTGGCCAAATCGCTGCTGAACGTGGAGGTGGGTGACGAAGAGGTGTTCTACCGATTGCTCGACACCACCCGCAGCTATGCCCTGGAGAAACTTGACCAGGCCGCCGAACTGCCCGATACCCGGGAACGTCACGCCAAGCGCTGTCTGGCGGTGATGAATCAGGCCCAGCACGACTGGGAGCTGATCCCGACAGGCGTGTGGATCGAGCGTTATGCCCGTGCTCTGGAAGATATTCGTTCGGCCCTCGACTGGTGTTTTAACGCGCAAGGACCGCGGGCACTGTCAATCTGCCTGACAGCAGCTTCCACCCCGCTTTGGCAGGAACTGTCGCTGCTCAAGGAGCACGGCTTGTACGTGGGCCGGGCGCTGGCGCTGCTCGATGCAACGTCCGATCCCTGTCCACAGCTGAAAATAGCCTTGCATCTCGCCCTTGGCAGCGCCTGTTATCACACTCAGGTCGGCACAAGGGAAACCATCGAGGCATTCGTCAGTGCCAGAATCCTGGCCGAACATTGCAACGATTTGGCCGGTCAGTTGCGGGCGGTGTCCGGGCACATGGCGGTCAACCTCTGTTGCGCCAACTATCAAATGGCCCTGGAACAGAGCCGGCAATTCGATCGGCTGGGGCTGCACGGCGATGCGGTGTTGTCCCTCAGCACGCATCGCTTGCGAGTGCTGGCGTTGCACTTTGCCGGGGACCAGCAGCAGGCGCGGATCAATGCCGAGCAGGTGCTTCAGCGCATGGCCCAGAGCGGCCACCTCAACCGCTTCACCTACGGTTTTGGCGTGCACTACGACCAAAGCGTCGCCGCCCTGACGATTCTGGCGCGTATCCTCTGGTTGCAAGGGCTACCGGAACAAGCCTGGCGCACCGCCCGGCAAGCGCTGGACATCGCGACCCAGATCAACCACGGCACGTCCATCTGCTACACCCTGGCGCTGGCCGGTTGCCTGATCGCTCACTACAACGGCGATACCCGTACGGCTCGTGAACTCTTGCACCTGCTGCTGGAACAAGCACAGAAACACTCGGTACTGCTGTTCTACACCTGGGCCCGACACTATGCGCAGGTGATCGACCGCGCCGAGGCACACTTGCCGCTTCAGCCGGGCCAAGGGCTGATCAAGGACATCATGGTCACGCTGGATGGCAGTTTCGTCGATGATGCCCTGGTGCAACGCGCCGACACCGGTACGGCCGGCTGGAGCACGGCGGAAGTTCTACGGGCCCGGGCTGATGCACTGCTGGCCGAGGGTTGTCCTCTGAAAACCGAAGCGGCCGAGGCACTGCTGATCAGGGCATCAAGCGTGGCGAAACATCAGGGTGCCCTGGCTTGGGAACTGCGCAGCGCCACCTCACTGGCGCAACTTTGGCAGCGTCGAGGCCTGTATCAGCAAGCTCATGAGCTGCTGGCATCGATCTACAATCGGTTCACCGAGGGATTTTCGACACCGGACTTGAGCAAAGTCCGTCGATTACTCGACGAGATCCATGGGCAACTGCACGCCTGAGACCCAGCGCGCCCGGCTGATGTAATGCGAATGGCGCCTATCAAACACTCGCAGGTGGCCGCTGTGTTCGAGCTTCTCAAGAGCATAGGTACGCGTGGTGTTGAGAAAGCGATAACGGGTCGTGCCGTTGACCTGATCCATCGAGAGCAACGATTTGGCGACCAATCGCGTCACCAGTGCCGCCAGTTGATCGGGCTTCATCTCCACGCAACTGCACACGCCAATCGCGGCATCGAGAGTGAAGGACATTTTGAACACCGACAGGCGCTGCAACACGGTTTGTTCCGGCAGGCTCAGCCGTTCATAGCTCCAGTCCAGGGCAGCTTTGAGCGTCTGATGTCGGGGCACCGCCGTGCGCCGACCTTGAGTCAGCAGCTGAAGACAGTTATCCAGCTGAGCTTGCAAACCGACCAACGCCAGCGCATGGATCTGCACCGCAGCCAGTTCAATGGCCAGTGGCAAACCGTCGAGCCGCCGACAGATTTCACGGACCGCCTTGAGGTCTTGTTCGCGCAAGGCAAACCCTTGTTGACGGGTTCGGGCACGACTGACGAACAGCTGCACTGCCGAATACCCCATGGTTTCAGCGACACTGTGCAACGCCGACGCGGGCGGCACCGCCAGAGACGGCACACGCTGAACCGTTTCCCCTGCTGCCTGCAAAGGCTCGCGGCTGGTCACCAGAATGGACAGCCGAGGCGCCGAGGTCAGCAAATCCTCGACCAGGGTTCGACAGCGCTCCAACAGGTGTTCGCAGTTGTCCAGCACCAGCAATGCGTGCCACTTTGCAGGCACCTCCAGCGTCGTGCCGATCGCCCGTTCAAGGGTCTGGATCAGATGATCGACCACTCGCGCGGGATCATCGATCGCCGCGAAATCAACCAGCCACACACCCTCTTCATAGTGCTGCAACAGCAGTTCGGCGACACGCAACGCCACGGTGGTTTTGCCGACGCCACCGGGGCCAACCAGCGTCATGAGACGCCGGATCGGCAACTGCCGGACCAGACTGCCGACCAGCGAATCTCGACCGATCACCGGCGTGAGCCGCGCAGGAAGGTTGTGCTGATTTTTTTGCACGGTATCGATCAAGAGTCCCGTGCCCACGGATGCATGGTGCACCGGGGCGATAAAACTGTAGCCGCGCTGGGGAATGTTGATGATGTAGCGCTGGCCATTCTGCCCGTCGCCAAGCGCCCGACGCAGGGCTGCAATGTGCACGCGCAGGTTGATTTCCTCGACCACCGACGTCGGCCAGACGCGGGCAATCAGTTCGTCCTTGTTGACCACGTTACCGGCGCGCTCGACCAGCACCTGGAGGATATCCAGTGCACGACCGCCCATGCGCAGCGGTCGATCGCCTTCAAGGATCAGCCGCTGCCGCAGGTGGAATGCATAGGGGCCGAATCGCAGCACCGCATCGCTGTTTAAATCTCTGAGGCTGTTCATGCACATTCACGTGCTGAAACCTGGCCCGGCTCACAGTGCAGCACCATCACTTGCACCCGCCTTCCAGGCTCCCGCACCTCCGTCGCAAAGCGTTCAGGCTATCTTGGCAGGCATCAGTGACGGTACAACTGCCACGGTGGGAGCGTCACAGCCATCACGGTGCGCATAACGGACAAGAAGGCTCTAGCTGAACTGTTCGCGGTATTGGGTCGGCGTCAAACCAAGCTTTTCACTGAACAGGAAACGCATGTGCCGCACGCTGCCGAAGCCACTTTTGAACGCCACTGTCTTGAGCGGCAAGTCGCTGGTTTCCAGCAGATTCCTGGCGCTGTCGATACGCGCACTTTGCAGAAATTCCATGGGCGTCATGTTCACTTCCCGAGCAAACATCCGGGCGAAGTGCCGCGCACTCATGTTCGCGAGGCTGGCCATGCGTTCGATGCTGAATGCTTCATCGATATGTTCGAGCACATGGTTCTGCACGCGAGTGATCGGCGTTTCCTGTGGTGCGACAGCGGCCATCAACGGGCTGAATTGCGCCTGCCCTCCCTGGCGTTTCATGACCACCAGCAATACCTTGGCGACGTCCTGGGCAACTTTCTTGCCGTGGTCTTCGGCGACCACCGACAGCGCCAGGTCAATGCCGGCAGTGACGCCGCCGGAGGTGATGAGGTTGCGGTCTTGCACGTAAATCTGATCGGTCTCGACGGTAGCCTTCGGGAAGCCTTTGATCAGTCGTTCGGTGTAATGCCAGTGGGTGGTCACGCGATATCCATCCAGCAAACCGGCATGGCCCAGCACGAACGCGCCGGTGCAGATCGAGCCGTATCGCTCGGCGCGACCGACCGCGGCTTTGAGCCAACACAACAACGGTGGATGTTTTTCGTTGTAGGCACCCGGACCGCCCGGCACCAGCAACAGGTCATACGCGTGATCGGCCTGATCGATGTGCAAATCGGCCTGGACGCTGACGCCGTTTGAGGCACGCAGTGCGCCATGCTCGGTGCCGATGGTCGACAGTTCGTAACGATCATTCGGTGCCAGATATCGATTGGCGATGGAAAACACCTCCATCGGGCCTGCCATGTCCAGCAGGAGAAAGTCCGGAAACAACACCATAGCCACGGTTTTCATGGGTTCAAAATCACTGAAGTCAAAAGAAAATCCATCTGCCAAACACCACCCCAGGGTTTGGTGTCGGTATCAGAAGGATGCTGCGCATTATGGCCAAATATGGCATTCAACGCCGGAGAAGAATCCGTCATCGCCTCTTGATAACTGTCAACCTAGAAGGGACAGTATTTCAATTTTCACCTACTTATTGCACAAACGAGTAACCATTAACCTTCTCCTTACTCGGACGAATCAACGTCCCCATAGGAGATTTCATCATGCTGACCCTTCGCAAAGCTTCGGATCGCGGCACGGCCAATCACGGTTGGTTGAAGTCGTTCCATACCTTTTCCTTCGCCAACTATCGCAACCCGAAAGAGCAGGGGTTTTCCGACCTGCTGGTGATCAACGATGACCGGGTTGCCGCCGGTAAAGGTTTCGGCCAGCACCCACACCGCGACATGGAGATTTTCTCTTATGTGCTTGAAGGCGCTTTGGAACACAAAGACACCCTGGGCACCGGCTCGGTGATCCGCCCCGGTGATGTGCAGTTGATGAGCGCCGGCAGCGGCGTGGCGCACAGCGAATTCAACCACTCGGCCACCCGGCCGGTGCACTTCCTGCAAATCTGGATCGTGCCAGACGTCAGCGGCGCCAAACCGCGTTATCAGCAAGAGCATTTCAGCACGCAGAAGAAACGCGGCCGTCTGCAACTGATCATCTCCCCCGACGGGGCGAATGGCTCGCTGAAGGTGCGTCAGGATGCACGGGTGTATGCCGCGCTGATCGACGGTAAGGAAAGCGCTGCTCTGGAATTGGCCACGAACCGCTACGCCTATGTGCACGTGGCCCGTGGCAATGTCGAGCTCAACGGAGTGCCGTTGCAGGAAGGCGATGGCGTGCGGGTTCGCGATGAACAGGTGCTGACCTTGTGCAACGGCGTCGATGCCGAAGTGCTGGTGTTCGATCTGCGCCCTCAAGAACTGCCGGACATGCCATAACGGTCACCCGCGATCCCTGTAGCAGCTGGCGAAGCCTGCGTCCGGCTGCGAAGCAGCCGTGAAATCAGACGCTGTGGTCTTTATGACACACCGCGTTCGCTGGATTTACGACTGCTACGCAGCCGGACGCAGGCTTCGCCAGCTGCTACTGGGTTTTGCGTTTTATTCGCCGGTGCCAGAAAACACCGCGACAATTTCATCAATCACTACACGGACTCTGGCGGTGTGCCGCAGGTCTGCGTGGGTCACCAGCAGCAGGTCATACGGCACCAGTCGCGTGCGCTCCGGCCACAACCTGACCAGGCCGTCCCTCTCCCCCCTGTACACCGGAATTTCCCCGAGCCCGATCCCCGCAGCAATGAATCGGCGCACCAGCAGACTCAGGCTCGAAACAATGCGCCCGCGGCCCAGCGGTTCCGAGACCAGCGTCATGTCTTTGTTGCCTTGCAAATACGGTTGATACACCACCAGATCATGCCCCTCAAACGCCGAACCCGGCAGCGGCACGCCGTAGGCATCGACAAGATCGTCGACATCAACGTGCCGTTGCTGGTGGTCCATGGCCTGGCCGACCCGTTCATGCCATCGCGATTCAGCCAGCAGTTGTTCAATGC
>LNAP01003339.1_pt1 | contig 15386 bp, 11 predicted proteins | sample 602601 | NCBI WGS metagenome assembly LNAP01 (sample SAMN02440304, study PRJNA202911) | soil metagenome | biome: Subtropical and temperate rainforests or woodlands; isolation source: soil samples (1 kg each in a 20% v/v slurry with milli Q water) were... ...
TCGAACAACAAGGAAACCATGGCCAAGTTCGGCCACGGCACGCCTGACGACTGGCTCGAGCGCAACGTCTACAGCAAGCACAGCCTGTGGGGCGTGCTGTCCATGCTGGCTATCGACGTCGCCTTGTTCGGCGCGATGGGCGTGACGGTGTGGGCGGTGCAGATGGCCTGGATCCCCTTCTGGGCGGCAGGCGTCGTCAACGGTATCGGCCACTACTGGGGCTACCGCAACTACAACAGCCCGGACACCAGCACCAACGTGTTCCCGTGGGGCATCGTGATTGGCGGCGAAGAGCTGCACAACAACCACCACGCTCACGGCACGTCGGCCAAGTTCTCGGCCAAGTGGTACGAATTCGACATCGGCTGGTGCTACATCAACATCCTGAAGTTCTTCGGCCTGGCCAAGATCAAGAAGGTTGCCCCCAAGCTGAAGCTGGACGACACCCGCACGGGCATCGACCTGCGCACGCTGCAAGGCGTGATCACGCACCGCTACGAAGTCATGGCCCGCTATGCGGACGTGATCAAGAGCGCCGCTCGCGAAGAACTGAGCAAGCTGAAGGCCTCGCGCCAGGAAGGCAATGCTGAATGCGGCTATACCAAGCTGCATCAGGTGCGCCGCGCCATCCACCGCAACGAGGACATCCTCCAGCCTGAACAGCTTGCCGCCGTGGACAAGGCCATCGCCCAGAACAAGTCGCTGTCGACCCTGGTACAGATGCGCCGTGAACTTGGCCGCATCTGGGAAAGCTCCAGCGCCAGCAGCGAACAGCTCCTCCATGACTTGCAGGCCTGGTGCCAGCGCGCCCAGCAAAGCGGCATCGCCGGGCTCGAGCAATTTGCTCAACATCTGCGCCGCTACGCGGCATGATGCTAGAGAAGCTAAACCCTGAACAACGCGCCGCAGTAACGTTAGAACCGCAGCACGCCCTGGTCTTGGCCGGGGCGGGCAGCGGGAAGACCCGGGTACTCACTACCCGCATGGCCTGGCTGATTCAAACCGGCCAGGCTTCGCCTTTTGGGCTTCTGGCGGTCACGTTCACCAATAAGGCTGCCCGCGAAATGCTGGCGCGCATGTCGGCGATTCTGCCGATCGATACGCGCGGCCTCTGGATCGGGACCTTCCACGGCCTGTGCAATCGCATGCTGCGCGCGCATCACCGCGATGCCGGCCTGCCGCAAAGCTTCCAGATCCTGGACGTCACTGATCAGCTTGCCGCCATCAAGCGCCTGATGAAGGCGAACGGCGTCGACGACGAAAAGTACCCGCCGCGTGATGTGCAACGCTTCATCAACGGCGCCAAGGAAGAGGGCCTGCGCCCGCAGGACGTCGAAGCCTATGACGCCCATCGCCGCCGCCTGATCGAGATCTACCAGCTTTACGAAGCCCAATGCCAGCGCGAAGGCGTGGTCGACTTCGCCGAGCTGCTGCTGCGCGCCTACGAACTGCTGTCGCGCAATGCGCCGGTGCGCGAGCACTATCAGCGCCGGTTCCGTCACATTCTGGTCGACGAGTTCCAGGACACCAATACGCTGCAGTACAAGTGGCTGCGCTTGTTGGCCGGCGGCGGAGCGGCTATTTTCGCCGTGGGCGACGACGACCAATCCATCTACGCTTTCCGGGGCGCGAACGTCGGCAATATGTCCGACTTCGAGCGCGACTATGCGCATGGCACCGTGATCCGGCTGGAACAGAACTACCGTTCGTTCGGCCACATCCTGGATTCCGCCAATGCGCTGATCGGCCATAACAGCGGCCGGCTGGGCAAGAATTTGTGGACGGACCAGGGCGAAGGCGAACCCGTTCGCGTCATCGAGCAACCGTCGGACGGCATGGAAGCTCAATGGATCGTGGACGAAATCCGTTCGCTGATCCATGACGGCAGCCTGCGCCGCGAGATCGCCGTGCTCTATCGCAGCAACGCGCAATCGCGCGTGCTGGAACATGCCATTTTCTCGGCCGGTATTCCCTACAAGGTCTACGGCGGCCTGCGCTTTTTCGAGCGCCAGGAAATCAAGCACGCACTGGCGTACCTGCGGTTGATGGCCAACCCCAACGACGACACATCATGGATGCGCGTCGTCAACTTCCCGACGCGCGGCATCGGTGCGCGCACGCTGGAACAATTGGCCGACGCGGCCCGCGCGCACGACACCAGCCTGTATGCGGCGGTGGCGCTGGTGGGCGGCAAGGGGGGCTCCAACCTGGCCCAGTTCGCCCAACTGATCCATCGCCTGATCGAAGAAACGCGCGACCTGCCGTTGCCGGAAATGGTCGAGCACATGCTCGAAGCCAGTGGCTTGAACGCCCATTACAAAGCCGAGCGCGAGGGCGCCGAGCGCCTCGAGAACTTGAACGAATTGATCACGGCCGCGGCCGTGTTTGCTTCCGAAGAGAACTACGACGGCATGCCTGCTGGCGTGGTGCCTGAACAGGCCACCTCGTCCACGCTGATGCCGGGAGTGGTCGATGCGCCCATCGTGGCCTCTGACGGCCTGACGCCGCTGGCGGGCTTCCTGTCGCATGCGGCGCTGGAAGCCGGCGACAACCAGGCACAGCAAGGCCAGGATGCCGTCCAGCTGATGACGGTTCATGCCGCCAAGGGGCTGGAATTCGACGCCGTCTTCATTACCGGCCTGGAAGAGGGTCTGTTCCCGCACGAGAACAGCATCCTGGAACAGTCCGGGCTGGAAGAAGAGCGCCGCCTGATGTATGTGGCGATCACGCGCGCGCGGCAACGGCTGTACATCAGTCTTGCCCAAAGCCGAATGCTGCATGGCCAGACCCGCTATGCCATGCGGTCGCGATTCCTGGACGAGATCCCGGAAGAGCACCTGAAATGGTTGTCGCCCAAGGCCGGCCTGGCGCCGGTCAGCAGCACGGGCGCCGGCTGGGGCGGGGGCAACCGCGGCGACGCCTTTGGACGCAAGGCCACCAACACCATTGCGCCGCGTCAACCGCGCGGCATCGCAAGCGGTGTGACGGTGGGCGACAAGCAGTATCGTGTGGGTCAGGGCGTGCATCACGCGCGGTTTGGCGATGGCACGATTATTGGCTTGAGCGGGGCAGGACAGGACGCCCAGGCAGAAATCCAGTTCCGCGACGTCGGTGCCAAGACCTTGGCGCTGGGTATCGCCAAACTCGATATTGTTCAAGGTTAAACATGGCCCACAACGATTCTCCGAAAGCCGAGTTGGCGTCCCTGCGCGCCGAGGTCGATGAAATCGACCAGCAGATCATGCTGCTGCTGGGCGTGCGGTTCCGTTGCACGGACATGATCGGCGAACTAAAGACCAACCACGGCATGGACCTGGTGGACCCCGATCGGGAATCCCAGCAGGTGGAACGCATTCGCCGGTTGGCCGAAGAGGCGGGCGTGCCGCCCGCGTTGGCTGAAACCATCCTGCGCGAAGTGATCGACACCGTGGTCGACCACCATACCCGCCTGCGCGAGCGTCCGTACTCGTAATGCCAGGCTGGCGGCGCCCTGGGGCGCCGCCTTCCCTTTCCCTACAAGACCTTCATGAACGCCAATAAGGCGTCGATGTCGTCCGCGCTGAGATCCAGCGGCCGGATGTGCCTGGACTTGGGCGGCGCATAAGGATCCGGCGGATCGGCGGGCGCAGCGTCCCGGCCCATGCCCGCGTTGTACATTCGCAGCAACCCCTTCAGATCGGCAAACAGGCCGTTGTGCATCCACGGCCCTCCCTGCGAGACGTTGCGCAGGCTGGGCGTGCGAAATTTGCCCAGGTCGGCCGGGTCGCGGGTGATTTCGAAGCGTCCCAGATCCTGATTGCGCCGGCCATAAAACGACAGGCCGATGTTGTGGAACTGGTGGTCCGTCAACATCGCGCCGCTATGGCAGTTCATGCAGCGTGCTTGCGTGCGGAACAGATGCATGCCCTGGAGTTCCCTATCGTTCAGGGCGGTCCGGTCTCCCCCGAGGAAGGCGTCGAAGCGCGAGACTTGCGGACGAAGGGTGGCGACATAGGCCGCCAGGGCGCGCGCCAACCGGTCGCTGTCGACGACGCTTCGGTTGGACATGGATGCGGGGGCCGAGTCCGACGCTGTGTCTTCCGCTGCGGGGCCGAACGCCTTCAAGAACTGCGTGGGATAGGGCGGCAAGCCCTGCAGGCGCGCGATGGCGCTCGCCAAGTCGTGATTCATCTCGCGGCTATCCTGTACCGGGCCCAGCACCTGCGCTTTCAGCGTGTCGGCGCGTCCGTCCCAGAACAGGCGGGGCGCGAAGGGCGACGCCAACAAGGAGGGCGACCGCCGCCTGCCCATCAACCGGTCCTCTCCCAGCGCCAACGGACGGCCGTCGCTGAACGCGCGCTGTGGCATGTGGCAGGACGCGCAAGACACTTGCCCCTTGCGGGACAAGTGCGCATCGAAGAACAGCATCTGCCCCAGCGCCACGATCTCGGGTTTCCGGACATCGCGCGCCAGTTCATCGCGTCCGACATTCGCCGCCATCCAGGACTGCGGCGGCGCGTCCACGGGCGGCACCGTGGTCCATTCCGTCCACGTGATGCCGGGATCGATGGTTGGGACCGGCCACCGAGCCGTGGGGCCGGCATAGCGCTCGCGCAGACAAACCATGTCCCAGGTATCGCCATCGCGGCATGCTGGGGCGGGGGCGCTATCGGCGAACGCCACGGAAATTGTGCCGGTGGCCAGGACGACGGCGGTGGCCGCCCCGGCCAGGCAGCGGCGTAGGAAGGCGCGGCGCATCAGAAGCGATAGCTGGCTTGCACCCAGATCTCGCGGCCGACCTGGTAGGTGTTTCGGTTGGTCGTCAGGTTCGGGTTGGTGGCGGTGATGGCCGGCGTCTTGTTCAACACGTTTAAGACGTCCAGCGTGAAGGCGACGTTGCGAGCGAAGGTGGGCTCCCAGATCAGGCGCGTGTCCCAGGTCCAGTACGAGGCAAGGCGGGCGCTGCGGTAGCTTTGCAGCGATTCGGGGCGCGGACCGTAACCCACATAGACGGAGGTCATGCGCGAGCTGCGCCACTGGAGGCTGTTGTCCCAAGTCAGTCCGGCTCTGGGCCAGATGCCCGTCAAGGAAAGCGAGGCCTTCCTGGGCTGATGGAACGACGTAGGCGGAAGATCGATGGCACGCATGCGCTCGCCGTCGTAAAGAATGTATTCATCCGGGTCGCGGGCCGAGCCCTCATAGCCTTCGACCAAGTCCGCGTTGACCTTCCGTTTTTGATAGCTCCAGTCAGCGCGCGCGGTCCAACGGGTCTCCATCAGATGCCAAGGTTCCAGCGTCCGCAACGTCAGGCTGAGGGTGTCCGTGGTGGACTGGCCATCGTTGAGATAGCGATAACCCTGGACGCTATTCCCCGCCTTGCTGACCTGATCGCGCCCATTGCGATGCACGTATGCCGCCGTCCCTTCGACGCTGCCCATTCGCTGCCTGACCGATAGGGCCCATTCGTCGTCGTAAGGGGTGCGCAACCCTTCGTAGGACACGTAGTAGGGCTTGGATCCGTCCGCCACCGGATTGCCGTTGCGGTCCAATACCTGGCGCCTGAGGGTGTTGATGCGTTCTTCCAGGGCGATGTTCAGCACGTCCGAGCCGTAGTAACGCGCCCAACCGCCGCTGATCACGGTATTGCCGTTGCCGAACGCGTCCCAGTCCAGGCGGGTGCGCGGCGACAGGTTGGCGTTGCCCAGGAAGGTCTCACGGTCATAGCGCAGCGCGCCGGTAAAGGCCACCCGGCCCAGCTCCACGCGGTCCGACACGTAGAAGGAAGCGGTGTTGTACTTCGTTGCGACGGTGCCGCGCAGGTTATGCACTTTGCTGCTTTGGCGTTCGGAGCCATCCGCGGCGTGTGTGGCGATGTACGAATAGGAATCGCTGAAGCGCTCGAAATTCACCCCCACGCGTTGCAGATCCACGCCGGCATACGGCGTGTGGGTAAAGGGCCCCGTGCGTATCGGGTCCAGGTCGACGCGGCTTTTCAGCGTCCAGGTGTCCTGTTCCTTCTGCTCTTTTCCGTAGCCGCCCGTCACGTACAACGGTATCGAAGGAAACTTGTGCGTGACCAGCGATGTGGCGTCGGATGAGCGGTTGCTGAGCGCGTTGTCCCAGCCGGCCTGCAGGGAAGCCCGGCCGCCCTGGAACGCGTGGTCCAGGTTCCAGCCCACGCCGCGCGCCGCATGGGTGTTGTCCCATTGCGTGTCGCGGAAGGTGTCGCTTGAGAGGGTTTCCCGACGGTCGCTGTACTTCAGCGTTAGGTCCGAGATGGTGTCCGCCGTCGCCCGTACCGTGAACTTGCCCAGAAAGTTGTCGATGCGGTCGTTGTAGTTGTCTTCACCTTGCGTGGGCTGATCGCCGTCCACCCCCATGTTCCAGCGCCGGATGCTGGATTCGCGCCGCGACATGCTCAGCACCGCGCCCGTCTTGTCATTGATCGCGATGTCGCCGATGGCCGTGTAGAAGCGCTTCTTCCATTCCGGAGAGAATCCCGGCTTGCCCTTGCCCCATCCCGTTTCGTCGCCCTCGGCGATCTTTTGCTGGGTCATTTTTGAGGTGTTCCAGCGATAGTCCAACTGTAAGTGGTTTTCGCCCGACGGCCGGCGCAGGCGCGCGTCCACCACGCCTCCCGTGAAACGTCCATATTCAACGGGCACAAAGCTGTCCATCACGCGCACTTCACCCAGAAGATTCGTGTCGACGAAATAGGACTGCGTGTTGCTGGGGATATTGGCGATCTGCAGATTCAGGTTCTTGCTGGCGGGGTCGACCCGGTTGGTCGCGTCCATGCCGTCGATCTGGAACAGGTTTTGATAAGGGCTGGAACCGTGGAAGGAAATGTCCTCGACATTCATCGAGCCGCGGTTCGTCGATCCGTTGGCCGGCGTATTCGTGCGCACGGCGGGATGGGTCGCCACCAGTGACGTCAGGTCCTGGTTGCCGGTCGGCTTGGTTGCGATTTCCTCCTGGCTGTAGACCCGTTCGTCGTTGTGTTCGCCGTACACCTTCACCGCTTCCAGGCGCAACGCGGAGAATTGGTTCGTCTTGTCGACGAAGATGATGTAGCGGCCAGGACCGTCGCCGCGCAGCGCCAAGCCGGAGCCGCGCAGCAACTGGTCCAGCGCATCCAGTGGCGACAAGGTGCCTCGTAGCGCGGGCGCCGATTTGCCGGCGACGGCCGCTGGCACGAACGACACTTCCAGATTCGCCTGCTGGCCCAGGGCCAGCAAGGCAGGACCCAATGGCTGGGCTGGGATGTCGAAGGCAACCGGCGTGGCGCGGGTCTGGGCCTGTGCCGGGTGGGCCAGTGTCAGCGCGGCGCAGAAGGCGACGGCGGCAATGGGAAGTCGGCGCGTGGAAGAGCGGGAAGACATGCGTAAGTCCTAAGCAGTAATGTCAGCCGTAGGACGTTGGTACCGCCCAAACCCCTCATCGATTTTTCGATGAATAATTTATATCGATTCTCATTTACCGATTGGTTGGGGCGTGCCCCTGTCCGCGCAACAGTCAGCGCAACAGTCAGCGCAACAGTCAGCGCAAAATCAGCAGGCCAGGCAGTTCAGTCACCCGGACCGGCGTCTGCGCCAGCAGCAGCTCCAGCGCCCGCCGCGGGTCGGCGACGAGCGCGGTGCCCGATACGCGCTGAGCCTTGGCTGCCTGACCCAGCACCAGGATGTGTTTGGCGCTGTAGCGCGCCAACGCGTCCGCCGCCGTTTGCAGCGGCACGTCATTGAAGCTGACCAGGCCGCGGGTCCAGGAGGGCTGCGCCGCGCCGGTCTCGGCATCGCGTTTGACGCCAGCGGCGGACACTTCCGCCGCTTCGCCTGCAGACAAGGTCAGCCCTTGTTCGTCCACGCACGGCAGGCAGCGCACGGCAACCTGGTGCGCTTGCACCGCGACCCGCGTGCCGCCGTTCGCGAGGTCGACCGTGAAGCGCGTGCCCAACGCGGTGGCGGAGGCATCGCGGGTGATGACTGAAAACGGCGCCATGCCGGGCTGCCGGGGCGTGGGTTCGAACTGCGCACGTCCGCGCAGCAAGCGGACCTGACGGTGGCCATCCGCATAGTCCAGTGCCAGCGCGCTGTGCGCATCCAGCACGACCGTGGAGCCGTCTGGCAGCGTAATGTGGCGCAGGCCCACATCGGCGGTGTAGTCGGCCTGTGCCCACGGATCGGTGGACCCGAACCAACCGGCGAACGCGGCCGTCAGCAGCGCCAGCATGGCGGCGGCGCGCAACTTGCGAGCCGGCTGCTTGGCGAGCTTGCCGCGGTCGATCTCGCCCATGCGGCGCCATAGGCGCGACAGGCGGTCGTAGGCCGCGGCATGCCGGGCGTCGGCGCGGTACCAGGCTTCGAACGCGGCATGCGATTCGTCGTCCAGTCGCTGCCCGCTTTGCCGGATCACCCAGCGCGAGGCTTCTTCCACGGGGTCGAGCGTGCGCGTGCGCGTGGCCATCAGTCGGCCAGCGCCAGATCGCAGGCCAGCAGGATGCGCATCATGTGCTTTTCAACCGCGCTGACGGAAATCGCGAAGCGCTCGGCGATGGCGCGGTAGGTCAGGCCTTCATGACGGTGCAGCACGAAGACGTCCAGGCTGCGGCGCGGCTGGGCGAGCAGGGCGACTTCCAGCCGGCGCAGGGTTTGATGGGCGGACGCCACGTCGTAGGTGTCGGGGGCATGAGCGACGGGCTGCGCGGCGGCGTAATCCGCGGTGGCGGACAGCTCGCGAGTGCGGCGGCGGTGCCAGTCCGTTGCGATGTTGGCGGCGACCCGGAACACATACGCCCGGTCATTGTCCGGACGGGTGCGGTCGTTGAATTCCGCCAGCTTGATCCACGTGTCCTGCGCGCAATCCTGCGCCACGTCGCGTGAGCCGGTGCGCATCGAAAGAAAGCCAAGCAGTTCGCGGTAGTGGCGAAGGAATACGTCCGAAAGCGTAGACATGTCGCTGGCGCCCGGCGCCAGATGGAGTCAATTTCGCGACGAAGTATAAATGATAATGGTTATTATTAATAGGTAGACCGAGGCGGGCAGCGGGGCAGGCCCGCCGCCCGGGCAACGCTCGTCCTAGGCTTCGCTTTGATCGATTTCTTCCAGCGATCCCTGGATCTCGAGCCATTGCTCTTCCAGCTCGTCGATGCGCTTGCCGTGTTCGCCGTGCTCGGCCATGACCTTCTGGCGTTCCACGCGGCGTGCATCCGAATACAGGTCCGGATCAGCGATTACGGCGTCCAGCGCGTGCAGCTTGGTCCGCAGCTTTTCCATCTCGGACTCGACCTTGGCCAGCCTGGATTCCAGGGGTTTGCGCAAGGCGGACAGGCGTTGCCGCTGTTCGGCGTCGGCACGGCGCTGCGCCTTGCGGTCCACGACGGGTTCGCTGCCTTCGGCGTTTTCACGCGCGGCTTCCGCGCGTTCCCCGGCGTTGCGGGCGGCCAGCCAGTCGCGGTAATCCTCAAGGTCGCCATCGAACTCGCGAACCGCGCCGTCCGCCACGATCCAGAAGCTGTCCACGGTGGTGCGCAGCAAGTGCCGATCGTGCGAGACCAGCAGCATGCTGCCTCCGAAGTCGGCCAGCGCGGCGGCCAGGGCTTCGCGGGTTTCCACGTCCAAGTGGTTGCTGGGCTCGTCCAGCAGCAGCAGGTTGGGCTTTTGCCAGACGATCAAAGACAGCGCCAGCCGCGCCTTTTCGCCGCCCGACATGGGCCCGACTTTGCTGGTGACGGTATCGCCCGAAAAACCGAAACCGCCCAGGTAGTTGCGCAGTTCCTGTTCGCGGGTTTCCGGCGCCAGGCGCGCCAGGTGCGCGATCGGCGTGCTGTCGACGTCCAGCATGTCCAACTGGTGCTGATGGAAATAGCCGATGGCCAGGCCGCGCGAGGCGCGCCGTTCACCGGCCTGGACCGGGATCTCTTCGGCCAGCGTCTTGATCAGCGTGCTCTTGCCCGCGCCGTTGGCGCCCAGCACGCCGACGCGGCTGCCCGCGCGCACCATCAAGGTGACGTCGCGCAGGATGGGAACGGCATTGCCCGCCGCATCGGTGTAGCCGGCGGACAGGTGCTCCAGCGTCAGCAACGGGTCGGGCACCTGATCGGGCGAGGGGATGCGGATGTCGATGCCGGCTTCAGCATGCAGGGGCGCCAGCACCTGCATGCGGGCCAGTGCCTTGACGCGGCTTTGCGCCTGCTTGGCTTTGGTTGCCTTGGCCTTGAAGCGGTCGATGAAGCCTTGCAGGCGGGCCGCTTCGCGGGTCTGCCGTTCGTAGGCGATGTTGGTCTGCCGCAGGCGCTCGGCGCGTTGCGTCAGGAAATCGCCATAGCCGCCGCGGTAGCGCACGAGTTTGGCGTGATCGAAATGCAGGATGGACTTGGCCACCGCATCCAGGAATTCGGTGTCGTGGGAGATCAGCATGACGGTGCCCGGATAGGCGCCCAGCCATTTCTCCAGCCACAACATCGCGTCCAGATCCAAGTGGTTGGTGGGTTCGTCCAGCAGCAGCAATTCGGACGGCGCCATCAGCGCGCTTGCCAGCGCCAGGCGCATGCGCCAGCCCCCGGAAAAGCTCTCTACCGGCAACATCCATTCGTTGGGTTTGAAGCCCAGGCCGGCCAGCAGCTGTTCCGCGCGCGAGGCCGCGCTCCAGGCGCCGGCTTCCACCAACGCGGCTTCCACTTCCGCGATCTGCGTGCCTTGCTCGTCGGTCAGCGCGGCTCGGCGCGCCTGCAGTTCGCGCAGGTGCGTGTCGCCGTCGATGACGAATTCGCGGGCAGGGCGGTCGTCGGCGTCGAGCTCTTGCTTGACACTGGCGATGCGCCAGCCGGCGGGCAGGTTCACGGTGCCGGCGTCCAGGTCCAGGGCGCCGGTCAGCAGGGCGAACAGCGAGGACTTGCCTGCGCCGTTCTTGCCCACGATGCCCACGCGTTCACCCGGATGAACGACGAATTCAGCGCCGTCCAGCAGCACTTTCGTACCGCGGCGCAGGGTCAATCCAGTAGCGCGTATCACAGGGTCAGTTGGTCTCGGGTAAGCAGCAGGAGCTGGTCCGACGCCTCTTCCGTATCCAGCCACACGGGGGATAACTGCGGGAAGGCGGCTTCGAAGAAGTCGCGTTCGTGACCGATTTCAAGCACGATCACGCCGTCTTGCGTCAGGTACCGGGGAGCCGCGGCCAAAATGCGGCGCACCAGGTCCATGCCGTCTTCGCCGCCAGCCAGCGCCAGCTGCGGTTCATGCCGGTATTCCTGGGGCAGCACATCCATGGAGCCGCTGTTCACGTAAGGCGGATTGCAGATGATGACGTCGTATTGGCGGGCCGGCAGGCTGTCGAACAGATTGCTTTCGTGCAGGTCCAGCCGGTCTTGCAAGCCGTAGTCGTCCACGTTGCGGCGGGCAACTTCCAGCGCATCGGCCGACACGTCCACCGCGTCCACATGGGCGTAGGGGAAGGCTAGCGCGGACAAGATGGCCAGGCAACCGGATCCGGTGCACATGTCCAGCACGTTTTCCACCGCCGTCGCGTCCTGCACCCAGGGCGCCAAGCCCTGGTCCAGCAGTTCCGAGATGGGCGAGCGCGGCACGATGACACGCTGGTCCACGTAGAAGCGATGACCGCGCAGCCAGGCCTCGTTGGTGAGGTAAGCGGCGGGTACGCGCTCGGTCACGCGGCGCTCCAGCAGGTCCAGCACGCGGTCGCGTTCTTCGCGGACCACGCGCGCGTCCAGGAACGGCTCCAGCGTGTCCAGCGGCAAGTGCAGGGCGTGCAGCGTCAGGTAGACCGCCTCGTCCCAGGCGTTGTCGCTGCCATGCCCCAGCGCCACCTGGGCGCCGTTCAACCGCGACACCCCATAACGGATGAGGTCGCGCAGGGTCAGCAATTCTTGGCGGGCGGATTGATACATAGTTAGACCTTTTTCCCTCTGGGTTACCCCAAGGGGAAAACGCCCCCTTTTGGGAGGGGGCAGTTTCGTTTCCCCACGCGCCGTCGCGATCCGACGAAGCGCGGGGCAGTTTCACTTATCCAGCAGGAGGTTTTCCAACGTGCGCCGATAGATGTTCTTAAGCGGATCCAGCGAGGCCACTTCGACACGCTCATTGACCTTGTGGATCGTGGCGTTGCCCGGCCCGAACTCGATCACCTGCGGACAGATCTTGGCAATGAACCGGCCGTCGGAGGTGCCGCCGGTGGTGGACAGTTCTGCGGTGACGCCGGTTTCAGCGTGAATCGCCTGCACCAGCGCATCGGTCAGGGAACCACGCGGGGTCAGGAAAGGCTCGCCGCCCAATTCCCAGTCCAGGTCGTATTCCAGGCCGTGCTTGTCCAGCACCGCATGCACGCGGGCCTTCAGGCTTTCCGGCGTGCTGGCCGTCGAGAAACGGAAGTTGAACAGCGCCACGGCTTCGCCCGGCACCACGTTGGTTGCGCCCGTGCCCGAGTTCAGGTTCGACACCTGGAACGTCGTGGGCGGGAAATACTCGTTGCCCTGGTCCCATTCGATGCCGACGATGTCAGCCAGCGCCGGCGCCAGTTGGTGCACCGGGTTGCGCGCCAGATGCGGGTAGGCCACGTGACCCTGGATGCCCTTGACCGTCAACCTGCCCGACAACGAGCCGCGGCGACCATTCTTGCAGGTGTCGCCCAGCACGTCGCCCGAGGTCGGCTCGCCGACGATGCAGTAATCCAGCTTTTCGCCGCGCGCTTTCAACGCGTCGCAGACGATGGCGGTGCCGTCGATGGACGGGCCTTCTTCGTCGGACGTGATCAGCAGTGCGATGGAACCGCCATGCTGCGGGTGGGCCGCCACGAATTCCTCGGCCGCCACCACGAAGGCGGCAATCGAGCTCTTCATGTCGGCCGCGCCGCGACCGTACAGCCAGCCGTCGCGTTCGGTGGGCACGAACGGATCGCTGTCCCACTTTTCGCGCGGACCCGGAGGCACCACATCGGTGTGGCCGGCGAACACGGTCAGCGGCGCGGCGCTTCCGCGCCGAGCCCACAGATTGGTGACGCCGCCCTGTGCGATGGTTTCGCACGTGAAGCCGATGCGCTCCAGCCGGGCGGCCAACGCCGCCTGGCAGTCTTCGTCCGCCGGCGTGACCGACGGGCGGGCGATCAGGTCCTTGACCAGATCCAGAACGGCTCCGGATGGTTGGCCCTCCTGCCGCGTCGCGGCTGCCTCCCCGGGGGAGGGTGCACGCCCTTCGGGCGGCCGTGCGGTCGTGCTGCTCATCACGCCCTCAGCAGATCATTGATGCTGGTCTTGGCACGGGTTTGCGCGTCGACACGCTTGACGATGACAGCGCAAGCCAGGCTGTGCGAACCATCGGCCGACGGCAGCGAGCCGGGCACCACGACCGAACCCGACGGCACGCGGCCGTAGGTGATCTTGCCGGTGGCACGGTCAAAAATCTTCGTGCTTTGCGACAGGAACACGCCCATGGCCAACACCGAGTTTTCTTCCACGACCACGCCTTCGACGACTTCCGAACGGGCGCCGATGAAGCAGTTGTCTTCGATGATGGTGGGGTTGGCTTGCAGGGGTTCCAGCACGCCGCCGATGCCCACGCCGCCCGACAGGTGAACGTTCTTGCCGATCTGCGCGCACGAACCGACGGTGGCCCAGGTGTCGACCATGGTGCCTTCGTCAACGTAGGCGCCGATGTTCACGTAGGAGGGCATCAGCACGACGTTGCGGCCGATGAACGCGCCACGGCGGGCGACGGCGGGCGGCACCACGCGGTAGCCGCCTTGCTTGAAGGCGTTGTCGCCATATTCCGAGAACTTGAGCGGCACCTTGTCGTAGAACTGCAGCGGGGCCTGGCCCATGATGGCGTTTTCGCTCAGGCGGAACGACAGCAGCACGGCCTTCTTGATCCACTGGTGGACCACCCAGTCGTCATTGATTTTCTCGGCCACGCGCAAGCGGCCCAGATCCAGGCCGTCGATGGTGTGTTCCACCGCTTCGCGCACTTCGGCGCTGGCGTCGGCGGGCGTCAGGTTGGCCCGGTCTTCCCAGGCTTGTTCGATGGTGGTCTGCAGGTCGAGAGTCATAGCGGCTCAGCTTTTAAAGGTTGATCAAACAGAAGTATGTACAAAATGGGCGATGCGTTCGGCTGCCTGCACGCAGTCAGCCAAGGGCGCCACCAACGCAATACGGATGCGGCCGTGGCCGGGATTCACGCCATGCGCTTCCCGCGCCAGGAAACTGCCCGGCAGAACGGTAACACCGGTGCGGCCGTAAAGGTCACGCACAAAGGCCGTATCCGCCCCCGGCGTGGCCGCCCACAGATAGAAAGACGCCTGCGGGCGCGACACGTCCAGTACGCTTTCAAGAATAGGCACGACCGCGTCGAATTTCTCGCGGTAGAGGCGCCGGTTGTCCTTCACGTGCGCTTCGTCGGACCAGGCCGCGACGCTCGCCGCGGACACCAGGGGGCTCATCGCACTGCCATGATACGTGCGATACAGCAGGAAGCGGCCAATCAGCGCGGCATCGCCGGCGACGAAACCCGAGCGCAGGCCGGGTACGTTGGAGCGCTTGGACAGGCTGGAGAACGCCACCAGGTTACGGTAGTCGTCCCGGCCCAGACGGCGTGCCGCCTGCAGGCCGCCCAGGGGCGGGTTGCCTTCATCCAGATAAATCTCGGAATAGCACTCGTCCGATGCAATGACGAAGCCATGGCGGTCGGACAGCTTGAACAGCGTTTCCCACTCGTCCAGCGACATGACGTTGCCCGCCGGATTCCCGGGGGAACACACGAACACCAGCCGCGTCTTTTTCCAGACATCCTCCGGCACCTGGTGCCAGTCGCTGGAAAAATTGCGCAAGGGATCGGCGTTGACGAAGTAGGGTGTGGCGCCCGCCAGCAGCGTGGCGCCTTCATAGATCTGATAGAACGGGTTGGGGCAGATGACCACCGAACCCGCCGACGGGTCGATCACCGTCTGCGTAAACGCGAACAGCGCCTCGCGCGAGCCCAGGGCCGGCAGCACCTGCGTGTCCGCGTCGGGGGCGGGAATGCTGTAGCGGCGCGCCAGCCAGCCAGAGATCGCCTGGCGCAGCGCCGGGTCGCCCTTGGTGGAGGGGTACACGGACAACCCGCCCATGTGGTCGCGGATCGCTTGTTCGATACGTTCCGGCGCGGCGTGCTTGGGCTCGCCGATCGACAGATTGATGGGCGTCAGGCCGTCCGGCTGCGCGTTGGCGGAAGCCAACAACGCGCGCAGTTTTTCGAACGGGTAGGGGTGTAAAGCATCGAGGCGCGGATTCATGACGCAAGATTTTAACAAGCAAGCTACAATAGCGGGCTTGACCTTTAGCGAAGGTGGCGAAATTGGTAGACGCACCAGGTTTAGGTCCTGACGCCGTAACAGGTGTAGGGGTTCGAGTCCCCTCCTTCGCACCA
>LNAP01003340.1_pt1 | contig 15384 bp, 13 predicted proteins | sample 602601 | NCBI WGS metagenome assembly LNAP01 (sample SAMN02440304, study PRJNA202911) | soil metagenome | biome: Subtropical and temperate rainforests or woodlands; isolation source: soil samples (1 kg each in a 20% v/v slurry with milli Q water) were... ...
ATCCGCATTGCGCACCCACCCTGTGACACCATGCAGATGGGCCTGGCGCACTGCCGCAGCCCGAAACCCGACGCCTTGCACTCGTCCGGTAATGTGTACAAATAAAGTTTCAATAAAGTGATTAGATGGTAGGTTTTTCATATGTCATGCCCCTGTGCGACTCGCACGCTATATCGAGCCCGAACAGTACAACAGACACTGGCAGCACCCGGGACATCCCGTGCAACGCCCCGTGCCCTTTGTCAACGGCAACCGTATTTTAGCCCGCGTGTTTTTTAACCCAGGCTACGTATTTATCCATCCAGCCCTGTAAGAACTGCTTGCTGTCGGGGCCGATATTTCCCGCATCATCAAACAGCCCTTCTTTTGCCTGAATGAATGCTTCCGGCTGGCCCATTGCGGGCGCGTCCAGGTACGCAAGCACATTGCGCAAATGCTGTTGGGACAATGCCGTGCCGATAGCGCCAACCGATACACCCAGTACCCCCGCAGGTTTGCCGGCCCACGCATTTTGACCATACGGCCGCGAAGCGTGGTCAATTGCATTTTTCAGTACCCCGGGCATAGAGCGATTGTATTCCGCCGTGACAAACAACAAACCCTGTGAAGCCAGGATTTCGCTTTTGATTCGTTTGACGGAGTCAGCCTGATTGTCGTCATCGTCTTGATTGTACAGAGGCAAATCGCCGATTTGCAGATGCTTGAATGAAAACTCGGGGGGCGCCAGTTTGACGATGGCATTGGCTAGTTTTTTATTGAATGAATCGCGTCGCAGACTTCCGACTACTAAAGCAATTTGATACTGACTCATATAGACCTCCGGTAGACGTTAAATCAATGCTCAATATACCCGAAAGCCTGCCCGGAGTTCAGGCTTTTTCCGAACGCTTGCCGATTATTGCCGCTATTTCAAATGACTTTTTGTCTATCCAATTTAGAGCAAACCGCCGACGGGCGGCAATTTGATATTTTCTTGATGTTTTTTTGAGATTTGCTTGTTGCGCCGCAAATTACCTTATGCCAGCGGCGATCCACTAACGCTTTATTCAATTTTCAAATCATTTGTGAACACCGCTGTTATTTATTTGAACGTCTTGTGCAAAAAAGGTGGTGTTTCATGAATGCCGTATCACCCAACTGGCTGGTCAATGCCCCGATAGCTGAACCCGTTGTCCTGTCTGTCGTTATACCCGTTTATAACGAACGCCCCGTCCTGCCCATTCTTTATGAACGATTACGACGCGTTCTGGATCCACTTCGACTCCCTTACGAACTGGTCATGGTCGACGACGGAAGCCGGGATGGCAGTGGGCAGTATCTTGTAGATCTTGCCGCTACAGTCCCTGTAATTAAAGCGGTGCGCCTTAGCCGCAATTTTGGCAAAGAGGCCGCATTGACTGCCGGCCTTGCCCAGGCCGATGGCGACGCAGTGATTGTTCTGGATGCGGATCTGCAGGATCCGCCCGAACTCATTCCCAAAATGCTGGAAGCGTGGCGGGCGGGCGCCGATGTCGTATGCATGCGCCGGCGCAGCCGGGCAGGTGAAACACCATTCAAGAAACTAAGCGCTCATTTATTTTATCGCCTGCTTAACCGCATCAGCGATGTCAACATACCAGAGGATACGGGCGACTTTCGCCTGATGAGCCGCCAGACCGTTAATGCCTTGAATCAATTGCCGGAGCGCAATCGCTACATGAAAGGACTTTTCGCCTGGGTAGGCTTGCCTACTCACGTCATAGAGTATGACCGTGCTGCGCGCGCGGCGGGCTCCACCAAGTGGGATCTCCTTGGTTTGCTGACGCTGGCATTCGAAGGAATTACATCGTTTTCGGTTGCTCCCCTGCGGGTGGCTATGGTTGCCGGCTTGCTTACCGCCCTGGCCGGCATTTGCTTTGGCATGTGGATTGTCGCCAAAACCCTGGTTCTGGGCGATCCGGTTCAGGGCTATCCGTCAATGATTGCCGTCATGACCTTTCTGGGCGGCGTTCAACTGATCTCCATAGGCCTGCTCGGCGAATACGTAGGCAAAACATATTTTGAAGCCAAACAGCGCCCCGTCTACTTAATCCGCGACGTTGTGCAAAACCGTGCCGCACGTCGTCCATCGTCAACCGAAAAGAGCAAAGTTCATGTCGCGTAGAATTAATTTATGGTGGGTGCTATGCGCCATTCTTTGTTTGCCGCTTCTAAGCATGGCGCTGTTTCCCCTTGCCGATACGTCTGAACCCCGTTATGCCGAGATCGCCCGTGTTATGGCGCAAAGCGGCGACTGGATCACCCCGTGGTTCGAGCCCGGCATACCTTTTTGGGGTAAACCTCCTCTATCGTTTTGGGCCCAGGCATTGTCATTCAAGCTGTTTGGCGTCACCGAATTTGCGGCACGCCTGCCTTCATGGCTGGCCACTCTGGCCACTATCGCCCTGATTATCGGCTATGCCCGTGTGAATTTTAGCGAGCGCGTAGCTAAACTGGCCGCAATTATTTACGGTTCCAGCACCCTGGTATATATGGCGTCCGCCGCGGTCCTTACCGACCCCTTTCTGACGCTTGGAACAACTTTGGCGATGACGGGCCTTGTCATGGCCGAAAAAAAACCCACAATCTTCTGGCGCTACAGCTTTTTTATAGGCCTTGCTATCGGGTTGTTGGCAAAAGGACCGCTAGCTTTGGTGTTGGTTGGAGGAGCCACGGCACCATGGGTCTGTCTGCATAAGTCGGCGCGAACCACCTTAAAAGCATTGCCTTGGGGACGCGGGCTGCTATTGACAGCGATACTTAGCGTGCCATGGTACATAGCCGCAGAACTAAAGACGCCCGGGTTCCTGGACTATTTCATCGTGGGCGAGCACTTCTTGCGTTTCATTGACTCAGGATGGAAGGGCGACTTATATGGAACGCCACACACCCGTGTACATGGCACGATCTGGTACTACTGGATACAGGCAAGCTTTCCCTGGGGCCTGATTGCAATCGGGATGGTGTTGCATGCCATGGTCGGCCCCGGCCGCCGCACCGCCCTTTCAAGCGCGCTACGCAAACCCGAATTCTGTTATTTAACGGCGTGGGCCTTGTTCACGCCGGTGTTCTTCACGCTGGCAGGCAATATTTTATGGACATACCTGCTTCCGGCCCTGGCGCCCTTTAGCATCCTGCTGGCTATCGCCCTGCAAAAACGGATGGAAGGCAACGAGTCATTCGCACGCAAAGCCCTATGGCCTGCCGGCCTGGCCCCGATTGCCGCCACACTAGTAACTCTGGCCGTTGCAATACAGCCCGGCCTGCTTAAAACCGAGCAAGGTCTTGTGTATTATGCTAAAAATAATATGCAAGGTCAGGAGCGGCTTCTTTTTGTAGATAAACGACCTTTTTCAGCACGTTTTTATTCGCGCGGCACGGCGGGGCTGATCGCACCCAGCCAAATTCCCGCGTTGCTGGCCGGGTCAGCCGGCTTTTATCTGGCCGTGCCAATAGACTTGGTTGACCACGTGATTAAAGAACTGCCCAACCCCATACGCAAAAAATACGAAGACCGCCGGTATGTGTTGTTATTCGTTCCCCCGCAGCATCGCCTGGCGACCGCCAGCGACGTCTTGCCGCCCTCGTCAGCCGAGCATGTCGTGCAATGACGCAATCAGAGCAAATTCGCCTGCTGATCGTCGAAGATCATGTTGCCCTGGCTGAAAATTTATACGAATTTTTTGCCGATAAGCGCTATGTACTGGACTTTGCTTCCGACGGCCTCACTGCCCTGCACCTAATAACGACCAACGACTACGATGTCATTATTCTCGATATTATGTTGCCCGGGCTTTCAGGTTTCGAGATCTGTCGGCGTATTCGCGATGATATCCACTGCATGACGCCGGTTATTATGATGACCGCTAAAGATCAGATCTCCGACAAAGAAGCGGGGTTCAACCAGGGCGCGGATGATTACCTGGTCAAACCTTTTGACCTGCGCGAGCTGCAATTAAGAGTCAATGCCCTGCACCGTCGCCAGTCCAGTCCTAAAACTCCTCTGCTACAAGTTCCTGGCCTAACCTTCGATCCGGGAACACTGGAAGTTCACTTCGCCGATGGACAAGGCCTTGAGCTTTCGGGAACGGCCGCACGCATTTTCGAGATATTGATGAAAAGCTACCCCGACTTTATCTCGTATGAGCAGTTGCGGGATAATGTCTGGGGAGAACGCGAAGCTGACATGAACACATTGCGCACTCATGTCTATGCATTACGCAAACAATTGCAGGACCGCTTCGGCATACCATTGATCAAAACGCTGCACGGTCGTGGCTATCGCTTGATTCCTCCCCCAAAAGCTAATTAATGAAATCCATCGCGAAACGCATCCATCGAGCGATATTTGCGATCAGCCTTGCCAGCATCTCTGTGATGGTGCTGACGATCCTGTTCGTAAACGAAGACCTTGAGCACACCATGCTTCAGGTAGAGTTCGCTGAAGAGCGCGATTTCTTTCTGGGACGCCAGGACCACGACGTCCCGGCCGTCTGGGAAACGGCCAACCTTACTGTCGTATATATTCCGGCGCAAGCCCAGATGCCGAGCAACATGCCTGCTGTCTTCAATGGCCTGAAATCCAGCTTTAACGGCGAAATTGAACGAGGCAAAGAAACCTTTCTGGTTACAATCGGCCCTACCGAAAAAGGCCATCTTTATATTGCCAAGAACATTACCCACTTTGAAGACCGGGAATCGCTCTTCATGACTGCTTTGGGTGTGATTATCGTTGGGATGGTATTGCTGACCCTTTTGCTGGCGATATTCAGCAGCCGGCGTATCATCACCCCGTTGCGGCGGCTTTCCGATGAAATAAGCAGCGTTCCGGTAGGCCAGAACATGCCGCGCCTTGCCCTGAACTATCAAGATACTGAACTTCATACCGTTGCCGCAACCTTCAACCGTTTTCTCGATGAGCTGGAATCGTTCGTTAAGCGAGAGCAATCGCTGTTGAACCTGGCCAGCCACGAGTTGCGCACACCGATTGCAGTCATTTCCGGCGCGCTGGACATTGTGGAGCAGCGTAATCAACTGACTGCGGCGGACAAAACGACCATAGCGCGCATTCGGCGCGCCGCAGACGAAATGGGCTCCAACGTCAACATGCTGCTTAGTCTCGCCCGGCGAGATACCATTAACACTCCCAGGTCCATGCTTTCAATTGTTGAACTGTGCAAGCAAGCTTTAGAAGATCTTAATGAGCTTTACGACGCGCAGCAACGGGTTACGCTAATTGCTCCAGAAGACACAGTGGTTTCCGCTGACCCTGTCATGGCGCAAATGTTGCTGCGCAATCTTATTCAGAATGCCTTGCAGCACACGGTCAATCCCATTCAAATACGGCTAAGCGCGGGTCTGATCCAGGTCATTGATCATGGAGCGGGATTAACCCTGGATCAGCAGGCAATATTGAAAGGTGATAAACGGCTGTTTCAAGACCATTCCGCTCTGGGCGGACTGGGTTTGTATATCGTTACGCTGATGTGCGAACGCTTGCAATGGGAACTTGACGTTGCCGAAACTACGGCAAGCGGGACAGTTATCCATATTCGCACGGAACCTGGCGAGATACCTCTATAACCAGCCGGTACCTGTCTATTTGTTGACCGAGATCAATAAGCAAACAGGCGCCGGCCAGTATCATTTCCCTACAAATTGACGAGTCTGCTTTTCAGGGGAAATGATATGAAAGCACTGATGGTTTTTTTATCCGCAATAGTAGCGCTGGGCTTTGGATCGCCTGCATTAGCCGCCGGCCCGCCTACCGGAACAGGCAATAGCAGTGTCAGCTACGTGCCCGACATAACGTTTACGCTGCGCACCGATATTGCCGACGGAAAACTGGTATTTATCGGCGAAGCCGGCGCAATCAAGGACAAAGTAAACCCCGACCTTCAAGTGCCTGAAAATGCCGTCGTGCAAATCAACGTAGTTAACGGAGACGGCGCCATTCATGATATCGCCGTTCCCGAATTCGGCTCCGCGTCGGATCAACTGGTAGGTAAAGGCGCGTCGACGGCAATCGTCTTTCGGGCTAACAAGAATGGTACTTTCGAGTATTTATGCACCCTGCCCGGCCATAAGGCGGCCGGGATGTTCGGCAAGCTGATCGTGGGCGAGCCGCAGGAACAGCCCAAGAGCACCGCTATTGACGTAGCCCAGGATCCTGCCGCCGTTGGCACGCCTGTTGGCAAGCGCGGCCCCAAGCATCTGACGTTTGATCTTGAAACCACTGAAATTGAAGGCCAGTTGACCGATGGCAGCACTTATAAGTACTGGACCTTCAACAATAAAGTTCCGGGCCCATTTTTGCGCGCTCGTGTAGGCGATACGATTACCATCAATCTCTCCAATGCGAAAGAGGCGACCCATATTCATTCCGTCGACTTTCACGCCGTGACAGGCCCTGGGGGCGGTGCCGCAGTTACGCAAGTGGCTCCGGGCCAAACGAAAAGCTTTACTTTCAAGGCCTTGCATCCTGGCGTATTTGTCTACCACTGCGCAACGCCCATGATTGCCCAACACATTTCCAATGGTATGTACGGCATGATTTTGATCGAACCCGAAGGCGGAATGCCGGCTGTGGACAAAGAGTTCTACGTTATGCAAGGCGAGCTTTACACTGCTCAGCGTCATGGCTCTCAAGGCCTGCAAGAGTTTTCGCTGGAAAAATTGCTTGATGAAAACCCAGAGCACCTGATGTTTAACGGTACGATGAATGCGCTGACAAAAACCTTCAGCATGGAATCCCGGGTTGGCGACAATGTGCGCATTTATTTCGGCGTTGGCGGCCCTAATCTGGCGTCCAGCTTTCATCTTATTGGCGAGGTATTCGACAAGGTTTATCCACATGCCTCATTTACCAGTGCGCCATTAACCGACGTGCAAACCACTCTGGTTCCTCCCGGTGGTGCAACGGTGGTTGAGTTTAAAACCGACTATCCCGGACGCTACATTCTGGTTGACCACGCCCTGTCACGGATGGAAAAAGGCCTGGCTGGTTTCCTTACCGTTAAAGGCGATGCCGACCCGGCCATCTTCAACAGCAGCGAGAAAATCGATCATGCCTCTGGGCATTAAGCAACATTGATTCAATTGCAGTAACCCCAAAAAGGGCGTCCTATCCGGATGCCCTTTTTGGTTATCGGCTTTTTTCAGGATATGAGCAGGCCGATGCTTTTTTTCGCCAGATCATCAATAATAGGACAATCCGGACGCGCATCGCCATGGCAACACTCTGCCAGATGCTCCAACTGGTCACGAATCGATTGCAGCTTCAAAATGTCCTGGTCCAACTCAGCTATATACTGACGCGCCAGCTTTTTAACATCGGCGCTTTTCCTGTCTTTGTCTTCCCACAGCCCAATAAGCGTTTTGATACGTTCCAGCGAAAAGCCAAGATCCCTGGAACGTTTTATAAAGCGCAGAGTTTGCACCTCGTTATCAGCGTACTGCCTGTAGCCTGATTCGGTCCGGTCGGCCGCAGTGATAAGCCCTATGCTTTCGTAGTAGCGAATCATCTTGGCTGTCACACCCGATGCCGCTGCCGCCTGGCCAATATTCATCATGGATGCTCCCATTACTTGCTAAAAAAGCTTGAAAATACCTGAAATGCAGTATGTTACCGGCACGAACACACGGGAAAGCGCGGACAATACCTTTATACGGCAGTTGCGCCGTTAGTGACAATCCGGGACATTCTGGTCAAGATAAACTTCGAATGCGATATCTCGCGCCCGGTTTTTGGTCAGTTTATCCAGATAGCGGCTAGCTTTCCAATCACTGCTAGCCTGTTTTAATAATTTGACCGTTTGAACCTTATCGGATGACACTGCAAATACCAACGGTACGCGCTGGCCCGAAGGTAGCCTGGCAGAGAACTTTTTCCACTCGGGTAGCTTTAGCAGTTCGTTAAGCATTGAACTGTCGTGTACTGCCGCATCGCAAACACCGGTTCTTAACGCCAACAATGAATCTGCCGGAGCGCGCAACACTTTTTCAACAGCCCCATATTGGGCGGCCATGGTTCCCCGGTACGGCCCTCCCTCGGAGAGGCAAACCGTACGCCCTTGCAATTGCGCCCACGTTTTAATGTCGCTGTCGGCGCGCATAATAGCCATCGGACTTAGAAAATACCCTGTTGGCACAATGATCGTATCAGGATAGCTGACCTGAAGTTCCCGGGGAGTCCCAACTAAAAAATCCATTCCGATGTTTTTGAGCAATGCTGAACGATCTGCGGCGACTGCTGATACTGTCCGAAGATCAGCCCGCAGGCGCGTTGCTATCTCTGCCGCCAGTGCAGTCTCGATACTTTCGGGGGTACGTACCTTCGCGCCGCCCACAAAAGGCGGTATTACATAAGAAACGCCCACGACCAGATCTGTATCGTTGAACGCTGGCGTTGAATCTTGAGCCAGCGCCAGTGTGGGCAGGCAGCCCAGACCCGCGGCAAGCAGCATGCGCGACCAGATCAACCGCCAGGTGAAGTCCGTAGTTTTCATAATCAAACGTACTGATACCGGAGTAAACGGCGTTTCAGGTTTTCCAGAACGACCTGGTCTATCAGGGTTGCCAAAATAGCTATCGTAAGAATATTGGTCATCACCCCGACCATATCCGCTGTCTCGCCCGCATAAGCCAGCGAGCGCCCCAAACCCTGACCAAAGCCAATAAGCATTTCCGCAGAAATCAACGCGCGCCAAGCGTTGCCAAAAGCCAGTTGCGCGCCGGTAATCAGTTCGGGCATGACCGCCGGCAAATAAACACGTTTAAGCATATCCCAGCGGCTTGCTCCCATGACTCGCGCCGCCGACACATGGACGCTCAATACGCTTTCAGTGGCGTTCATCACCGAAAGAGCAGCGGGAAAAAAAGCAGCCAGCGCAATCACGACAATAATGGGCAGATTGCCAAAACCCATCATAATAAGAAAAAGCGGGACCCACGCAATCGATGGAATCGACTGCAAAATAATAATTACGGACTTTAAAACCTCTCGAAAGAAAAACAGCACCCCGCCTACTAGCCCAAATCCGATTCCAAACAGCAAGGCCGCCCCATAACCAAAACCCAGCCGGCTTAAGCTGCTTGATAATACGGAGTGAAATGTGGACGAGCCGATTTCTTCCCATAAACGCACCATGACAACCGCTACGTCTGGCATCAGAAAGTCTGGCAGCGACCATGCCGCAATCTGCCAGAAAAGCAAAATTGATAATATGGCGACAACCATGGCGAGTTGTTTTCTATAGCCCGAAAGACGATTTGGCGTGCTCATTAGTGCTTCAAAATACGATGGCCGGATTAGTCCGGCCATTAGTAATACAAGGGATACAGCTGGCGCTGCGCTATACCGGATTTATTGCCGCATACAAAATTTAGCGTTCAATATTGCTTGGCGCTTTTACAGTTTGCGGGCTTTCTGCCAATCCAGATCAACAATTTCCTTAACCGAAAACGAGGAACCATCCTTGGTTTTCAGTGCGCCCTGCTCCTGCATAATATCGGCGATTTCTTGCATTCTGGATAGCTCTTGCGGGGTAAGAATCGGGCTAAACGTTTGGCTCTTGATCGCATCGCGGATTACGTCTTCGCGGGGCACATCGCCATTATTAAGCGTTTTCAACGTAGGCTCGGCAATAAAATAGCTTGCAATGAGCTTGGCTGCGTCTTGCGGCTTATTCTGCAATAAGTCGATAGCGTCGCGCTGGGCATCCAGAGACTTCCAGACTGCCTCTTTATTATTCTTCAGGGTATCGCCCGATGTAATGACCACCATGCAAGGGAATGGCCACACTTCACCAATTTCATAAATCTGTTTAACAGGGGCGATAAGCTGTGCAATGCTTGCCTGCGGCTCGAACAGGAATGCCGCATCGACACGTTTTCCTACCAGTGATTGCACAGCCACTTGTGGGCTGACCCCCATAATAGTCAACTCGTCGGGTGTGAGCCCTGCATTTTTCAACACGACGCCTTTCAACACCGTGTCTGCGGTACTGCCTTCTTTTTGGGAGGCCAGTGTGCGGCCCTTCAGATCGGCCACATTTTTAATGCCGGTGTCATCGCGCACTACAATCGCATGAAAGCCGTGCTGCGCGCCGCCTACGACCTTAAGGTCGGCCCCTTTGGACGACCAGGACGCCGCGTTGGTAAAACCCAGAACACCGGTGTCCAGCTGCCCGCCAACGATAGCCTTAATCAAATCGGTTCCCGACTTGAACTCGACCAGCTCAACATCAAGGCCATGTTTCTGATAATAGCCGCCTTCATAAGCGGCAATAACCTGGGCGTCGTCCATGACACGCAAATAACCAACCTTGAATTTCTCGGCAGCCACGGCCGGCCCGGCCAGGGCAAGTGCAACAAGCGCCGGGACCAATGAGCGTAAGATCTTCATGCTTCTGCTTCCTCTGTTAATTGAACTGCCTCGTCGCATTCGGCATGTATGCCGAGCAGACCCAAAATTTCACGGCGCATCGCGGCAAACTCAGACAAATCGTGTGTTTTTTCGTGATGTGCCAAATTAAACTCTTTAAGCACAGTGGCGGGACGCGGGCTGAATACCAAAATGCGATCAGCCAGAAACAAGGCTTCGTCAACATCATGCGTAACAAGCAAAACCGTAGGCCGCGCTTCGCGTATTAGTTGACGCAACACATCTTGAAGCGTCATGCGGGTTAACGCGTCGAGCGCCCCAAAGGGCTCGTCCAGCAACAACACTTTTGGACTTGAAATAAACGCACGGGCCAATGCGGCACGCTGGCGCATCCCTCCCGAAACCTGGTGAGGGTAGTAGTCTTCAAAATTCTTGAGATTGACCTTTTCCAGCCATGCCTGCGCCTGCTTACGCGCTTCAAGTTTGTCAATTTTCTGGAACTCGAGCGCGAGGGCAACGTTCTGCACCAATGTCAGCCATGGATACAACGCATTTTCCTGAAACATCAGGGTGCGTTCTGGGTGCGGACCGCTTATCGGACGGCCATCGGCAAGCATGCTGCCTGCGCTTGGCGTTTCGAGGCCAGCGGCAATATGCAGCAAGGTCGATTTGCCACAGCCTGAGGGCCCCACCAGGGCAACCAGCTCGCCCTCTTCGATGTCACGGCTAAAGTCATCGATGACTAGGAGGTCGGAAAAATTCTTTTTTATATGTTGGAAAGACAGCTTCATTGCGGCTCGATTTTTCGGTAGCGTTTTGCTTATCTGTAACTTTACTTACCGATCTAATGCCCTACAACTATTTTTAAAAGCTATGTATATACGAATAGGTAATATAGGCAGTCATACCAATTCGTCTACAGCAAAAGAGCCTCTTTATGTTTATACGCAGAAAATAAAAACCGTATTATCGACACAGGCAAATGAAATAAATTTGCAACACTGGCCCGGACGGAAATAATCTCGAGCGATAATATAGGGTAAACCGCCATGCTGAAGGCGGCGATCACGATTCGTATTGCACGGTTCGCGATCAGATTTGACCCACATTATTGGATATCACGCATTTTGAGTACAAGAAACAAACGCTGGAACGGCAATTTAGACACCTTGGCCGTTGACTATATCGACGAGATCATTGAAAGAATGGTTGCCTATGGCAACCAGGTGCAATTCGACCTACCAGGCAAAGGACAACGGCCAAACTACCAGGTTATGGGCAACAGCGGCAGAAAAATGGCATTTGACAGCAAAAACCTGCTGATGAGACCAAACGAAAACGGTGATGTCAGCGACAATCTGTCAGCCATTTTTACACTAGACCAAATAAAGGCAGCCAAGGCATATAGCGGAATAAAAAGGACTAAACCCCGCGCCCCGCGCACCACTACCGCAAGCAGTGCCGGCGGCGCGGTTGCCAGCCGCAGCGCCGCTCCGGCTGCTGTGCCTGTAGACACCATTGACGCTGAAAAATACCAATACTTCAAGAACAATCGCGATACCTTGCCCGAGGGTATTCAAAAGCACTCCGCAACGATCAGCGACCTGATGAGGACCGGTTTATCGGCAGAAGCTGCATTTGGCGAAATCATCAAGCAACACTATTAAGTTGCTCAAGCAGACGCTTTCCTATGAGTTTTGAATCTCTGTAATCCTGGGGGCTGCGGACGTGGCTGGCAAACGAGGACCATCCGCGTCTGCCAGCACCATCGTGCTGGGCGCCGACAGCGGCATTCCCGCTTCGCGCAGGCGCGTCAAGACATCAAACAACAAAGCACTGCGTACTGCGGACGTAGTTCGAGGCGAACTCACATATCCGGTTGCGTTAAACAATAAACCACTGGCATCAATACCATCGAGCAACACGTCCGGCGCAGGCTCATCGCGTATGTCAAGATTTTCCAGAAACACCGAAAGAATAAGGTCTCGCACCTGCTGCGGATCTGTGGTTACCGGCATGGCAAGTTTTATCTGAACCCGTCCAAGGGGATTGGCGTGCGTTACATTGCGCACAATTTTAGTAATGAACTCCGAGTTGGGCACAATAACGGTAGAGTGATCACCCATCTGAATCTCCGTCGCCCGCACATTAATACGACGAATGTCGCCCTCGACTCCTCCCAGGCTTACCCAGTCGCCCACTTTAACCGGACGCTCGGCCAGCAAAATAAGGCCTGACACAAAATTTTGCACAACTGCCTGAAGGCCAAAACCAATCCCCACGGACAGCGCACTGGCAATCCATGCCACCCGCTCGAGTCCTATGCCAACGGCAGACAGGGCCAACGCTATCGCCAGCACATAGCCGGCATAACCGAACAGCGTCGCCGCGGACAGGCGCATGCCGGGATCCAGACTAGTGGTGGGCAAATACTGCTCGGCAAGCCACTGCTTCAATACTCTTACACCGCCTAAACCGACAAATAACACCAATAACGCAAACAATACCGCTGTTGGGCGAATCTGCACTTCACCGATTGGAATCCCCCCGTACAGTTGCTCCGCCCTGCGAAGCCATTCCACGGGCCCTTCGCCAAAAGGGGCCAGAAGCAGCATCAATGCAACCAGCACCACGATCAAACGGCCTATTCCAGACAGCAAAACAATGAACTGGCTGCGTGCTCCAGTCCAGGAATAGACACTGTCCGCATCGTCGGCATTGCGCTTGATCGTCGACAGCATTGTGCTGCAACCGTCAGCGATCAACAGGGACAGAAGATAAGCGCTGCCTAATACCAGAGCGATCCAGACCACTTGCTTAACGATGAAACTGCCAAGCGCCACATACCCCACCAACAAACAAATAACGCTGGTGCCAAGGGCTAGCCATGTCAGTGCCAACAACACCGTGAGCCATAACGGATAAGGAAGCGGGGCTGGTTTGTCCGGGTCCAGCATAACTAGACGGCGCAGGCGATTCGCGCGCGACATTCCCCAGCCCATGGTAATACCCAACGCCAGCGATGTAATGTAATCGAGTGCGACGGTGGCGGCCAGGCTGGCATTGATTAATGTAGCCAAACGCGATGCGGCCCAGCCCGAACCGATAAGAATGGCCAAAGCCAGGGGAAACCAGCGCAAGCCTGATGCCACAGTATCGAGCATGGACGGAAGCCGCCAGGTTGGCCGCTCTGGTGCCAGCAACGCATGACCCAGCCCGGCAACAAAGCCTCCTAAATAGACTATGCCAACCAGCGAATCCAGTATCGTTTCCATGTTTTCAGACATGGGACTGCTTTGAGCAAGGCCAAAACTCACGACCTCGGCTATCAAGCCAGGCACAACAACAGCAAGCAGCACCAGGGCTGAAGCGTAGAGCGAACGCCGCAAACGCCCCGGCGCAACGCGCGTAGTGGTCAGTTTCATCAGCGCACGCCCCGCCACTACCCTTAGCCCCAACAACGCGGCTATGGCCAGAGCCATGGCCAGCCATGCTCCAGCGGAAGTTGCTTTCACGGTTGCTATCAATTCGTTACGAAGCGGCTCCAGGCGACGAGCATCCTTGGCCCACTCGCCGCGTAAATCAATCCAGAACGAATCAGCCAAAATCGACGTAGTGCGCCGGCCTAACTGCTCTTGAAACTGCCTGCGGCGCAATTTGAGGACCTGCTCGGCGGCTTGTCCGGCTTCGACCGTAATAAGACGCGCAAGTTTGATCTGCGCATCAAGTTTGCTGCTGTTTTTACCCAGCTGCGTACGCTGCTCCGCCACGTCGGGCGCCTCGGGCACGTTCGGAGCCGGCGCGCCCAACTCCGCCAGGCGGGCCTGTATGCTGACCAGTTGCGGTTCTAGAGTCGTTACGGCAGATTCGGCCTGCGTCTGTGCTTCTAGCGCGCTATTGCGCAGCTGCACCAGCTCGGCGTCTTCCATTGGCTGCTCGGGCGGCTTTTCAAGCTTTTTCTGTACTTTGTCAATTTGTGCCCGGGCCTTGTCCAGTGCAACAGCAATATCAACTTTAGTTTCGGCTGTCTGGGCGTAAGCCGACCCGACACTAAACATTAGCAGCGTACAAAGGACAAGACACACGGCCAGGGCGCGGACTCCATACCGGGGCACAGCCGCAACAGAATTGCAGCCTGGCGATCTCGCCTCAGGCACGGTTATCGTTGGTATGTATTTATCGAACATCAATTCTTTAATATGAAGGTGTAATTCCATTTCCAAATCAACCGCGAACTGTGTCGGCGCAGCAGCCAAATATACTGTCTGCGATTTGCCTTCGTGTTCACACTTGATTTGAAAGTGGGATAAAGCACCGGACTAATCCAGCTGAAAAGCGGCTGAAATCTGCAAACAAGAGCGCGAATGGCCTTATTTGCAAACAATAATAACGCTGAATCCGTCAAGAAACCGCCCGCGAAGCCTTGAAAGGCAAGCACTTTTAAGTGATTGTTACATCGAAGTTGTACAATATTGCCTTGCTGCTGCGACGCTGGCTTACAAGGCCGGTGTTTTTTGTCCGTGCACGACCTGCCCGGGCTCGTCTGCAGTCGCCAATCCAGCGACTTGCCTGCATCCGCGCCCAAACCTCTTTCTTGTTTCGTTCCGTCCGCAATCGCCGCCCTTGCTTGTCGGCTTTTTTGTTTGCGGAACGACGCCACTGCCTCAATTTAAGGATATTCATCATGCAGGCTATCGCCCGCCTGAGCCAATTCGTTGGCAAGACTTTTGCAGTTTGGGTATTGCTGTTTGCCATACTCGCGTTTTTTGCGCCTGACCAATTCCGTTGGCTGGGCGTGTATATCGTACCGCTGCTGGGCATTATTATGTTCGGCATGGGTCTGACCTTGTCCAAGAACGACTTCGCCGAAGTGTTCAAACGCCCGGGTACTGTTGCCATCGGGGTAATGGGTCAATTTATTATCATGCCCGGACTTGCCTGGTTGCTAAGCACCGCGCTGGCGTTGCCGCCCGAGGTCGCCG
>LNAP01008724.1_pt1 | contig 15380 bp, 14 predicted proteins | sample 602601 | NCBI WGS metagenome assembly LNAP01 (sample SAMN02440304, study PRJNA202911) | soil metagenome | biome: Subtropical and temperate rainforests or woodlands; isolation source: soil samples (1 kg each in a 20% v/v slurry with milli Q water) were... ...
GCCGTCCGTCCGCCCGCCGCGGGGGCGGTGCAGTTCGACCTGACCGTGGCGCGCCAGCGCATCGACATCGCCGGTGCGACAACCTGGGCACACACGCTGAACGGCACCGTGCCCGGGCCGCTGATCGAACTGCACGAAGGCCGGGAAGCGCTGCTGCGCATCCACAACCGGCTCGACGAGGACGCCTCCATCCACTGGCACGGCATCCTGCTGCCGTTCGAGCTGGACGGCGTGCCGGGCGTGACCTTTCCCGGCATAAGGCCCGGCGAGACCTTCGAGGCGCGTTTCCCGGTACGCCAGGCCGGCACGTACTGGTATCACAGTCATTCCGGGCTGCAGGAACAGACCGGCGTGTACGGCCCGCTGGTGATCCACCCGGCCGGCGGCTACGCCGAGGCCACAGGCCGCGACTACGTGGTGATGCTGTCGGACTGGACCTTCGAGGACCCGATGGCGGTGCTCGCCAGGCTCAAAAAGCAAAGCCACTACTACAACTTCCAGGAAACGACCCTGCCGGAGGTAATCGCCGGTGGTACGCCGGCCTGGCGCGACTGGCTGGCCTGGGCCGGCATGCGCATGAGCCCGACCGACATCGCCGACGTGACCGGCCACACCTACACCTATCTGATGAACGGCCAGCACCCGGACGGCAACTGGACCGGCCTGTTTCGTCCCGGCGAGCGGGTGCGGCTGCGCTTCATCAACGGCTCGGCCATGAGCTATTTCAACGTCCGCATTCCCGGCCTGCCGATGACCGTGGTGCAGGCCGACGGCCAGGACGTGCAGCCGGTGCAGACCGACGAGCTGCAGATCGCCATAGCCGAGACCTACGACGTGATCGTCACGCCGACCGAGGACCGCGCCTACACGGTGTTTGCCGAGTCCATGGACCGCAGCGGCTACGCCCGCGGCACGCTGGCGCCGCGGGCGGGCATGACCGCGGCGGTGCCGGCGCTGCGCAAGCGGCCGCTGCGCAGCATGGTGGACATGGGCATGGACCACGGCGGCGATCATGCCGGTCATGGCGGCGCCGCAACGGCGGGCACGGACAGCGGCACGTCCGGCATGGACCATGCGGCGATGGGGCACGCCATGCCCGCTGCAAAAGACAGCAGCGCCGACGCGATGGATTCGTCCATGCCCGACATGCCGGGCATGGACCATTCAAGGCACGCCATGCCCAGTGCGCCACTGCCTGTCCCCGACCATAGCGCCATGGACCACGGCAGCCACGGCGCCGTGCGCAGCGCCAAGACCGGCCGCGAGCGGGCCGCGCCGGGGCCAGTGGTCGCGACGCACGACGCCGATGCACATGGCGTCGGCAACGTCGCGGTGGCGCAGGTCCAGCGCGACCGCACCGCCGAACCGGGCACCGGCCTGGCCGACGTGGATCACCGCGTGCTGGTCTACGCGGACCTGCGCAGCCGCGTGCCGGGCCACGATGCGCGCGCGCCGCAGCGCGACATCGAGCTGCATCTGACCGGCCACATGGAACGCTACATGTGGTCCTTCGACGGCAAGAAGTTGTCCGAGGTGACGGGGCCGATCGAAATGCGCCACGGCGAGCGGCTGCGCATCGTGCTGGTCAACGACACCATGATGGAACACCCCATCCACCTGCACGGCATGTTCGTGGAGCTGGACAACGGCGCCGGTGACTACCGGCCGCGCAAGCACACGGTCAGCGTCAAGCCGGCCGAGCGCATGAGCCTGCTACTGACTGCCGACGAACCCGGCCGCTGGGCCTTTCACTGTCACCTGCTGTACCACATGCACATGGGCATGATGCGTGTGGTGCAGGTGAGCTGAGGAGAAGCACCGATGCAGACTCGCCACGCCCTGCTGGCACTTGCCCTCGCCGCGGGCGCCTTGCCGGCCGGCGCTGCCGATGCCGGCGCGCATGCGATGCCGATCGACTGGCAGCACGTGCACGAGGACAGCCACCCGTTCGGCTTCGCCCTGATCGATCGCCTGGAATACCGCGACGACGAAGGTCCGAATCACCTGCTGTGGGACGCGCAGGGCTGGTACGGCGGCGACTACAACCGCCTGTGGATCAAGACCGAGGGCGAAAGCCCGGTCTCGGACAGCAACGGCGAGTTCGAAGGGCAGGCGCTCTACGGCCGGCTGATTGCGCCGTACTGGGATCTGCAGGCCGGCGTGCGCTACGACCGCGCCTTCGGCAGTGGGCCGGACCGCGACCGCGCCTTCGGCGTGCTGGGCGTGCAGGGCCTGGCGCCGTACCGCTTCGAGACCGATCTTGCGCTGTTCGTGAGCGAGGACGGCGACCTGAGCGCGCGCGCCCAGTTCGAGCACGACCTTCTGCTCACCCAGCGCCTGATCCTGCAGCCGCGCGTCGAGATCAACGCCGCCGCGCAGCAGGCAAAACGCTGGGGCGTCGGCAGCGGCCTGAACGACCTGCAACTGGGCCTGCGCCTGCGCTACGAGATCCGCCGCGAATTCGCGCCTTATGTCGGCATCGAGTGGGTGAAGAAATTCGGCGACAGCGCCGACTTCGCCCGCGCGGACGGGCAGGACACCGGCAACCTGGCCCTGCTGGCCGGCCTGCGAATGTGGTTCTGAGCGGCGGCAAGTGGCCGTGCGCCGGGCGGCTGTGGATCGGGGCCGCCCGGCATCGGCGGAGCCGCTACGGCAGCTGCAGGCGCCCCACGGCGATCGGCGCGCGATCCAGCGACACCAGGCGCAGTTCCTCGCCGTAGCGCAGCAGGCCGCCCAGGCGCTGTTGCTCGACCTGTTCCAGCGGCTTGGCGTAGGGGCTGGATTTGGCTCCGATCGCCGCCACGGCGTCCTTGGCCACCTTCAGCAGCGCATCCTGCACGGCCTTCAAATCGGCGTTGTCAGTAACTACGAGTTCCGCCCGCTGCTGGCCATTGGAGGTGCGGGCCACTGCCTCGTAGACCTCGCCCTGGTAGCCGGCCACGGTTTCCCGGCGCCCGAGCGGGCGCACGGTGATGTCGGTCGGCACATCGGAAGTGGCCTCGCCCATCAGGCCGGCGAGGAAGGTGTCGGCGCCGACGGCGCGAATCTGGCGCGAGATCTTGTCGACGTCGATCACCTGCCCCTCGGCAACCGCATACAGGCGCCCGTCCAGCATCAGCTGGTAATTCTGGCCATCCGTGCCGATGCGAAAGTTCGCCGGGTCGCGGTATTCGACCCGCAGCGGATCGCCGCCGGACATCGCGTACACGGCGGTGATGTCGGCGAAGGCCGGGGCAGCCAGCAGCGCCGCCGCGGCGAAGATCAGTTTGCGCACCATTCGATCGTTCCTCGCTTGCAAAAAAATCAAAACCGTACCCGCACCCGGTAGGTCAGCGTTTGACCGCCGCCGGCCGGCACCGTCACGCGCCAGCGGGCGGTGTGGGCGTCGGCCTTGTCCTGCGGCAGGTTGCTTTCCAGTACCTGCCAGTCGCCGGGGACCGGTTCCAGCACGCTGACGGTCACCGGCGTCGCCCGGGCGTTCTTGAGCTCGATCTTGTAAGCGCTCTCGAACTGCGGCCGGTCGTCCTTGCCCACCGCCAGCGCCTTGAAATCTGTTTGCGTCTTGCGGGCGGTGACGTCGAAGGCATCCCCCAGCTTGATCTGCGCGGTTTCGTTCTGCGGCGTGTGGTCGATGCGATCCTCGCCGACGAACTGCACGCCACCGCTCGCATCACGCTGGTACACGCGCACCACGCCAGCCGGCAGCGGCAGACCCAGGCCGGAGCCCTTCGCATTGTCCAGATGCAGCACCACCGCCACCTTCAGCGCGCGGCCGATCTCGCCGGCCTGCGCGGCGTAGTAGTACTCGGCGCCGGCCAGGCGATATTCCTTGCTCACCTTCGCCGACGGGGCACTGAGCAACGCCACCTGCTTGGTCTGCTGATCGGCAAGCGTGGTCGGGCGGCCCAGCGTGTACAGGTGATAGTCGAGCAGGGATTCTTCCCGCATGGCCCCGGCATCGGCCTTGGCGGCCATCTGCTCCATCACCATGCCGCGCGCCATCGCCGGCTGCACGCGGTGCACATCGCCGGCCACCAGTTGCAGGCGAGCGTCGCGATAGGCCGTGCCGCTGCGGTTGGTCAGCGTGACCCAGCCGGACAGGGCCAGAGTCTTTTCGTCGGCGGCCAGTTCGGCCACGTAATCGGCCTGCCAGCTCAGGCCACCGGTCAGGTAGGAAAGCTCCAGCGCGCGCTGCCCGGCACCGTCGCTGTCCAGACCCACCGCCAGCGTCGGGCGGTCGCGCAGGGTGTCCGGCACGGCGTCGAACACCAGCCGCCCGGGCAGGCCGGTTTCGATGCGATCGCCGATCCGCAGCACCACCCCGTCGCTGGCCGCCAGCACGGTGGCGGTCTCGCTGGTATCGGCACCGGTGGTCGGGTTGGTGCGCAGCACGCGCACCTCGCGCCCGACGTATTTTTCGAGCAGCTTGGCGGGAGTCAGCAGGTCGAAGTCGAAGTTCTGTTCCAGCAGCGTGATCGGCTTGCCGTCCGCCACGCGCAGCAGGGCCGTTTCCGGGCGCATCTGCGCACTCACGTCGCGCAGTTCGAGCACGCTCGGCCCGGCCGGCAGATCGACCTGGCGGGTATCCTTCACCAGCGCCAGGTCGCCGTTGTAGACGGTGACCGCCAGCGCTTTCTGATCCTCCAGTGTGCTGCGCAGCGGCGCCGCCTGCGCCAGCCCGACCACCAGCGCCAACGCCCACAGCCGATGCCTCATGACAGATCCTCCGTGGCCGTGCCGCGGCTGGTGTTGCTGAACAAACCCTATGACGTGCTGTGCCAGTTCACGGACGCGCAAGGCCGGCCGACGCTCGCCGGCTGCCTGCCGCTGCCGGGCCTGTACCCGGCCGGGCGTTTGGACCGCGACTCGGAAGGCCTGTTGCTGCTGACCGGCGACGGGCTGCTGCAAAAGCGCATCGCCGATCCGGCGCACAAAGTGCCAAAGACGTACCTGGCGCAGGTGGAGGGCATACCCGACGAGGCCGCGCTGGCGGCCCTGCGCGACGGCGTGCAACTCAATGACGGCCCGACCCGGCCGGCGCAGGCGCGCCTGGTACCCGAGCCGGATGATCTTTGGCCCCGTGACCCGCCGATCCGCCAGCGTCTGCACATCCCGACCGCCTGGCTGGAGCTGACCCTCACCGAAGGCCGCAACCGTCAGGTGCGGCGCATGACGGCCGCCGTCGGCCACCCGACGCTGCGCCTGATTCGCGTCGCCATCGGTGCGCTGCGCCTGGATGGCCTGGCACCGGGCCAGTGGCGACCGGCCACGGCGCAGGAACTGGCGACGCTCGGGCATATTCAGGCGTCCGCGAGTACGCGGCCCAGCGCGGCGTCCAGATCGCGCAAGAACGCCTCACGCTCGCGGTAGACGATGCCGGTCATGCCCAGTGCCGCCGCGCGCGCCACGTTGTCCGGGTTGTCGTCGATGAACAGGGCCTTGTCGGGCGCCGCACCGATGGCGTCCAGCGCCGCCAGAAACGACGCCGACTCGCGCTTGCTGGCACCCAGGTAATAACTGTTGAACACGCGCCCGAAGGCGTGACCGAAGGGCTGGCGGGTTTCGATTTCATCCAGCCAGTCGGTGTGATCGGACAGCACGGCGGTGCGGTAGCCGGCACCTGCCAGCCGCTCGGCGAGCGCGAGCTGCCAGTGCCGCACAACGGATGCCTGCAGTAGATCGGCCCGAAACAGCTCGCACGTGCCGAGCGCCCCGAGCTCACCCTGCAACTGGTCCCACCAATCCTGCTCGCTGCCGCGGCCGGTGACGTAACCGCTGTCCACGAGCGCCTGCATGGCCAGCCCCGGCAGCGGCGGATAGTCCAGATCGCAGCGTGCGGCCAGCGCGCGCAGCGCCGCCCGAAAGCCGCGCTCGGCGATCACGCCGTCGAAATCGAAGATCACCGCCTGCACGGCCGGCGCGGTCACGCTCACTCGGCGATCAACTGGAAATTGCCGTGTCCGGCGGCCACCGGCCGCGCCGGGTCGGTCTGCCAGGCGTCCACCCGCACCGTCGCCACCGCCCGGCCGATGCGCACGGCCGTGGCGCGCAGGTAAAGATCGCGCGACAAGGCCGGGCGCAGGTAGTCGACCGTGAAGTCGACCGTGGTGGCGGCCGGCGCGCCCTGCTCCAGCAACAAGCCACGCGCCGCACACTCCAGAGCCGCCGCCACCACCCCGCCATGCAGGGCGCCGATGCGGTAGTTGCCGACCAGATCGGCCCGAAACGGCAGGCGCAGCAGGCCGTCCGTGGACCACTCGAGCCCCAGATAGGCCGCGTACGGCAGGCCGGCCAGCACGCCGACTGCGCCCATGATCGGCTCAGACATTGCCCAGAGTCTCCAGGTCATGCAGCGGCTGGCTGTGCGGCTTCAGAAAAAACACGCCGCTGACGGTAGCGAACGGCGGCCCGGGCTGATCGGCATCCCCGCAGTCGGCCACGCCGCGGATGTGCGCGCGGCGCCCTTCCAGGCGCAGGCACTCGACACGCGCGAACACATCCCGGCCCGCCGCGGGCGCCGCGATGAATTCCACGCGCAGACTCAGCGTCGAGAAATCCGTTGCCCGCTCAAGGCTGCAGAACACCGCCACACCGCCGGCGTTGTCCAGCAGTGCCGAGACGGCACCGCCGGCAAGGCCGCCGTGGGCATCGGCAAGCGACTGCTGAAACGGCAGGCGCAGCACGCAGCGCCGCGCGCCGACCTCGACCATGTCCATGCCCAGCGCCGCGCTGTGCGGAATCCGGGTGATGTAATCGCGCCGGTGTTCGGCGCTGCTCTCCAGATAGCGGTACAGCATGGCATTCGGTCGGGCGGGAAATGCCGGCCAGTATACTGACCGCCTCCCTCCCGCTCCCCGCAGACCTGCCATGCCCATCGCCCGTTATCCCACCCGTCCGGTGCGTATCGGCCGCATCATCATTGGTGCCGATCATCCGGTCGCCGTGCAGAGCATGTGCGCCACCAAGACGCAGGACGTCGCCGCCACCGTGGCGCAGGCCAACGATCTGGTCGCCGCCGGCGCCGGCGTGGTGCGCATCGCAGTCGACACGCCAAAAGACGCCGACGCGCTGCCCGCCATCCGCGCCCAGACCGAGGCCAACCTGTCGATCGACCTGCAGGAAAACTACCGCATGGCCGAGCGGGTGGCGCCGCACGTGGACAAGATCCGCTACAACCCCGGCCACCTGTATCACCACGAGAAGCACAAGCCCTGGCAGGACAAGGTGCGCTACCTGGCCGACATCGCGGCGCGCCACGACTGCGCGCTGCGCGTGGGCGTGAATGCCGGCTCGCTGGACGGCGCTGTTCGACGCGCACGACTCAATCTCGCCGATGCTGCTGAGCGCCACCGAGCACTGCGAGCTGCTCGACAGCATCGGCTTCACGCGCTACTGCGTGTCGCTCAAGGACTCCGACCCGGCCAAGGTGGTGGAGCTGAACAAGCGCTTCGCCGCCCAGCGCCCGGACGTGCCGCTGCACCTTGGCGTGACCGAAGCCGGCCTGCCGCCGAACGGCATCATCAAGACGCGCATCGCCTTCGAGCAACTGATCGGCGCCGGCATCGGCGACACCATCCGCGTATCACTGACCCTGCCCAACGCCCGCAAGGCCGAGGAAGTCACCGCCGGGCTGCAGATCCTGGCCGACATCGCCGCCGGCCGGGTGCGCTCGGTGGTCGACTTCGGCAAGGGCCTGAACATCATCTCCTGCCCCAGTTGCTCGCGGGTGCAGAACGAGGCCTTCGTGGACTTGGCCGAGCAGGTGCGCGAACTGACCACATATGCCAAGGACCACCACCTGACCATCGCCGTCATGGGCTGCCGGGTCAACGGCCCGGGCGAAACCGACGACGCCGACCTTGGCCTGTGGTGCGGCCCGAAGCAGGTCAACTTCAAGCGCCGCGGCGAGCTGGTCGGCAGCTTCGGCTACGACGAAATTTTGCCGCGGCTGAAGAGCGAGCTCGACGCGCTGATCGCGGCTGGGGTGGCGTGAAGCCACGTTAGGCCTTCCTCGCGTTATCCTCCCGCCTATATGAATCTCCAGCAACGCATCGACCTGGCATCACGGATCGGCCAAGGTTGACAGGAACCGCCCTTCAGCAGGCGAAAGACCCAGCGGAACACTTAGCACAACTTTTCGAGGGGGGATAAATGCAGGTTTTGCTGTTGGGCTTCTTTATGCTGGTCACCCTGGCCCTTGGCTCTGTGCTGGGGCTCGATCTGCTCGGCGACACGAGCCCACTGGTTTCCGTTTTCGAGTTATTCAAGAGACATAACTTCGCGATCGGGCTCACCCTGTCAATACTCATTGCCGCCGTGTTGGCTGGCTTTATCTTCGCCGTACTGTCATGGCGTCGACGGCGCCCGATCGCGGCGCTAATCCGCTGGCTCGACCAGAAAGTACCAAACCCCGAGCAGCTTGCCGCCAGTCTTGATGATTTCGCCGCCCAGATCCCGGCAGTTCATGCGCCGCTGGGACATGCTTGGGATGAGTTCGCGGAAACCCTGATCCGTCCAGATCCCAATCGACCGGCCGACGGCGGGATCGTGCGCAATACGGTTCGGCCCTCCGCTTACTTCAACGTGCAGGCGACCGTCGAAGCCGGCTTTCACTTGCCGTTCTGGCAGGCCCTCCCCAACTACTTCGTCGGCTTCGGTCTGCTGTGTACGTTTCTGGGATTGGTTTCGGGTTTGCACTTTGCGGCCGTTGGGGTGGCGAGCGCAGATGCCAACATGGCGAGGGAATCGCTGAAAGACCTGCTGGATGCAGCGACGTTCAAGTTTCTGACTTCGATCGCGGGTGTGCTTGCCTCGCTCGGCCTGTCCGTATTCGTGCGCACGCAGACCCAGGCCTTGCAAGGTGTTCTGGACCGCTTCTGCAGCGCGCTGGAAAAGCGCCTGAGCTTCGTGACGCCCGAATGGCTGGCGCTCGAACAACTGCGGGAGCAACAAAAGCTCACACTGACCATGGAGCGGTTCAACACCGACTTCGCCGCCCAGCTTGCCGAAGCGCTGGAAAAGCGCATGACCAAGGCGCTGACGACGCCCGAGGGCAAGAATGTCTTTGTCGCTGCCATCGAGAGTCTGGGCGAAACCTTTAAAGGCAACACCAGGGAAATAGGGAAGGACGTGTCGGATTCGGTGGTCAACGGCATTTCAGTCCCATTGACAAAGCTCGCCGAGGCCATGACCGAGTTGAACACCGCGACCAGCGGTGCGGTGGATCGCCTCAACGAGTTCTCCAACACGTATTCGCAGAAGATCACTCAAGCCACGGAGCGTTTCGAGCAAGGCATCAAGGCGGCCGCCGATGAGATCAAAGCCGCAGCCGAGGCCGCAGGCAAGTCGGTGCTCGAAGGCGCGGTTGCAGGGGGCACGACGGCCGGCGGCAAGATCGACCAGGCCGGCGACCGGATATTGAAGGCGCTGACGCCGCTGGTGGACAACATCACCTCGCTCCAGGACACGCTTAAACAGGTGCAGGGCACATTGACCGACTACGTCGAGTGCGTGCAGTCGATGAAGGGCGGCGTGGACGACAGCACTCGCGCCCTGGGAGAAGTCTCGCGCAGCTTCCAGGCAACGGCTACCGCGCTGGGTGCTTCGGCCCAGCCAGTGCGCGAGGCCGCTGCCGCGTTGATCGAGAGCGCCGGCAAGTCCGGTCAGGTTTCAGAGGCGCTGAAAACCTTGATTAACGACGTGCGATTACTCAGCGAGACCATCACAGCCACGCAAGCGAAACTCGGCACGGCCTGGGAGCAATACCGGGAGCGCTTCGACACCACCGACGAAAAACTGGCGGCAACATTCGTCACGCTTCAGGACGGCATTCGGCAAACCGAGGAGCAGGTCAAGACCTTTGTGCAGGAACTCGACCAACACTTCTCCACGGCCGTGAACACGCTTGGCGGCGCGGTGCTAGAACTGGCCGACACCGCCGAAGAGTTAAGCAATGCAAAGCGTCCGTGACTTCTTCGCTACTTGCACTGAGTAGCAGCATCACATGTCAGCCCACCATACCGAGCAGGACGAAAGCTACTTTGTGTCGATGACCGACCTGATGGTCGGCATGCTGTTCGTTTTCATTATTTTGCTCATGGCTTTTGCGCTCAACCTGAAGGAGCAGGAAACGAAGCTCACCCAGACCGACCGAGCGCGGGATGAGATGCTGCGCGACATCGAGACCGCGCTAAAAAACAAGGGCATTCACGTGAAGGTGCTTCCGGAAAGCGGCGTCCTGAGGTTGCCGGAACACGTTCTGTTCGACGTGAACAAGGCAGACCTACAACCAAACGGATTGGACGCGGTTGGCAAGCTGGGCGAAGCGCTGGATGAAATACTGCCGTGCTATGCCGGCGCCGAAGCGCCGCCTTCATGCACTGGCAAGGCATTCGGTCGACTGGAGTCAGTCTTCATCGAAGGCCATACCGACGACAGGCCCATCGCGGGCCGTTCCGATGGCAATTGGCAGCTTTCCTACGATCGAGCACGGGCGGTCTATGGCCAGCTAATGAAAGTTCAGCCTCGGATCATGGAACTGAGGAACGACAAGGATGAACGCAAGGGAGGGGGCGAGAAATTGATTGGCATCAGCGGCTATGCCGATCAACGCCCCGCGAGTGACAATACAACACCGGAAGGCCGCCAGGCGAATCGCCGCATTGACCTGCGCTTCATCATGGCCGTGCCCGATCCGGACCGGAAGGCGCAGATGGAAGGCGTCCTTGACCCGGCGCCGGCCACTCCATGACACCCCACCTGCTGGCGGCAGTGTTAGCGCCACAAGCTCGACCCGCGGCGGTGAGCCGCTTGCGCGAGAGACCACTGATTGCCGATGCCGCAACGGGGCTTGAACGGTTGTTTGGGGATGGCATCAGCGGTCGGCCGCCACTACAGCCCGATCTACCGGCGCTATGGAAGCGGCTTCATGCGGCGGAACAATCCGGAAACTACGACGCGATCACGAGCAAGGACTGGCGAGACTCACCTTGGTGCTTCTGGCACAAAGAAGGCGATGCCGTACCGCTCGTCAAGCGGCCGACGTTCACCCGTCGCTATGGCGCATGGATCGAGGCACGCCAGCGCAAGAGCGACTATCGGCGACTCATCCAGGCCTTGTTACTGCACTTCACGCCTGAGAATCCGCCGCGTTCAGCTGCGGCCCTTGTCATCGACGCCTGTGTCAAGTGGCCCGAATGGCTGTGGGCGCAGAGGCATCTTGCCCACGACATGTTTGACGTCAAAAAGGGTCCCGTCAACCTCGCAAGTCAGGTGCTGGACGATACACGTCCCGTACGGGAGGTACTGGGCGATCACGGTCTCGGGGAGTGGCTGCAAACCGGCGGCTACGCCGAAGCAGCCTTCGCGGCCATGTTGTCCGATTTGCCCCGCCGACTGCGCCTCGGCGTCAACGAAGCGCGCAGCCTGGACTTGGTCCGTCGGGCGCTGGAATGGAGTCAAAGCAGCAGTGGCGATTTGCAGTTTGCCAATCAGCGAACCCAGCTAGCCGAGGCATTGTTGTTGCCATGGGCACAGACCACTCCGACGAAGGCTGTTGAACAGACAATTACTCCGTTTCTACTCAAGACGTTCGGCGATCCCCGCATGTCGGAAATCCGCTGGAACGGTGTGAATGATTCTGCGATCAATGTCTTCAAGCGCTGGCTGACCGGCGCCACGCTGGAGGCATTCATTCGCGTCATTGAGCGTGTGGCCGAACAAGATCACTGGAAATACCGTCAGGCCTTCTGGATGGCTTATTACCGCGCAGGGTACGTTCGGGACGCCTGGGTGGCCCTGGGACCTGAAGCCAAGATTATCTCCCAGCGCTTCGTAGACCTGAGCAACCAGTCTGCAGAACTGGTCAGGCCGCCTCTGTCCAATCACAGCGTCTTGATGCTTCGCATCGCCAATCTGGTTGTTGCGGACTGGAGCCACAACGGGAAATGCCGAGTCTGGCTCCAAAACGATCAACGTGCTCCCGCGCTATATCGGCCACGCTACGAGATCAGCGACTTGCGCAGAGCGTCTGACTTCGAAGTCACACATCATGGGTCGTCTACCGGCCATTGGCAGCGCAGGATTCACGATCATATCCGTAACCTGACCGGCATCGGTCTTCCCTCATCGAACTACATGCCATGACCAGTTTCGCTCACACCGTCGATACGAACGGCCTGGTGCTCAGGCTGGAAACGCCCAGCGGATTTTTGGGCAGAACACGCACGGCTCTGCCTTGGTCGCAATGGCTGGAACAAGCGCCGGCCAATAGCCGTATGGCCTTGGCTCGCCTCACGGACTGGTCACTGGACGAGCAGATTCAGGTGGATGTCGATTCCGTTTGTATTCCGCATGCACTTGTAGCGACGTTGACCGAGGTACAGGCGCAAAGCCTAGGCCTTCCAGGCGCACTACCGTTCGCCATGCATCTCGAACACGACGGCACTTTCGACCAGCCGGCGTTCCGCTTCACGCTGACGTGGCGGAGGAATTTCCAGCCGGTCACGGCTCAGCGTACGGGCAGCATTCTCAAGGTCGGGCAACAGAGCTATCGGCTCAGCGAGCCGATGTACCAACTGTGCGAAGCTGCGGATGCTTTCAACGCGGCGCCACCCGAACAAGTCGAGGCTCGCTTCTTGGTGTGGGCAAGGATTCAGCCTTACCTGGAGAAGGGAGCGGACATCCACACCTCCGACTATCTTCACCAAACGCGAATTGCCCATGCCACACGGTTCTCGATTCGCCTTGATGGGACGCCGAGTGACCCGGTGATTGAGCCCGTACTTTACGGCCCAGCGTCGCCCGAGGATCCGGAGAGTCCCGAGCTCGTCGCAGGCGCTCACGAAGCAGAACCGCTGCTGCCGCTGCGGTATCAAGACACTTTCGCACGCCAGCGCTTTACGGCAAACCCGGAAGCGCGCACACGATATGCGCTGGGCGACGGTTGGTACGCTATTTTGGATGACGCGTTGAAAATCGCTCTCTCTGAAGTGCGGCGAGTACAGAGCAGCTCGACAGAAACGCGTCGCAAGTTTGCGCGTAACCCTCAGGCCTGGCTTCGCGAAAAACTCGGCGACTCGCTGGATGACGCTGCGTTGGATTCGCTGTTCACAGTGACCGACCAGTACAGCGAGCGTGTGGCGGAAATGGGCATCTGGGAAAAGCCTATCGTGCCGTGGTTCAAACCCACGGGAAATAATTGGTTGCCGACAGAGTTACCGGAGGCGATTCCACTTCAAATCGGAGGGCACACGTTCTCCCTGAATCCGAACGAAGCATTGGGCTTATTGGCTGATCTCAGGACAGCGCAGGAGCAGGGCTTGGTTAGCATCGAATTCCAGGGCGAGACCTTTCCAGTTACTCCTGAAGCCGTGGCGATCGTCGAACACGCCTGCGCGGAGGCTGCGGAAAGGAAGAAAACAGAGCCAACATCTCCGAAACCAAAACCCGCCAAAAAAGCAGAGGCGGGGGGCTCCGAAGAACCGCTGCCAGCATCCAACCTCAGCGAGATGGCCTATGAGGCGGCGAAACGTCCACGCAGCACCCGCCTGCCGCCGGGACTTCCGGACGCGCTGCAAACCATGCTCAAGCCCCATCAAGAGACTGGGCTGAACTGGCTGCAATCGGCTTATGTGGCTGGCCACCCCGGCGTGTTGTTGGCGGACGATATGGGCCTAGGCAAGACGCTGCAAGCCCTCTCGCTCCTCGTCTGGCTATCAAAGGCGCAACTCCGGTCGAAGCCGCTCATGGTGGTCGCACCCACGGGACTGCTGAAGAATTGGGAGCAGGAAGCCAACTTGCACTTCAAAGGCAGTGGCCTCGGCGCGCCTTACCGCGCATACGGCCGAAACCCCGTTGTTGCTGATAGACTGCGGGACGCTGCGTGGGTGCTCACCACCTACGAGACCATTCGCAACCGTGAGCAGGCCTTCGCGGGGATTGCCTTCGGCGCGGTCGTTTTCGATGAGATGCAGAAAATCAAGTCGCCAGACTCACACCTGACTAAATGCGCGCTCACGCTCAACGTGGATTTTGTGATTGGGATGACCGGCACCCCGGTCGAGAACCGCCTTGCCGACATCTGGTGCCTGATGGATCGTATTTGGCCGGGCCTGCTGCCTGAGCTGAAGCAGTTCAGCAACTACTATGAGAAGGATGCAAGCCCCGAGCGCAATCGGGAACTGAAGGACAAGATGCTGCAGGGTCGCGGCTCCGACCCCCCCATCATGCTGCGCCGCATGAAGTACGAACACCTTCCAGGTCTACCGAATCGACAATTCGAGAGTGCGAGGGTCACGATGCCCGCGATCCAGGCACAGGCCTACGACAAGGTTCTGGCTGACGCCAGGGGACGGGAAGACCGTGGCTGGATGCTTCAAGCCCTGCAACAGTTACGGGGCATTTGCCTGCATCCCGTACACCCCGACCAGTCGGGCCACATTGGAGACGACGATTACATCGCGCAGTCTGCACGTCTGGCGGCGAGTTTCGGAGTTCTCGATGAAGTGCATGCAAAAAAGCGTAAAGCACTCATCTTCGTCGAACTCCTCGCAATGCAAGACAAACTAGCCGGGTTGATCCAGCGTCGGTATCGCTTGCGCGATCTGCCGATGATCATCAGCGGCGACGTCGCCGGTGCGGAGCGCCAAAAGCGCGTCGATCGGTTTCAGGCGGATACTGGCTCCTTCGATGTAATGATCTTGTCGCCCAAGGCTGGCGGTGTAGGCATCACTTTGACCGCCGCCAATCACGTTATCCACTTGTCCCGCTGGTGGAATCCGGCAGTTGAGGATCAGTGCAGCGACCGCATCTATCGCATCGGCCAAACCAGGGACGTATGGGTACATTGTCCGCTGGCGATTCACCCGCGGCTTGGCGATGGCAGTTTCGACGTCAAGCTCGATGCCCTGCTAGGGCGCAAGCGCCAGATGAGTCAGGAGCTTCTCGCCCCACCGACGATCACGGACCAGGACATGAAGGAACTATGGCAGCAGGTTGGCGAGAGTCACCCGTGACGGTCTCGACCGCGCGGGCGCGCAGCGCGCCCACTTTTTCGTTCCAGATTCAGACGTCTCGGTAAACCTCGCGGCGATGGCGCACCTTGACGATTTCAACGATCACCTCGCCGTCCAACACGTTATAGAGAATTCGGGGGTCGCCCTGGCGCAGGCGGTAACGTTCCTGCGCGGAGAGTTTCTCGGAACCGGGCGGGCGCGGGTCTTCGCGCAGCGTCTCGATACGCGCCAGGATGCGCCGCACATCCGCTGACGGGATGCCGCGTGGATCCTTTGCCACCGAGGGCTTGAACCTGAGTTCATAGCGTGCCATCGGCTTTGAGCTGAGCCAGGAAGTCTTCGTAGTTCAGGGTCTTTTCCTCCGCG
>LNAP01005427.1_pt1 | contig 15377 bp, 14 predicted proteins | sample 602601 | NCBI WGS metagenome assembly LNAP01 (sample SAMN02440304, study PRJNA202911) | soil metagenome | biome: Subtropical and temperate rainforests or woodlands; isolation source: soil samples (1 kg each in a 20% v/v slurry with milli Q water) were... ...
GGAGCGCTACGTGCGCGACTCGCTGGCGCTGCCGATCTTCGGCGGCTCGTCGGCCATCCAGCGCAACAACATCGTCAACTGGATGGGCTTGCCGAAGTAAGACGGCCTCCCCGGGCAAGGCGACCTCGATCTGGAATCCGCATGCAGGATGGGTGCAGCGCAGCGAAACCCATCGATCCGCACACCGGCTCAGGTGCCCGAATGACCGGCGTCGGGACCGAGCGCGTGCCCGCTCCCGGACGATGGCTTACGGCGGGTGGCCTTCACCCGTCCTGCGCGCTGATCCATCCGGCGGACATGCTGGGGCCGGCTCGAGACGGCACCGGGCTCACTGCGGCCGCGCTCAGCGCCCGCCGACCGGGTGGGCGGCGATCAACCGCGCCTGGGCGGCCTGAAGTGTGTCACTGATGGCGACCGGGTAGGGCTCGGCCGCCGGCTGCAGGTCATGCAGCGCCGCCGGCAGGCGTGCCACCTGCGCCGCGGCGTTGGCACGCGCCTCATCGAGGCCGATCCGCCCGGCCGCCAGTCGCCGGCCGCCCCGCATGACGCACTCCAGCAGCGGCTCGCCGGGCAGGCTTTCGTCGTGGCGGGCGATGGTGTCGCCCGCCGCAAGACCGTTCTGGTAGCGGCGGAACACCTGCTTGCGGCCCGGCAGGCTGATCTTGCCCGGCGACAGCTTGCCGCAATCGTGCCCGCCGTAGGCCACCAGCTTGTAGGCGGCGTCCAGGTACGGCCGGTCGGCGACCACATCCACTGCGGTGCCGACGCCAAAGCCGTCGATCGGCGCACCGTCCGCCAGCAGGGCGGCGATGACGTGCTCGTCCAGGCCGCCGCTGGCCATGATGCGCACCTCGCCCAGACCCGCCGCGTCGAGCAGCGCCCGGCTGGCCTTGGCCAGCGCGCCCAGATCGCCCGAATCGAGCCGCACCGCGCCCACCTTGAAGCGCTCGCCAAGACGCTGGCGCAGCTCGATGACCCGGCGCACGCCGTCGAGCGTGTCGTAGGTGTCCACCAGCAGCGTGGTGCCGGGGAATTGCGCCGCGAAGCGCTCGAAGGCCTCCTGCTCGGTGGCGTGCGCCTGCACGTAGCTGTGCGCCACGGTGCCGGCGAATGCCGTAGCGGCGCCCGGCCTCGACGTTGGAGCTGCCGGCATAGCCGGCGATGTACAGCGCCCGGGCGCAGGCGACCGCCGCATCCACGCCGTGGGCCCGGCGGGCGCCGAAGTCCACCACCGCCCGGCCGCCGGCCGCCTGCACCACCCGCTGTCCCTTGCTGGCCACCAGCGTCGGGTAGTGCAGCAGGTTCAGCACCGCGGTCTCGACCACCTGCGCCTCGGGCATGGGCGCCTCGACCGTCAGCAGCGGCTCGTGGGCGAACAGCGGCGTACCCTCGGCCAGGGCATGAACGTCTCCGGTAAACCGCAGCGCCCGCAGGCGCTCCAGAAAGTCGCCGCTGAAGGTACCGAGCGAGCGCAAATAGTCGATGTCCTCCCCACTGACGGCGAATGCCTCCAGATACTCCAGCACCTGCTCCAGGCCGCAGGCAAGCAGGAAATTGCGCCCCGGCGGCAACTTGCGCGCGAACACGTCGAACACCGCCGGCGCCGTCATGCCCTCGGCCCAACAGGCCTGCAGCATGGTCAGCTCGTACAGGTCGGTGAACAGCGCCGGCACCGGCGGGCAGCTCATTGCAGCTGCGCTCCGGCCGCTGCCAGCTCGGCAAGTGCCCGCGCGCCGTCGCCGGGCGCCCGATCGACCGCTCGCACCGCGGCGGTCAGCACCACCACCCGGTAACCCAGAGCCAGCGCGTCGCGCGCCGTCGCCCGCACGCAGTAGTCGGTGGCAAGACCGGTCACCACCGCGGTGGTGATGCCGCGCGCCCGCAGCAGGGCGTCGAGTTCGGGCGTGTGCCCTGCGCCGGAGCGCGGATCGCGCACTGAAAAACCCGAATAACCGTCCTCGCCCCCTTCCCCCTTCGACACCACAGGCCCGTTCACCTCGAGCGCCGGGTGAAAGGCCGCGCCCCAGGTGCCCTGCACGCAATGCACCGGCCACGGCCCGCCATCGGACTCGAAATGCGGCGTGTGCGGCGGATGCCAGTCGCGGGTATAGAACACGCCGCCACCGGCGGCCTGCGCCTTGGCGATCTCGGCGTTGATGACCGGCACCACCGCCTCGCCTTGCGGCACGTACAGGCTGCCGGCCGGGTCGGCGAAACGTTCTGCACGTCCACCACCAGCAGGGCGGTGCGGGAGTCGTACTGCATGGATGCGGGCCTCGCGTTGGCGCCGTGCCATGATGCGGCAGCAACGACGCCGCCGGCCAGCGGGCGCGGCCGCAGTTGACGCCGATCATGGCCCGTCGCCGCCTGCGACACCAAGATGACTCACCCCTCACCCGGAGAAACTGCCATGCCCATCGCCGAGATCTGCAGCCGCGGCGTCGTCATCGCCAATCCGGACGACTCCCTGCGCACGGTCGCCGCACTGATGCGCGTGCATCACGTGGGCAGTGTGGTCGTGACCCGCGACGACGCCGGCCTGTGCCGGCCGCTTGGCATCATCACCGACCGCGACATCGTGCTGGCGCTGGTCGCCAAGGACGTGTCGCCGGACGCCGTCAGTGCCGGTGACGTGATGAGCGAACCGCTCGAAACCCTCGATGAAACCGACGAGGTGTGGACGGCGCTGGAGCGCATGCGCAGCCGCGGCGTACGCCGCCTGCCGGTGCTGGGGGCACAGGGCGAGCTGGTCGGCATCGTCAGCACCGACGACCTGCTGGAACTGGTCGCCGAAGAGCTCTCCGGTCTGGCGCGCATCATCGGCCGCGAGCAGCGTCAGGAAGTCAGCCGCCGCAGCGACTGACGCGGCTCAGTGACCGCCCTTGGCCTGCCAAGCTGCGTAGAACCTTGGCCGTCCGATCCACCCCCGCCCGCCCAGCCCGGGGCAGACCCAGGCCACGCTGAATTGTCACGACATAAAAAAGCCCGGTCGACATCCGCCGACCGGGCCCTTGCCGCCGTCCGATCGCAGCCGCTCAGACGTTGAAGATATCCATCTGCCGCGGAATGATGTCGTTGCAGACGACGATGTATTTCTCGCGTATCTGCAGCGCCTCACCCGCCCGTGTCAGGCGGTAGCGGTAGTGGCCGAAGAACATGTCGGTGCGCTGCTCTTCGTGCTTGTAGGTGTTGACCTGGAAGTTGGCGGTGGCGATGAGCTCGCCGGCCGTCGCCTCGCGCAGGCGGATGTTGGTCACGAAATGCCGCGTGCGCGGCAGGCGCAGCAGGGATGAGGACAGCCCGGACTCGATCCGCCACACGCGGTCGCCCATGCGGTCGCGGTTGCCGCAGTAGATGAGCGAGATTTCGCCCTTCGGGTTGTCGATCAGCACGTCGTCGTCGTCCCAGGACGGCGCCCAGTAGACGGCATCGTCCTGGTACAGGGCCAGCCAGTCGTGCCAGCGACGCTCGTCCAGGCAGTCGGCCTCTTCCAGCAGCAGTTCGGTGACGGCTTCCTTGAGCACGGGATCAGGCCGCATGGCGCTTGGCCTCCTCGCGGCGCAGATCAGCTTCAGCCACTGCCGGTACTCGCCGTGGTAGAGCGTCTCGTCGGCAAAGCGGCTGGCGCTGACCTGCGGCTGGAAGCCGAGCTCGCGCGCCGGCTCGTCGGCGCCCACGATGCGCCGCTTCATGCCGCGGTCGAAGTCCTGCCACTGCGCGTTGCGGCCGGCGTAACCGGACTGGCATGCATCGAACTCGGTCAGGTCGTCCGGCGTGGCGATGCCGCTGGCGCCATAGAAATCCTCGTACTGGCGCACGCGCCGTTCGCGGGCCTCGACCGATTCACCCTTGGGCGCCACGCAGTAGGCATGGACCTCGGTTTCGTCCGGCGCAATCGGCCGCCAGGAGCGCAGCTGCGTGGAGATGCCGTCGAACAGGATGACGTTGGGGTAGATCAGCACCTGGCGCAAACGCCCGGCCATCCACTTGGCCTGCAGCGGGCCGACACGGGCTTCGAGCGCGTCGTACTGCATGCCCAGCGCCCGGTCGCGGAAGTTGGGCACGTCCGACCAGATCATGACGTGGCCGTTGCCCAGGTCGTAGTTGCCGTTCTGGGTGTTGTGCAGGTCGACCTTGTTGTCGGTCCCGCCGGCCGCCGCCGCCTGCTTGGCGCGCTCCTGCGCCAGGCGAAAGTAGGAGGCGTGCACGATGTCGACGTGGTAACCGTCGACGCCGTTCTCGGCCTGCATCTTCCAGTTGCCGCGATGGGTGTAGACCGAGTGGCCGCGCAGGACTTCCAGGCCGTCCACCGACTGGTTGGCGAACAGCTCCAGGAACGGCGCGGCCGCCGCCAGGTGGGTCTTGATGTCCGGCACGTCCGCATTCAGGCTGGCGAAGATGAAGCCGTGGTAGCTGGCCACGTGCGGCACCGGCGTGAGGCCATAGTCGGCCTTGCTCCAGTCGTCCGGATAGGCGCCGCCGGCCTCGTCCTTGACGTCCAGCAGCGTGCCCTGGTTGTTGTATACCCAGCCGTGGTACGGGCAGGCCCAGTGCTTGGCGTTGCCGCGCTCCTTGCGGCAGACCATGGCGCCGCGGTGCGAGCAGGCGTTGATGAAGCCGCGCAGCTGCCCGTCCGCGCCGCGGCTGATGATGACCGGCTGGCGGCCGATGACGGTGGTCAGGTAATCGTGGGGTTTGGGGATCTGGCTGTCGTGGCCGATGTAGATCCAGGTCGCCTCCCAGACGTGCTTGATCTCGAGCTCGAACAGCTCCGGGTCCGTGTACAGCGAGCGGTGGACCTTGAAGGTCTCGCCCGGCTTGTCGACGATGCGCCAGGTGATGTCTTCGATGCGCATGGGGGCCTCCGTGGTATTACCTTAAAAATGATACAGATCGACGGCCATTACTGGGCGATCATTTACAAGAATCGACTTCTTCTTTTTTATCACAAAACTATCGCCATCAACCTGCAACACGTACTCGCAATAGCCGCCAAATATAGACAATTCGTTAAACCGATATGCATGAGTCAACCATTTCCCTCTCACTTTGACAACTTCATCCGTCGCCTCCACCAAATCTACATTCGTTACATAATGCACGGTTCTTGGTAGCGGAACCGACGCGGCTGACTGCCCGCTAGTAAACCTCCAGAGACGGTCTTCGATCTCAGTCTTACTCGTTATATAAATTAAAGAAACCTCCGACTTGGGATTGCTCGTAAGCTCGAACTCCGAATCCCACGCAGGCACCCAGTACTCAACGTCATCTGCAAACAATGACAACCATTCAGTCCATCTCTGCATATCCACTGCGTCCGACTCACGGCACAAAAACCGCTGCACCCGAACCCATAGCAGCCATGCCGACGCCTGCACCTCAGGTTTCATCGCTTCCAATTCCTGACAAAGCCCCGCCATCCTAGCGCCCCCCCCGCTCAACCTCGGCTCCCGCCAAGAGTTCCGCCCATCGCTGATACTGAGTCAAGGAAGCCCCTTCGTAGCCGAAAACACCATGAAATTCCGCCGGAATCCCGAACCTCTCCATTGCCTTACTTGGACCTGCAACCAGGCTATTCATTCCAAACGAAAGATCGCTTTGGCTACTAGACCCGCATAACGCCCCCCGCTGAACCTCCTCAAATTCGGCGTTATCGTCTGTGGCACCCATCCCGGATGCCATAAAAAACTCCTCGAACTGACGCAGCCGAACCACGCGCATTTTCTCAGATTCCCCAACGGGCGCTAAACACCAAAAGCTGATTTCCGTAAGATCAACACTTATCGGCCTCACATAACGGATCAAGGTCGCCAGCTGGTCCATCAGGAACACGTTTGGGTAAATGCATGTTTGCCGAAAATACGCGCACATCACGTCCGCCCTGTCGGCGCCATATTTCTCAACGAGCTGATCATGAAATTCAACGTAACTCGGACGTGCCGACGGATCAGGAAAACGCTGAAGAATTAGCGTATGACCATTACCAATAGCAGCCACCTCGCCCGCCGCTTTCACTCCGTCCGAATCCTCGTCTTTAGGCCCCAGAAATTGCTGATCGAACCTCACCGATGGCGTTCCGCCATCACGTTCGGCTTTCCTCTTTATGATCTGCATCAAATTTCCGTGTGTCGGAACTGCATGCAGACCATCCCCTCCCCCATTCTCAATCAGCAACTTCCAGTTACCACGATAAAGACACCGATTATACCCCTTCAATACCTCCCATTCTCCACTTGGGCTTTGATCGACCAACATGTCGATCACCGTCACAACACCACCCAAATGCTCGCGCAATGGCACAACGTCGGAATTCAAGCTACCAAAAATAAATCCGCGATACGACTCGACTCGCGCAACCGAACGCAACCCTAGCCCCTCGCGCGAAAAGCTGGGACCAAACTCATTCTCACGCTGTGCCTCCAGCAGCTCCCCCTGCAACCCAAAAACCCACCCATGATATGAGCAAGTGAAAACCCGCTTGTTTCCCTTTTCCGTTCGACAAACTCTCGCTCCTCGGTGCGAGCATGCGTTCACCAGCCCTCGTACAACATTGTCCCGCCCGCGAACGACGATAACTTCCCGCCTTCCCATCGAGGCCACCATATAATCACCCGGCTTGGGCAATTGACTCTCATGCCCCAAATATATCCAGTTGCCTTCAAATATCTTCTCCATCTCCAAATCAAAAATCTGCGGGTCCGTATATACCGCCCTGTCGAGCACAAACTGACCACTCGATGAATCAAATTCAAAACACTTTTGCGGCGCAAAAACGCCCCCGACCCCACCAATACGAGTGTTAGCATTCATATCATTACCTCCAGCGTATCCTATTACACACTTGCATTCATAGCCCATTCTCACGACTGGGAAATGGCCATCTACCAGCCAGCAACGCCTCTTTATTATTTTTAACTACCGTATATTTCATCAACATTCAACACTTCGCCGGACTAGCAACAACTCGGTTTCGCGCCGCCTCCGCCCCTTCGGCCTCCCAGCCACGATCTTGACCCAACAATCTACCAGCCAGCGCCGGCAATAGCACCAAAGCGCCCAACATATTGAATAAAAACATGAAAATCAAAAGCAATGCCATATCTACCTGAAATTTAAGCGGGGAGAGGAGCCAACACAACATACCAAAAGACATTGTTACCGCCGTAAACACAATCGGTCGCCCCGCATATCCGAGAGCGTACTCAAACGCTTCCTCGGTGCTCTTTCCTGCCCTGAGATACGCCATTGCGCGCGCCAGAAGGTAAATACCATAATCCACACCAACACCTACGCCCAACGCAACCACAGGCAAGGTCGGGATCTTCAACCCGATATCCATCCACGCCATAACGGCATCACACATTACCGCCGACAGTGCCAGCGGAACAATCACACACACTGCCGCGCGCCATGACAGGAATGTCGCCAAGCACAACATCCCAGTAGCGAAAAACAGACTGCCAAGCATCGTCAATTGCGCTCTCTCTATAACATCATTGATCGCCGCCATAACCCCTACGTTACCGAGCGCGAGTCTAAAGTCTACCAACCCACCTGCGCGTTTCTCGGTGTACCCCGCAATATCGTGTACAAGCGCATTGATGATGTCCGCGTCATGGCCTTTCGTATAAACCGTTATCGGCAATGCCGAGCAGTCAGCATTAAATAGACCTGCACTCAACTCGATGGGGCGAATAGTTAGAGCAATTAATGTCGACGCCTCCGGAATCATACTCCATTTCGGATAGCCCTCATTATTTCCCACGTAGCCCTTCTTGACGTAATCTGGTAGCGCCACCACCGATTGAACATAAGGCTTTTTTCGGAGCTCCCACTCTAACGCCTCGATCTCCGCCAGTACCTGCGCGTCAGTACAGCTTTCCGGCTTGCTTTCTGCCACAACCACAAAGCTGTCTACACCAATCGCATATGACCCGGCGATAGCCTTTACATCTAGATTATATTGAGAATCCGGATACAACTCCGGAACCCCATCACCAACATCACCCACTCTAAGCTGACTACGCCCTTGCAACCCGACGGCGAGCAAAATAAACGCAATTATTAAAACCGGCACACCCCTTCGTACACGCGTCAAAGTTGCCAGGCCCCGAAAAACACTGCCAACAACGTCGCTGCTTTGCCGGTGGGCGGAGTATTTAGGTGACAACAGACACAATACCGCCGGCAACAACAGCTTGTTTGTCACTATCATCACAAGCACGCCAGCCGACGCTATCACTCCCAACTCTTTTATTATAGGAATGTCAATCAACATAATAACTGCAAATCCAACAGCATTCCCTAGCAATGCAGTGGTACCAGGAATAAACAAACGCGTGAAAGCCTCTCTGGCAGCGTCTGTAGCAGTTGCGCCACCCGCCATGCTTTTAACCCATGCATTACACATCTGCACGGCGTGACTGACCGCTATAGCGAAAATCAGAAAGGGGACCAGGACCGACAACGGGTCCACGCCATAACCGAGAGCGCTTACAATTCCCAACTGCCATATGACAGCAACTAATGCTACAATAACAGCACAACTCGAGAGAACCCACCCGCCTACGAAGACCCTCAACATCACCAGCGTAACGGCGAGAGCGAGTACGAAATATTGACCGCCCTTCGTTACCGCATCAATCACTTCGCCGATAAATTTTGGGAACCCAATGATGGCTATCGAAATTTCTGCATCGGAGTATTTCTTTCGAATACGCTCTAGTTGCTTGGCGAATTCCTGGTAATCGAGTCGATTCCCCGCCGAATCAATTTCGAGCACCTCTGCGCGCACCAGAGCACCGTTTAAGTCACCCGCGACAAGACGACCCACCTCGTCCGACTTGAAGAGATTTTCTTTTATTTTCTGCAGCTCTGCGATATCAAGTTCACCGGCTCTCGCACGCATTTGCGAAGGAACAATATTGCCACCCCGAAATCCTTCTTCTGTTACAGCAACAAAATGGACGTTGGGGGTAAATATCGACCTTACCGACGGCCTATTAACGCCTGGGAGAAAAAAAACCTCGTCCGTTACCTTACTCAGGACCCCGAGAAATTTTGAGTCCTCAATTGCGCGCCCGCCCCCGTTACTCTTCTTGAATAATGCAACGACCAGTTCATTCCCTCCCCCGAACACCTTCTGATACGCTTGAAACGTCTTGGTGTACGGGTGATTTTTCGGGACCGACTTGGAATACCCAGGGTCTAACTGGACTTTGAGCGCCAATGGCACAAACATTGCCGTAATGAGAGCAAAAATAACAATCACAAGCCGATAGTTGGCGATTAGTAACTCACCAACCAAGCGAGCGACGTGGTCGAAACGTTCCTGAAGAGAGGGCGAACCGGTTTTCCAAGGTTTCATTTTCATTCGTCCCGCATCATGGCTTGATGATGGATAATCCATGTGTGGTGGCAAGCAGATAGCCGCCATTAAACTTGGCTATACCCATCACACTAGGCCGGCCAGGAATTTTTATGACATTCACAATTTTCTCTTCATGAAGTCTATCGATATCTCCCGTAGCGCCGCCTAACAACACACCTTGGCCTGCCTCGACTGCAACAAAGTACGGCTCGTTCTGTCCTGCAGCGCGAACGACTCGCCAATCACCGTCCTCCGGCGACCGCTTGAGAACAGTACCCCGTAGCCCAAATGCCAGCACAGAACCATTTGTAATACTAAGCCCACTGAACAACGATCCATTATAAGGAGATACTTCGCGCAGCCAGCTTTGTCCATTGTCGCTAGAGCGGTATATTCTTCCCGCCTCTCCGATGATGATTAGGTCCCCCCGATTTTGGAAGACGTCGTACAGGTGATAGTCGTCATCATCCTGAACTGACACCGTTAACCATTCTTTCCCGTAGTTCACAGTTCGAAGAATCTTTCCAAAGGCTCCCACTGCGATGCCGACCCCATCGTCGCCACACCAACAACTAAACAATGGCTCACTGGCCTGCGCTTCGTCTACCGCCCCCTCACGCGAGCGGAAGATCATCGCACGCGTCCACGAGTCTCCATCGTTACTTCGCCAAATTGCGCCGTCTTGCCCGGTCATCGCCAACGTGCCGTCGCGCCAAGCACACAACCCGGTAAGGCTGCTCTGGCCAACCGTCGTAAGAGCCACCCTAACGCCGGGAGGCAGCATTTGGTCTTCCGCTAACTTAACGACAGTACCGCGCGCACCGACGGCAACTAGCTTATCTCTATTGGTCCTAGCTAAGCCATAAAAGGATATCCCAACACTTTGTGAGAGCCAGTTCGTTTCTGATGATAACGCCGTGCCCGACACTACACAGCTAAATATGCTTAACACCACGGCAATGGCGGGCACTGACACGGAAAGGGATTTCATAAGACTCATCTTGTCCCCAGCAATCGCAAGCCTTGTGGCGACCAGAACCGTTTATCTAGGTATGCATCAAAGTCCGGAGGACTAGTTTCGTTATACCAGCTTGTATAAGTGCTGTATCGACCCGACGGAATATCATAATGCACATCACCCCAATAGTCGGTCGCCGGCAGTTCCCAGAAGTTGATCGTGAACGCTTCCATGAATCTCCAGTATTCACCGCGTTTATCGTAGACATCCTGCAATTGCGCCGTCCAAGAGTCTTCATCATAATATAAGACCCTTTTAGCGTACTGATGGCTCTGCCCTTCTAGTAGCTCGGCTTCTACCACCCACACCCTATGAAGCTCATACCTTGGCAGGTCCTGATTTAAGGTTGGATAATGCATTATGTCGTTTATTTTTACATCGCTCCTTGCCAACTTGTAGTTGTTATACGGCACAAAAATTTCCTTTCGCCCCTGCAGCGTAAATTTATATCTATCAAGCTTGCCAAAAAGAAAGTACCGGTCATCACCGGTGCGCAATCCGTCCGATCCCATCGCTGGATTATCATAAGATCCGACATCCGGGGCCACCCTTACGCGACGTTGACCAGCAGCGTACTGATATGCATACAACTCAGTTGGCGTTAAAGTCGCTTTTGCCATGGTCACAGGCCCTACCAAGCGCGCCGGCCCTTTGATATTGATAATCAGGCCAAACCAACCGTCCTTTAGCCAATCTAGCTTTTCTTCTCTTTCGGCTTGCGACATCTGCTGAGGAAACATCATATACTCTTCGATATCGCCAACCACGATATCTCCATTGTTGTACGCATTGATTGCCTTCCCGAGTCGGCGATAATACTTTCCTGTATACATAGTTTGATGGGAGTATTGTGCCTCAATCCCGTCTTTTGGGATTGGGAATGCAACACCGGCTGGAAGATCACCTCCGTACATGCCGTATCCATCAAGTCCACCATAGTTTGGCAGTGCCACGGTACGTGTAGCATTGGCAATAGTGGCCCGGTATATTTCGTCCGGATATCCCGCAGTACGGCGAGTAGGATAGACAATCATTTTATAAGAATCGGGATAGCGCTCAAACATGAGCTTCTGGCCTGGCGTCAATTTTTCTTCGTAGGCCTTGTAATTCGCCGCGGTTATGACAAATAATGGACTATCATCTTTGAAAGGATCAAAATCCCCGTGCATTTTTCCCTTTTCCCATTGTGGCGGGGGCGACGTGATGCCACCCGTCCACTCCGGGATGGATCCCGATTCATTGCCTTGACGAATAGCCCCCATAGGCGTCAGTGGCGTACCAGTCATTCCCAGCTGGGCGGCCTCTTCTTTTGATACCTTAGCTTGAACTGAAGGAACCATGGCCACTACTGCAACAAAAGGCACGAATAAATTCTTCATTTAATAATCCCCTAAAATGTAAATGTAAAGGCCGATGGTTGGCTAGAATGCGTAACTAAGTGTAAATGCCAAGAAGTCCCGGTCAAATATTGGATTTGCTGAACCCATATAATTCGTGTAGCTCAGATCTGCGTTCCAAGCAAGTTGGTAATCTACCGTCAGACCTACGGCCACGCTTTTCCTGCCATCAATAAACGTACCATCTGCGGACGTCCCATTTACATCATGCGCGTGCGCCACGTAGGGTGCAAAATTTGCGCCATGAAGCAGATTGTTCCAGGTCATCGTCGCTCTACCGCTATAACCCCAAGCGGACGTGTCAGCGCTACTCCATGATGGCACATTGTGAGTACGGTTATACGCGGACTCGAAGACGACCATAAGTTGGTCTGCACTGAGAGTCGGACCAAACGCATAAGTAACCGTTGCCTGCGCCTGACTGATTGCGCGCCGGTCAACCGACTTGATAACAGATCCGGCAGGCAGTGCGCTGTAGTCGCCGAGGCCCAGGGCTCCAGCAACGAAACTGGGCATCTGCAACGGCTTATTTGGACGATATGAGTACTCGCCTTGAACGGCGGCCCGCCCAATGTGAGTATTGACGCCGAGGCCATATAGACGGTTACTCTCTGGGAATGTCTGAATATATCCTGGCTCGACACCAGCCCCTCCGCGCACACCTGCGACGATTGGCGCGTGATTGTGTAGGTTCATGAAATAAAGACTGAACTCGGTATCTCCCAAGTCCTGGGATAAGTAACGCAACGCTACACCGTATTGCCCTTGGTCTGACGGCATATCCCGACCTTTGTAGGTCAGCGTTGAGCCACCGGCATAAAAATAGCGTCCACCGCTACTGATGAAGTCGTTAGTTGAAAAGAATGTGCCCCGTGGGTCAAGGCGAAGCCGGGAAAACCCTAGTAGATAGAACGCTTCTGCCGATAGCGAGTCGGTCACGTTTATAGATGCCCACACTGCAGGCGTGGGTAGAAGCGCTTCCTTTAACTCAGAGCCCGGGAGCCGAAGTTTACTAAGATCGGTAGTGTTAATGTCGTTTAAGCTTCCGCCGATGTAAGTACTCTCTCCCCAACTGATAACCTGGTTGCCAATTCGCCAGTTAATAGCATGGTTGTCGGTGACAGACCAGTTCCCTTGGAGGAATGCATCTAGCAGGGCTATATTCGAGACGGCGCGATCACGCGCTCCGTCGACCAAATTCTCATGATCGTTTACTGCATCATAAAAGTAACTTGTTCTAAACAACGCGGTATAGCCGCCGGCGTTTAGCTGAAGCTCGTGCAAGCCTTTCACAGGCCCATAAACAGCATCCCAAGCGTCGCTACGGGAATTGCCATCGTTGCCGTTAACATTCGCCAAAAGCTTGTCACTAGGATCCCTAGTTCGGAATGTGGCCCCGACTGAAAACGTTGAGTCAAACGCGCCTTCTACTGCCCCATCTCCGAGCTGGAATTGAAACGCTAGTGCGGAACTTTCGGTGACAACCAGCAAAACTGCGACGACAGCCTTTGCTACGTGGCGCGTTTTTTCAAAAAGCACCGATGTTATCTGCACGAGTGCAAGGTTCTTGTGAGATGAAGCAGTGCGCATATGTGGTTCCCTGACGAGTGGGAGCCCCACAGCGGGGCTCGGCTCCACTTGCCACGGAAAGCACTTAACGTGCCAAAATATATTATAATTAAAATATCTTTAGTTAACAATAAATTAGAAATTCTCGTTAGAGTTTTGATACCAGCGCGGACATTCTCAGTGCGCACTTTTATGGTGCGTATTAAGCTTTAATTTGCACGTTAAAATGCGCACGAACGAAGGTTTAGCAATCCTTGATCTTGCGTCAGGGTCAAAGCAAGACCCAGCTGCGCAGAGCGTAACTAAGACAGATCGAGGCCCTGAAGATCGGCTTCGGGGGGGGGAAAACGCTAGCCCCGCAACGCAGACGCGAGGTGGTCCGCCGCATGCTGGATGCCAGGGCATTGAGCGAGCGCCGGGCCTGCCGCCTTGCGGGGCTATCCCGCGATACCTTCCGCCACCGGCCCGAGCCGAACGCTGCCACGCAGGCGTTGTCGGCGCGGATCATCGAACTGGCCCAGGTGCGGCGCAGATTCGGCTATCGCCGGCTGCACGACTTGGTGCGCCTGGAGTTTCCCGACGTGAACCACAAGAAGGTCTACCGCCTGTATCGCGAGGCGAACCTGGCGGTGCGGCGGTGCCGCAGGCCCGGCGCCCCGCGAGCGAACGCCTGCGCCGGGTTCAGGCCACGGCGCCGCACGCTGTGTGGGGCGTGGATTTCGTCAGCGATCCCTTGGCCAACGGCCGCCGCATCATGTGCCTGACCGTCGCCGACGACTTCACCCGCGAGTGCGTGGATCTTGCCGTCGACCATGGCATCAGCGGCGCCTACGTGGTCCGTCTGCTGGGCCAGGCGGTCTGTTTCCGTAACGAGCACGAGTTCACTCGCTGGCGCTGGCACGGGACGTGGTCGCCCCTGTGGCGGCGCGACACCAACGAAGTGCGGCCGCACGGCAGCTGCGGTCGCATACCTCCTGCCCAGTTCGCCGCCAACTACAGGGCACAACACGACGACAACGCAGTACCCTTCAACCTCGGGCTTTATCAGTAATCACTGGTGCGGCCATTGGGGGCGGGTCAGCGGCAATCAAGCTGAGCTACCTGGCTCTGCGCCAGATCAAGGCGACATGGCAGCCGCCGCCGGCAAGCGACATGATGCCAAGTCACAACTGACGATACAATTCGGCGAGCGGTTTGCGCTCGGAGAACGATTTTCCAGCAATTGGCTCACACACAGAATTCAGTATAGGCTCATGGAATCGTTCGAAGAATCGCTCCCCAATACGCACAATAAGCGTCAGGCTACGATTCGTGCAGAGGCTCCCTAACTTTCGGAGAACACAATGACACGCGACACACCAAAAAAGCCGTCATGGCACCTTGCCGCCAGCAGACTAGAGCGGGATGTTGCCGAATTTGAACTTGCTTTGATATGTCTTACAGAGTCTTTCTATCGAATAATGCGGCAGAGCCTAGCCACTGAGTTGCACGATCAAAGCATTAGTGGGCAAGATAACATCATTCTTCAAACAATTCACACCCGTAGCCAACCAAAAAGCATATCCGATCTTTGTCGCTTACTGAACCGGGACGACGTATCCAATGTCCAATACAGTGTGCGCAAGCTCCTAGCCACTGGACTCATAGAAAAAGCTGAAAAATCAGCCAAAAAAAACACAACCTACCGCACCACCGATCGGGGAGCATCTATAGTAGATCATTTTGTCAATCTACGCAGGGAACTGGTCATTGATGCGATTGCGGAACAAATTACCGCCCCAAACGAGCGTCTAGCCAGCGCCATACAGTTAGCCGGCATATTAACTGGGATATACGACCAAGCGGCTCGAGTTATGGTGACGCGAGGCTCGGACTAGGTTTTACCCCGCCCTTTCTTAAGAAGGGCGGTTTCAAGTCTGAAGTGCAACTTGGATTCAAGAATCAAGTGCAACACGCTTTGAGAAATTGGCGATTTCTTCGGCCATGGCTTCGTCCGGTGTTCTCCAGTCCAAGGTTTTTCGAG
>LNAP01003342.1_pt1 | contig 15374 bp, 14 predicted proteins | sample 602601 | NCBI WGS metagenome assembly LNAP01 (sample SAMN02440304, study PRJNA202911) | soil metagenome | biome: Subtropical and temperate rainforests or woodlands; isolation source: soil samples (1 kg each in a 20% v/v slurry with milli Q water) were... ...
GAACGCAGCCCGGGAGGCGGCCTACCGCTTCCTTTCTACGCTGGCTGGTGATCTGCCCGGGTTCGAGGACGCGATCCGAGCCCTTTTCGCCGGTGATGCCGAAGGCTTTGCCGATCGTATGACACCATGGCCGTCGGATGTCCGATACCATGCGTTGAAGCTTGCGGCTTCGAACTGATCTACGGCAGGCAACCCGAATCTGCTCCGCGCCCGACGTCGGCTTTCCTGGGCTTCGTGTCAGAAAGCCGACCCGCAAGCCACCCTTCTGCGATATTCGCGGGAACGTACGACAGGTCCGCTTTGGAGCGGGGCGACCGAACCGGCCGAACGGCCGGCACGATTCTGACGTCTCGCTTGAGCGACGCGGACGCCATTGCACACACAGGGGAGAACGGGTGTCGTTGCAGGTTGATGCCTGGGCTTGACCCGGGGATCCAACCTTGCCGTGTCGCGCGGGTTGACGCCTGGATCCCCGGGTCAAGCCCGTGACTCAACTGATTTCGACACTCGCGCAAATGCCGGGGCGGATGCGGGATTTTGAACGGTGTTCGGCGCCTCACGAGTCCCTTGCGACACCCAGTCCGCAATGGCGACGATGTCTCCGTGCAGAACGGCGTGAACCTCGCCGCGCTTGGCGCCCGGGGTGATCACGACGCGGGTGACAAGTTGCCGGATGGCGTCCATTGCCTCGTACCGATCGTCGGGATGATCGAGGGCCTCCGCCAGCCTTGCGACCTTGCGGCGATAGAGCTCGGCGATGTTGGGATGTAGGTCCGGTATATCAGAGGGAGTCGTCGCCAAGCTCTCCTGAAGAGCGGCCTGCTTGGATTCTAGCACCGTAAGCCGATCCAGCAGTGCACGGTAGAAGCCGCCTTGCTCGATCACCGCGACAATCTCGCGGATCGCTGCGTCGGTTTTTTCCAACTCACGACGATCTGTTTCTCCAGATGAGCGACGTTCCCGATTGAGCCGATTGGTCTCCTCGGCAAAGGCTCGCATTGCCTCGGCAGCCTTCTCTGGTGCCATCAGGCGATGCTGGAGGCCGTTGATCACCCGCTCCTCAAGCTTGGCGCGGGTGATGGTCCGGTTATTGGTACATCCGGTTCCCATGAGATGGCTGGTGCAGCAGAAGCGGTCCTGCCCGCGCCGGACATAGGACTGATCGCAGCAGCCACAGAACGTCAGGCCAGACAGCATGGTGCGCGGTCGGCGGGTGGAGTTCAGAGCGTTCTCGGCCAGTTTGTGCTCCTCGGCGCGGCGAGAACCTTCGATGCAGTTCTTGTAGATATCGACCAGCGCGATTTGCCGGGCCTTGGCGGATGCCCAGAGCTCGTCGGAGATGATGCGCAATTCCGGGACATCCTTGCGCACCCAGGCACTCTCAGGGTTCCGCCGCATTACCCGTAGGCCCGTGTTAGGGTCCTTGAGACGGCGCTGCCGGTTCCAGCGGATGACGCCGATATAGAGTTCGCAATTGAGGATGCCGGAGCCGACGGTACGGCTGCCGCGAATAGTGGTGTCGGACCAGCGTCCTCCACTGGGACTGATAATGCCGTCGCGGTTCAGATCGGCGGAGATGCGCTGCGGTCCCTTGCCGGCAGCGTACTCGCGAAAAATGCGGCGGACGATCTCGGCCTCTGCGTCGATGATCTCGCGCTCGCCACGGATCGGATCGCCTTTGACGTCGAGCTGCTTCACCACGCGATAGCCATAGGCGTTGCCGCCACCAAGCTTGCCGGCTTCCACCCGGCCGCGAATGCCACGATGGGTTTTCAGGGCGAGGTCCTTCAGGAACAGGGCATTCATCGTGCCCTTGAGGCCGACATGGAGTTCGCTGATCTCGCCTTCTGACAGAGTGACTAGTCGCACGCCGGCAAAGCGCGTGCGCTTGAACACGGCCGCGACGTCTTCCTGATCTCGGCTGATGCGATCCAGCGCCTCGGACAGCACGATATCGAACTGACCGGTCTGGACGTCGAGCATAAGCTTTTGAATGCCGGGTCGGATCAGCGAGGCTCCGGAGATCGCCCGGTCGATGTAACTCTCGACGACGGTCCAGCCCTGCCGCTCTGCGTAATCCCGGCTTTGGCGGAGCTGATCCTCGATCGAGGCATCGCGCTGATTATCGGAGGAGTAGCGGGCGTAGAGCGCAACGCGTGTCATGAACACTCCTCCAACCTTTGTCAGTCATGGCTCAGGATCATCACCAGATTGACTCACATCTGGTTCGACCCTTCAAGACCCTCCCGACCGCTCGCGCTTGCTGGTCTGGCGCTGTCCACATGCCGCGCCTTCATCCATGGGCTCGGCCTCGAACATCTCGCGAGCCATACGTCGGCCAATCAGACGCGCCAGCTTGGTGACCGAAAGATCGATCCTGTCTTCCCTCGACGCGTGTCGATCAAGGCCGCCGATCTTCTCGGCACCCATCCGATCGCCACGCTTGCGATAGTCGCGCATGTATCCACCCGTTCAAGCAACGAGCGACACTCAAATGGCTTCTCCGAACATCGAAAAGGCTCCTCAGACAGTAATCGCACCGCGGCGTGTAACCACCTGCACAAGGGCGGGGAACCTCCCTCATCAGCGACCTTCCTAAGTCGAAGGCGAAGCAGCTCCTGCTGCTTCCCGGGGCCGCGTGAGCGGTGGAGATGGAGGGGGAAAACAGGCTTCGCGGGGAACCGCCTGCACGAGCGAAGCGAGGAAGGTGTGATTAGGCGTGGAATAAGGCCCCCGTTTTCGGGGTAATCGGCTTCCAAAAGGGACCCCTTAGACGCTGGGGTTCACAGTGCTCACCGATGTTGTCGGGGAGCCGGTTTTGGGATGTTGATAGTGGAGACGATTGCCAGGATACGGCGGGCGCATTTTGTTCAGGGTAAGCCGATCAAGGCGATCTGCCGGGAGCTCAATATCTCGCGCAAGGTCGTGCGCAAGGTGCTGCGATCGGGAGAGACGGCTTTCGATTATGAGCGGACCGTTCAGCCGATGCCCAAGATCGGGCCTTACAAGGATGAGCTGGATCGGATCCTAGCCGGGAACGAGACCAAGGCAGCGCGTGAACGGCTGACGCTGATCCGGGTGTTCGAAGAGCTGCGCGGCCTGGGTTACGACGGTGGCTATGACGCGGTTCGCCGCTACGCCCGTAGCTGGCGCCAGGACCAGGTCTCATCGTCGGCTGCAGCGTTCGTGCCGTTGAGCTTTGCTCCGGGGGAGGCTTACCAGTTCGACTGGAGCCACGATGTGGTGCTGATCAACGGCACCACGGTGACGGTCAAGGTTGCCCATGTTCGGCTCTGTCACAGCCGCATGCTGTTCGTGCGAGCTTATCCACGCGAGACCCAGGAGATGGTGTTCGACGCCCACGATCGGGCCTTCGCCTTCTTCAAGGGCACCTGCACGCGCGGGATCTACGACAACATGAAGACGGCGGTCGATACCATCCTGGTGGGGAAGGAGCGGACCTACAACCGTCGGTTCCTGCAGATGTGCGGCCATTATCTGGTTGACCCGGTGGCCTGCACGCCCGCCTCGGGCTGGGAGAAGGGTCAGGTCGAGAACCAGGTTGGACTGGTGCGGGAGCGCTTCTTCACGCCCCGTCTGCGGGTGACCAGCTATGACGAGCTCAATGCCCTGCTGCTGGACAAGACCATTGCTTATGCTCGGGCGCATCGCCATCCCGAGTTCCGCGATCAGACCATCTGGGAGGCCTTCGAAGCCGAACGCTCCAGCCTGGTGCCCTATGCCGGACGGTTCGACGGCTTCCATGGCGTGACCGCATCGGTCTCCAAGACGTGCCTCGTCCGGTTCGATAACAACAAGTACTCGGTGATGGCCAATGCCGTGGGGCGCCCGGTCGAGATCCGGGCCTATGCCGATCGGGTGGAGCTGCGCCAAGACGGCAGGATGGTGGGTGAACATACCCGCAGCTTCGGTCGTGACCAGACCGTCTATGACCCGTGGCACTATGTTCCGGTCCTGGCGCGCAAGCCCGGTGCCTGGCGCAATGGCGCGCCCTTCAAGGACTGGGTGCTGCCGGCCAGCATCGAGAAGATCAGGCGTCGGCTAAGCTCGGCAACAGATGGTGGTCGGCAGATGGTCACCATCCTCACCGCGGTGCTCAGCGATGGCTTGCCGGCGGTCGAGGCGGCCTGTGCCGAGGCGCTGCGTGAAGGGGTCTACTCGGCCGATATCGTGCTCAACATCCTGGCCCGGCAGCGTGAACCACGCAGCCCGGTCACGATCCTGAACACCCCGCAGGCCCTTCGGCTTCGCATCGAGCCGACGGCCGACTGTTCCCGCTACGACAGCCTGAGGAGGGCAATATGATGGAACGCTCCGAGATCCTGACAACCATGAGCGCGCTCAAGCTCTATGGCATGAAGAACGCCTATGACGAGATCATCGCCACGGCCATCAAGCGCGAGCATCAGCCCGCTCGCATCGTCTCGGACCTGCTCACCTCCGAGATCGCCGAGAAGCAGGCCCGATCGATCAAGTACCAGATGACCATCGCCAAGCTGCCGCTCGCCAAGGATATCGAGGACTTCACCTTCGAGGGCACCGGCATCAACGAGACCCTGGTCCATGATCTGGCCGCCGGCAACTTCCTGAGCGCCCAGCGTAACGTGGTGCTGGTTGGCGGCACCGGGACCGGCAAGACCCACCTGGCCGTTGCCATTGCCCGGGCCTGCATCCGCAATGGCGCGCGAGCCCGCTTCTTCAACGTCGTTGATCTGGTCAATCAGCTCGAGGCCGAGACCCGCGCCGGCAGGCAAGGACGCCTGGCTGAGTATATGGGCCGCAAGGACGTCGTGGTGCTCGACGAACTGGGCTATCTGCCCTTCGCTCAATCCGGTGGCCAACTGCTGTTCCACCTGGTCAGCCGCCTCTACGAACAGACCTCGGTCATCGTCACCACCAACCTGACCTTCGGGGAATGGCCGTCTGTCTTCGGCGACGCCAAAATGACCACCGCGCTGCTCGACCGGCTCACCCACCACTGCGATATCGTCGAAACCGGCAACGACAGCTGGCGCTTCAAAAACCGCATCTGACCCGAACATGCCCGCTGCTCCGAGGGGTCCCTATTGGACGCCGATAGGGGGTCCTTATCCGGCGCCGATTGACACCGTGGGACCCGCCACCGGCGATTACCGCCCGACCGATCCGCAGATCGCCTGGCATCTCGCCCGCTTCATCGAGCAGGTCCGCAGCCTGCCGGCCGATCCCGTGATCGTGCGGCAGAACTGGCTCAGGGCTTACGAGTTCACCACCGACAGGGGCGCCGCCGCGCTCAACGATTATGCGCGCGCCAGTGATCCTTTCACACGGGTGGGCAAGCAGCAGATTGCGGTCGAGGTCTCCAGCGTGATCAGGGCCTCCCCTGATTCCTTCCGTTTGGCCTGGGTCGAGCGGCGCTACGAGAATGGCCAGCTCGCCGCCACCGAGCGCTGGAGTGCGATCCTGACCCTGGTGATCCAGCCCCCGCGCGATGCCGATCGCCTGCGGACTAATCCGCTCGGCATCTATGTCAATGCCATCAACTGGTCGCGGGAGATGAGCCAGTGAACACGTCTTTCCGTAAACCCGCATCTCCGGCTTTCCGGCGATCAGCCTTTGCGGTTCTCCTGCTTTCGGGAACCATACTCGGCGGCTGCGCCAAGCCATTGAGGCCGCCGCAGATCAGCTATGACAGTGAGGTGCCGGCTCGGCCGGCGGTGCCTGCCATCGTCGCGGATGAGCGGCCGCGACCGCTCCACACGCCTCCCGTCTGGACGCCGGCAAGGGGCGGCGCGGAGGCCAAAACGCCGGTCGTCCGCGTCGAGAATGCCAATGCCGCCGCGCGGGTCGAGCCACGCCGCGAGGGCTATTACAACGCGATCCAGATCTACCCCTGGAGCGAGGGCGCGCTCTATCAGGTCTATGCCGCGCCGGGCCAGATCACCGACATCGCGCTTGAGCCCGGCGAGAGCCTGACCGGCAGCGGGCCGATCGCGGCGGGTGACACGGCGCGCTGGATCATCGGCGACACTGAGAGCGGCGAAGGCGCGAGGCGGCGCGTGCATGTGCTGGTGAAGCCGACGCGGGCGGACATCTCCACCAACCTCGTCATCACTACCGACCGACGCAGCTACATGATCGAACTGCGGGCCGGCGAGAAGCCCTATATGCCGGCCGTCGCCTGGGCCTATCCGCAGGTTCCGGGAGCCCTGCGCCCCAGTGTTCCGGCAACGCCAGTCATTCCGTCCTTCGCGGCCCGCAACTATCGTTATGCGCTCTCTGGCGACACGCCGCCCTGGCGCCCGGTCGCCATCTATGACGATGGGCGCAAGGTCTATGTCGAGTTCCCGCGCGGCATCGTACAGGGCGAGATGCCACCGCTCTTCGTCATTGGCGCCGATGGTGAAGCACAAATCGTCAACAGCCGCATTCATCGCAACATCCTGATCATCGATCGGCTGTTCGGTGCGGCCGAGCTTCGCCTCGGCGGCGGGGAGCGTCCGCAGAAGGTGAGGATCGAGCGCACCGATGGGAGGCCGGCATCATGAGCCATACGAACAATGATGACGTCGATGCCGGTCTTTCCGCTCCGGCAACGGATCACGCCTCCGCCATGCGGCTGCGCCCGGAACCACCGCGCGTCACGCGTCTCTCCCGCAAGGTGCTCGCCGGTACCGGGCTTGTGGTGAGCCTCGGCATTGGCGGCGCGCTGATCTATGCGCTGCAGGGTCGCGACAAAGGCACCGGCGGCGAGGAGCTCTATTCCACGCAGAACCACTCCCCCGCCGATGGGCTTACCGGCCTGCCGCGCGACTATACCGCGCCGGTCCTTGGGCCGCCTCTGCCTGGCGATCTCGGCCGGCCGATCCTTGACGCACAGAACCGTGGCCAGCCCGTCGTGCCACCGACCATGACGGCGCCACAGGTCGATCCCGAGCAGCAGCGCCGTCTCGCCGAGCAGGAAGCGGCGCGGACCAGCCGCGTCTTCTTCCAGAGCGCGACGGGTCACGCGATGGCGCCATCGACGACAGGTGCTCCCGGCTTCACCAGCCTTGGCCCCATAGGGGCGGATGGCCCACCCTCAACCCAGGATCGCCAGCTCGCCTTCCTCAATGCCGCCGTCGAACGGCGCGTCGTATCGGCTGACCGGGTCATGGCACCGGCATCGCCCTATGTGCTGCAGGCCGGCGCCGTCCTTCCGGCGGCCCTCATCACCGGCATCCGTTCCGACCTGCCCGGCCAGATCAGCGCGCAGGTCACCGAGAACGTCTATGACAGCCCGACCGGCCGGATCCTGATCGTCCCGCAGGGGACGCGACTGCTCGGCCAGTACGACAATGGCGTCGGCTTCGGACAGCGCCGTATCCTGTTGGTCTGGAACCGGCTGATCTTCCCCAATGGCCGATCCATCGTGCTGGAGCGCCAGCCCGGCGCCGATGCGCAGGGCTATGCCGGCCTCGAGGACGGCGTCGACATGCACTGGTGGGATCTCGCCAAGGCAATTGGGCTCTCGACGCTGCTCTCCGTCAGCGCCGAACTTGCCATGGACGACCAGGACGAACTGATCCAGGCGCTGCAGAGCGGGGCGCAGGACACCATCAACGATGCCGGCCAGGAGATCATACGCCGGCAGTTGCAGGTCGCTCCGACCCTGACCATCCAGCCCGGCTTCCCGGTGCGCGTCATGGTCACGCGCGATCTCGTGCTCGAACCCTACAGGTACTGATATGGCGAAACTGAAACTCCGGCCCATCCTGAACGACAAGCCGGTGAAGGTGACGCTGTCGCTGCCCGGCGCCCTGCACCGCGATCTTGTCGCTTATGCCGAGGTGCTGGCACGGGAGACCCGACAGCCGATAAGCGATCCGGTCAAACTCATCGTACCGATGCTGGAGCGCTTCATCGCCACTGATCGGGAGTTCGCCAAGGCCCGGCGCGAGGTGGAGGGCCTCATACTTACGGCTTCTAGTCCGTCACTCCCCGCTCTCGGACCAATGTCTTCGTAAGACGGAGCAGGGTGCGCACGGCCGGGTTGTGGTTCTTGAGTGAGTAGATCACCGAGAACGGCACCTCCTCGTCGGCAAGTGGCCGGTATACCACCTCGGGCAGGCTGATCACCGTCTCGGATTGCAGCACCGACACGATGCCTCGTCCCATGGCGACAAGACCAAGAAGACTGTAGCGGGCGAGTTGGCGCGTGCTGATCTGCGGCGAGTTCACGGAATCTGCGCCCCCGAAAACCTTAATGCCAAGCCAATGATCCTTTCGAAGCAGAAAGACGCAACGTTTGGTAGCGCGCTCCCAGGGGTCGAAGTGCCCGCCTACGACTGCCGCTTGCCAATAATTAGTTGATGGTCGCGCAGGGATCCGCGAAAACGACCCACCAGCGACCATAATGAGCGGAGTGCTAATACAGCGGCTTAGTCGTTTCGGTCTCCAAATACAGCTCAAGGTGACCCGGCACCATCCTTTGCACTTTCGGCACTTCTTGATTTCCTCAAGCCAAGTGGTATCTACTGGGCACATTAAAGGAGAATCTAAATGTCCGAAATTTTTGATGCACGCGTTGATCTGTTGGAACTCACCGCCGACATTGTCTCCGCATTTGTCGGCAACAATTCTGTTCCTTCTAACGAGCTTCCTGCGTTGATCGGGAGCATTCACAATGCCTTGCAGGATGTCGGCAAGTCGTCTACCGTGGCGCCTGTTGAAGAAGAGCGCAAGCCGGCTGTCTCGATCAAGAAGTCGCTCACACCCGATTTCATCATCTGCTTGGAAGACGGCCTAAAGTTCAAATCGCTGAAGCGCCATCTGCGTACCAAGTACAACCTGACCCCCGAGGATTATCGTGCCAAGTGGGGCCTGCCCCACGATTACCCGATGGTTGCGCCGAGCTACGCCGCGGCCCGCTCCAATCTCGCCAAGCAGATGGGTCTGGGCCAGCAGCGCAAGAAGCCAGTCGTGGTCGCGCCGAAGCCGCGGGGCCGGGCACCCAAAAAGACTGCTGCCTGACGCTTCAATTTCAAGCAGGCCTCTAAGTGAGGCCTGCTTGCATCGCCTACCTACACGATGGGCGACGGTGGCGGCGCGTGCCAGACCGGGAGATGTCTGATTTATTGGATATGTGAAACGGCCCTGTCGGCAGGGTGGGCGGTGTAGATAGCCCCAGGATTGATAGCCGCGAGACATAGTGCGCCACGCGGGGCTGCCGGCCGGCGTGGGCCTCGTCCTCGAGCTTGTTGACGAGATCGAAGACATTGACGAACCGCGCCGGCGCGGAAAGCAAGCCTCGGCAGCGTCATCGCTCGGCAGCGCTACCGTCGACCACATGAGCAGCAAAGATTTGCGGCCCCGCTCGATAGGGATCGGGATGGCGTTCCCTCAACGACAGATCGAATCGGTAGATGCGTCGCTGCTGCGCGGTGATGAGCGAACCGTCCTCGTAGGTGGCATAAGCCCAATATCGTTCAGGCAACCCCGCAGGTTTATTCGCTTCCAGCGCGCGCAAATACCAGTTCAAGAGCTCGAACATCTCAATATGATCGCCGGCGTAGAACTCGATGGCTCGTAAACCCGCCCAATCGACCTTCGTGAAATGATAAAATTTCAGCGGGCTCCCGCCGGCTCGAACCACACCCTCATCGTCGATGGTAATAGGGCGCTTACTTAAGTTCCAGCTCGCGACATTGTAGCCTGGGTCCCGCAAAATGTGCGCCCCGGAAAAAAAGGCGGGTACGAAATCGCACCATTTCTGATCCGTAAATATGCCGTCTGCTACGTCGTCAAAACAGTTGGTAGCCAGACGCGCCGCCCACCACTTCCCGAAACGGCGCCCTTCATCCGTGTTGGCCACGGCGATGAAGCCGAGATTGTACATCCCATATTTCAGCGTCCCCATTTCATTGTCCTGGATCGCCTGCCGGTCCTCGTCAGGCGCAAGTTGATGCGGCGTCAGAAGAATGTCATGCCGATCCAACAGTCGTACTACCTCGACCAAGCTGCCAAAAACAGCGATGTCAGGGTCGAGATAGATGACCTTTTCCGCTCCACCTGCCAGCAAACGATTCAGCATCGCGCCCTTGACAGCGGTACAGAGCTCAACGACGTCATGTTCGAACAGGAAGCGGGGAAGATCTGGCAGATCAAGTTCGGTGATTCTTACGAGGTGATCGATGCGCTCTTGCGCGATATCGAAATGCCATCCGGATGGCTCCTGATCCGAAAGGCAGAGCGTGAAGTCCCAATCGGGATGATGCGCCTTCAATGTCGCGGCAAGTACGCGTACTCGATCGAGATACGCGAAGGTTGCGCTCGTAAAACAGTGAACCTTAGCCATCAGCCCGCTTCTTTTGGAGGTAATCTGCAACATCTTCGTGCGTGTCCATGGACTCGACCATCCGACGGCGCAATGTCACATGAGCGGAACTTTCAAAGGGCAGAAGCACGCCTTGTTTACCTGAATGCGAGCACAGCTGTTCGAGCCGATTGCGTGAGCCAAACAATTCGAACAGTTCGTCCTCGGTATCGAGGACGACGCCTCGCTCTGGTGCGTGATTGGCTACCACGGAAGGAACGTTTCCCGCATGGCTATTGGTTATGATGGCTGCGCCTGCCACCACGGCTTCATGGGCCGCGTAACAAAATGATTCCGGCCAAGCTGACCACATTAAAACAATATCGATGCGGTTAGCAGCCAATGATCGGGTCATCGCATCCCGATCGGTAACATCAGCCCGAACCGGAATATAGCGAATAAAAGGGTCGGCGTCGGCTTCTTCAACCCGAGTACCGAAATGAAAAAAGGCGATATTATTATCGTCCTGGAAGCGTGCAACGAGCTTGCGGAATGTTGTCCAACCCTTTGCATGGCTTGACTGCCCCACGAAGGCGACACGCAAAGTGGCACTCGGCGGCTTGGTCGGCGAAATGTCGCTTTTGGCAACGTATGCAATCGGCACGACATGAGCCTCCAGATACGCCAGGCCCCGTCCTCGCCAAACCTTCAATGCCGCTTCGGATGGAGCGATAACCACCGGCTGCAGGGTGCCGAAAAATGCACGCATACGGTCGAAATGGGCAGGCCGACCCGCCCCATGGACGCAGATGCGGCAGCCTATGCTGTCAAGGCGCGGCGCGTTACAGAACTTCCAGCCATTTCGCAATAAATTATAGCCCTCACACAGGGAATAAAAATCATGAATCCATATGTAAGGAGTATCAATCTCAGCTTCGGAACAAATCCGCCGTATTATCTCGGGCGAATGCCCCATAAAATGATGAACGATCAGGTCAAATGCAATTATCCTTTGTTTTATACGGATTACGGCAGACAAAAGATCTATCGCAAGTATGCTTCCGGTGGTCTTGCCGTCGATGGTCAGTACAAAGCGGAACGTCGAAATGTCACTGTCATCACTCAGAATTGGTAAAGGTTGCGCAGGTGCAAGATGTAGGTAACACCACCCCATTGTGACAAAGTTCTCGACCTCGCTTCCGATTAAACGCTGAATTCCGCCATAATTGTTGGCGTAATTATCATGACTGAACGACAGTATAATACCTTGCGGCGATGCGCCGATAATCAGCGCAACCAGCGCGTCAGGCTCAATCGACGCCAGAGCTGGCGGAACGGTATAATGCGCTGCAGCCTCACGCGCTGATATAGCACCCTCAATGACTTTACGTACCGAATGATGGGGCCGATCGGACGACGCGATGGAGAGCTGCGATAGGGAGCGACCTTCGTCACGGCCGAAACGCACATAATGAAGCAGCGGGTTCACGCCTGCCGCCGCAACGTCAGCATGCCGGCTTAGATAGATGTCACCGTCAAACCAAGAATTTGGAGCTCTTCCTTCTTTCCACCCCTGTCGCAAATAATGCAGCTTGGCATCGCCGTCTGGAAGCTTAACTCCTGGATTATTCCGAAGATAGAAATCCGCGTCAAAATCGTCGGCTATGTCAACCAACTGTCTCTGTTCGTCAATTGTCGCTTTCTTTTCCATCAGATTACTTCGCTTGCAATTTTCGCTTAAAACTAAACAAGCGCCTCAATTCTTTCACGAAAGGTCTGACTATCTTTCGATAAATAGACCTATCCTTTATAGGACGCCGAAACCATCCACGCTTTTCCACAGAAGCAAGTTCTTTTCGCAGCTGCTGCTCGGTGGCTATAACAGAAGCAAGTTCTTTTCGCAGCTGCCGCTCGGTGGCTATAAAGGCCTCGCTTTCCTGCGTATGTTGCTGCGCCGACTCTAACAGGCGTACCTGAGCATCCGCTGCGGCGACCTCGACATCCTTCACACGCGTCGCAAGCATGGAAAGCTGGAAGAGACGCTCGCTGGCGGTTGCACGAATTTCCGATAAGCGTGCGCTGAGCGACCGAAGCTCGCCGTTGCGCTGATCGAGAAGGTGGCGCAACTCGCATATCTCGCCTTTTAGCGTCTGATATGATTCTTGCTGAGCCTGGATTTCGGCACGTAGCGCGCCTTCTCGCTCGACAAGGCTATAGATTACCTTTTCGTGATCTCCCGCGAACTCGTCTTCGAGAGCCGCCTGATGAGCTCGCAGCTGCGCTTCTTTTCGGCGAAGTTCGTCTACAAGTGCAAAAGCGCCATTCCAGTCCGCTCCGCCTTTTTCAATGAACGTACTGTATTCCTGCCCGACCAATATTCGGCCGGCCAGGGCAGCCACTTCGCTGGCTGACTGTCCCTCCCAGTCCTTCAGGCCCCAGCGCGGTGTTCGCCAGAGCGCCTGACGAAGATCCTCAGATGATCGGATTGGACGAAGAATACAGCCATGAGCGTGCAGGCTAGCATCGAGCTTTGGAGCAAGATTCTGCCCTGCCAATAGCCCCGCCTCAAAAGCGAAGGGAAGTATCGTATCGGCATCATTGTGATAATTGTCAGGATTGTAAGACGGAAAAGCGAAGTAGAATATGTCAAGATTAAACCCAAGAAGAATATCGACCAGCTCCATGGAGGTGCTGCGCTCGTTGCATTCCAGCCAAAGATGGCAACGCCCGGACCGGAAGAAGTCCGCGTCGGATTCGATCAGCTCACGCTCCATTCCTTCCACATCGAGCTTGATAAGATCAAATGGGCCATAAAGCTCCCGCAACTCAGCTAACGTCACATAGGATTCGGGCTGCTGAGTGAAGAGCGCCCCTGACGAATTAGGAGCGAAGGACAAGCCCCCCCAATTGGCCTCATCAATATGGGCCATGTCGGGCGGATCGCCGCCGGCATAGGCCAGCGCCGCCACCACCTGAGAGGGCTGACGCTTAAGCCGGCGGATATTCTCCCTTAGCAGTGGCGTGACATTGGGATTGGCTTCGACATAGCAGACGCTCGCAATGTGTTGCCGCAGGCTAAGTCCCAGACCAAAGGTACCGAGATAAGCGCCAACATCGAGAACACGCGCACCTGGTGCGAGGTTCGACGCTACGAAAGCAACCTCGTCCCATGCCCATTCACCATAGCGGGTCAGGAACTGACCGATCAGGTCATCCGTATTTTCGGGCACCGCAAACTGCCCATATCTTGTCTCGACGAGCGGCAATTGAGCTCCCCTGGTACGGATAAAATCAGTGGCCCGCTTCTAACAGCCCCTTGGGCGCTTCGTCGAGCGCCGTAGGGACACAGTTCGCACTATCCGGCTTCAACGGTGCAATTTGGCGGCCGTGATCGGTTCCCGAGCCAAGCAAGCCCCCGGTGGGGGTTCTTCCTGCATTCGAGTTCGCGGAGCTGGAAAATTTGGGGAGAATATGAAGCGCTCCCGGGTGGGCGACTTCGGATAAGATTCGTTGGAAAAGTTTCGTGCGGAATACAACCCAGAGTTGAGACCTCAAAAGCCACAACCCCCCGACGCCATGTTTGAAATCACATTGCTAGGCAAATATCTGATTTTTCAAGTCGATTATTGATCGAGAGCCACGAAATGATCGACGATATAACGGATTTCGGGGAGGATCAATGTTCGATCGCCTCGCTCGACAGCAATATCGATGCTGATGCGCTCCAGCACGAGAATGTGCGCTCGCCGGATCGTCTGCTCGCCGGTTTCCAGTCTTATGTAAGCACGACGTTGAAGCGCCATACGCATCGCTAAGGCCTCTTGCGTCAAGCGCCATCGTTTTCGCAGGGCATATAGCTCGGCAGCAGTCACGTCGTTTTCCGCCTATCGTCGCAATCATTGAGCCGACGTCGTAACTCATCTATTTCTTCGTGGAGATTTATTAACTTAGCTCCTGAAAATACGCTTATTCCAACCACACCTACTATCACTCCTACAAAGAACATTGAAAAAGCGACAACTAATGAAAAAAATGACATACGATACCCTCTTCAAGATTTGTGTGTTCGCTGCTTGCTGAGCACCGTTCCGGAGGCGACATCTTTACCATAAAGAAGGTCGAGATCATTCACAGGGACTCTGGAGTTTCGGCGCGTTAAAAACAGGAAGTCGGCAGCATCGAAAATCTCGGCACGCTGACTATTACCGTTGGCCAACCGATCGTCACCTAACGCGACTTTCTGCCCATAAACCATCGTCGGCCCGCGGTGCGAACAAAGCGCTCCGCGCGCCGACGCGTGCGCACTCTGGCAGACACCCATCCCGCCCACGATTAAAGGGATCGAGATAGCCGCTGTCGGCAGCTGATGCCTGCAGGCGTCACAGGCAGACGATAGTTTTGCTTCTGTTTAAAGCAATTCCATCAATATTTTTGTTTTAGCTCGGACCTTCTAACATCGACAGAAGCCGGCATGCGACGCCGCCTCCGGCGACATGTCCGCGGCCGTTTTTGGATGCCGATGATGATCAAGCACGATTTCGAGACGCACTGTAATCAGGCCGCGGCGATCCTGCGCTCCTGGGGTATGACGCCGAAGAACGCCGAGCAGACCGCCAAGGTGCTCGGCTGGGCGGATTTGCGCGGAATTGAAAGCCACGGCATCGCGATGCTGGTGGAATACAATGAGCGGCGCCACACGCGGCCGATGAACATGAAGTCCAAGCCGTGGATCGTGCGCGAGACGCCGGTCAGCGCGCTGATGGATGGAGATGGCGGGCTCGGCCATGTCCCCGCCACCAAGGCGATGGCGCTGGCGGTCGCGAAGGCCAAAACGTCCGGCGTCGGCATGGTCAGCGTGCGCAATTCCGGGCATTTCGGCGCGCTCGGCTGCTTCACCAGCATGGCAGTGGAGGCGAACCTCATTGGCATCGCGACCACCACCGTGTTCGGCATCCGCGTGCCGCCGACCGGGGGCAAGGCCGCGCGCTTCGGCACCGATCCCTGGTCGTTCGCCGCGCCCGGCGAGGACGGCAAACCGTTCCTGCTGGACATGGCGACCACCACCGTCGCCTCGGGCCGG
>LNAP01012545.1_pt1 | contig 15368 bp, 14 predicted proteins | sample 602601 | NCBI WGS metagenome assembly LNAP01 (sample SAMN02440304, study PRJNA202911) | soil metagenome | biome: Subtropical and temperate rainforests or woodlands; isolation source: soil samples (1 kg each in a 20% v/v slurry with milli Q water) were... ...
CCGCGTGGGAATGCCTCAAGGGACGCTCCGCGTTCCAGCTCTCGAAAGGGACGCGGAGCGTCCCGGGCTGCATTCCCACGCGGAGCGTGGGAACGATCATCCTGCGACTACCCGATTACGCCCACTTTCCTTGGCCTGATACAGCGCCTTGTCCGCTGCAAACAATAGCTGTTCGAGGCTGATCTCGGCAGAGGTGGTCCAGGTGCTGATACCGATACTGACAGTTATCGGCGACTCGGCACCTGCCACCCGCGGCAACTGCTCTACGGTCGCGCGGATGTGTTCGGCAATCTGTTGCGCACCCTGGCTATCGGTTTCCGCGAGAATCACCGAAAACTCCTCACCGCCATAACGGGCGACCAGGTCAGCGGGTCGTCTCACATTGTCGGCGATCACCTTGGCCACCGAGCGCAACGCATCATCGCCAGCCTGATGCCCATGACGATCGTTGAACGCCTTGAAATGGTCGGCATCAATCATCAGCAGCGACAAAGGCTGGCCGGAACGTTGAGCGCGGAACCACTCATGCCGCAGCACCTGATCCAGCGTTCGGCGGTTGGCCAGGCCGGTCAAGGGATCGGTGGCCGCCAGTTGCGCCAGTTCCTGTTCGGCGTGGTGGCGCAGGCGCAGTTCGCGGCTGAGCAGCCAGGTCAGCCAGAGCAAGCCGATGCACAGCGCCATCGTCGCAACGCTAACCACCACCGCCGTACGCTTCCACGAGGCAAACACTTCATCACTGGACAGTGCAACGATGACGATCAACGGCAAGTTGCCCACCTTGGAGAACGTGTACAGGCGTTTGTCCTTATAGCGGCTTGAAACACCGGTGAAGCTGCCGTTGCCTTCTTTGACGATGCGCTGGAAGTTGGGACGGCTGCTGAAGTCCTTGCCAATCAGCTCCTCGGCCAAGCGGGGCTCCTGGGCCAGAAGAATCCCGTCCGAGCTGATCAGGTTGACCGAGCTGTCACGACCGATGCTCAAGCTGTTGAACAGTTGATCGAAATAACTCAAGCGCATGGCAGCTTCGGCCACGCCAAGAAATTCGCCTTGTGAGCCGCTGATTCGGCGACTGAAGCTGATTCGCCATTCATGTTCAGGTTGGCTGGAACGGAAGGGACGGCTGATGAGCATGTTCGTGTCGCGATTGTTCACGTGCGACTGAAAGTATTCGCGGTCAGCAAAATTGCCCTTTCTGGGTTCTACCGAGGCCGAGTCGGCGATCACGTCACCCTTGTTGTCCAGCAACAGAATATCGCCCTTGTGCGGCGCGGCAGTGGCACGGTCAAACAAGGCCAAATGGCGAATGGCAGGGGAAACGTTCTTGAGGTCTTCACGCTGGGAGGCAGCGATCAAGCCGAGCAAGGACACGTCATAGAGTTCGACATTGCGCAGCACGTCGGCGTCGATCAGTTGCACAATGTTGGTTGCTGCGCGAGTGGCCGACTGTTCAGCATTGGCGCGTTCGCGAATGAGCAGGAACGCGACGATGCTCAATATCGCAATCACCAACAGCAAACTGCCGAGAACCAGGAGCCGCTCCGATCGCGTCGACCGGACCGGGTGGTGAGATGTCGCACTGCTCACACTCATGGTTCTACTTCTGCTAATGAGGCGTTATTAAAGTGTTTTGCAAGACTCAGGCAGAATCCCGGAAACCATTTGCGTTCGGTGCGCCTGTATAAATCCCGAGTAAAAAAAAGGCCAGCAAAACATGCTGGCCTTTTGCTTATTGAAGCTTAGAAGACATTGAGCGGGTAGTCGACGATCACCCGGTATTCATCGGTGTCCTGATCCAGCGCGCCATAGCCGTTGCCTCCACGGTTGGTCGCCCATTGCAGGCGCAGCGCCAGGTTTTTGGCCTTGCCGCCCTGAACCACGTAGTTGAGGTCGATGTCACGTTCCCAGTGCCTGGCGTTTTTGCCGTCAGCGCTGTACCACGAGGCATAACCGGGACTGTCCGGATCGACCTTGGTCAGGTCCAGTTCACCTCGGGAGTAAGAGATCGCCGAGGTCAGGCCGGGGAGGCCGAGCCCGACAAAGTCGTAGGCGTACTTGAGTTTCCAAGAGCGTTCGTTCGGGCCGTTGAAGTCCGAATACTGCTGGGAGTTGTCGAGGTAGACGCTGTCGCCCTGGCTGATGTAGTCGAACGGCGTGTTGCCGTTGACCCGCTGATAGGCCGCGGTAACGCTGTGATCGCCGACCCCCACGGTGAAATGCAGGCTGTAGGTATTGTTGTCGATGTGGCCCAGCAGCGCATCGCCGGTGTCTTGCGTGTGATAGGCATGCAGGCCGGGGTTGAGGCTGACCCGATCGTTCAAGGCGTAGGTGTAATCCAGGTCGTAGTAATACTGGTTCCAGATGTCCTTGAGTTCGGAAGCATAGACGCTGCTGGTCAACCCCGGCAGGCCGCTCCAGGCCACGCCGGCCCAATTCAGGTGCTTACTTTCGTCACCGTCGGCCAGGCTGCCGTAGGACGTGCCGATTCGGGTGTGTCCACTCTGGTTGTAAGGCTTGGTGAAACTCGCCTGGCCACCTTCAATCATCCAGCCGTCAAAACGGTGGTTGGTCAGGCTGACGCCGCGAAAGGTCTGGGGCAGCATGCGGGTTTCGCCGCCGGCGATCACCGGGTTGGCGAGAAACAAGTCACCGGCCTTCAGTTCGGTATCGTAGGCACGCATTTTCAGCGTGCCACCCGCCGTCGAGAACGAGCCCGGCGCTTTGCCGTTTCCATCGCTGACCGGCAGGATGCTCGACCCATCGGTACCGCCACCGCCGTCGAGCTTGAGCCCGAGCATCGCGTGGGCGTCAGCGCCGAAACCGACGGCGCCTTGGGTGTAGCCCGAGTCGAAGAGGCCAAGGAAACCCTGGCCCCATTCAATGTTGTCGTCCGTCTGCTGCAGGCGGTTGCGGTTCATGTAGTAGTTACGGGCGTTGAGGTTGAGGCTCGATCCTTCAACGAAACCTTCGGCGTTTGAGTCGTCTGCGGCGTGAGCAGCAGGCGTCACCGTTGCAGCGATTGCAATGAACAACGGGCTGAATCTGAGAGGGAAACGCACTAGCGGTAAAGCTCCTTGGGTCAACTTAGAGCCTCATTGTCTTGAGACTCAGGATGTTTCTTGTTAGGGGAGACGAACTAAAACTGATTAAAACCACAACGAAAAAAAGCCGCTGATAGCAGCGGCTTGAAGACAACTTTTCAAAGGAAAGAGCCGATGAAAAGTGTCGAGGGAAACAGAGCGATATTGAACAATCAGCTTTCTTTCTCAATCGGTGGTCGGGCCTGAGTGCTCGACGCTTGAGGGGTTTGCGCAGCTTCCTGAGCCTTGGCCGTCATTTCGTTGTGAGTCTGTTCGAATGCAGCCGCGCGTGCGGAGTTTTGCGCGACGAACGTCTGCGACTCTTCAGCGATGGCGAACGGAGACAGAAACAAAGAGGACAAAACGAAAGCGCTGGCAATACCCATAGTGTTGGACATCTTTAAAACCTTCTTGCTTGGCAAGTGCTGTTTGGTGCGGCAAAGATAAGAAAAAGAGCGGATTCATGAAAGGACTGTTGCGCTTAAGGCAACAGTTGACCACCGATCGTTCCCACGCTCTGCGTGGGAATGCCTCAACGGACGCTCCGCGTTCGGCTTGGAATGGGACGCGGAGCGTCCCTGGCTGCATTCCCACGCGGAGCGTGGGAACGATCATTTGGCGGGGTCAGACCGGGAGATGGATACCGAAGGTATTCATGCCGTGATCACTGCGCACAAAAACATCCCCACCATGCATCAGCGCAATGGCCTTGAAGTCTTCGATAATCAGAACGCGCATGACCCGCCTCAGTCTGTGGTCGCCAGCGCCGGTTGAGGTGCTGATGCTGGTGGGAGAGGGTGCCGATGGAATAGCCGCTCGAGCCACAAGTATATGACCGGCGTGGTGAACAGCGTCAGCGCCTGGCTCACCAGCAAACCGCCGACCACCGCGATCCCCAGCGGCTGGCGCAGTTCGGCGCCGGTGCCATAGCCGAGCATCAGGGGCAGGGCGCCGAGCAGGGCGGCGAGGGTGGTCATGATGATCGGTCGGAACCGCGTCATACACGCCTCATAGATCGCCTCTTCGGGAGGCAAGCCACGGTTACGTTGGGCGTCCAGCGCGAAGTCGATCATCAGAATGCCGTTCTTCTTGACGATGCCGATCAGCAGCACCAGCCCGATCAACGCCATGATCGAAAAGTCCTGCCCGCAGATCCACAGCATGACAACCGCCCCAAGCCCCGCCGAGGGCAGCGTCGAAATGATCGTCAGCGGGTGCACGAAGCTTTCATACAGAACGCCCAGAATGATGTACACCGCGACCAGCGCCGCCAGAATCAGCCAAGGCTGACTGGCCAGCGAACTCTGGAACGCCTGGGCGGCGCCCTGGAAATTGCCACTGATGGCCACCGGCATGCCGATGTCGGTCTTGGCCTGGTCGAGCATGATCACCGCATCGCCCAACGCGACGCCGGGCGCCAGGTTGAACGACAGGTTGGCCGCCGGGAACATCCCGTCATGAGCGATAGATAACGGGCCGATGGTCGGCGCTTCGAATTTCGTCAGGGCCGACAGCGGCACCATTTCCCCGCTCAGGGGCGAGCGCAGGTAGAAATAGTTGAGGCTTTCGGCCTTGCCGCGCTGCTTGGTGTCGAGTTCCAGAATCACGTTGTACTGGTTGGTCTGGGTCTGGAACTCGTTGATCTGCCGTTGACCGAAGGCATCGTACAACGCTTCGTCGACATCGCTGGCGGTCAGGCCGAAACGCGCTGCGGCGCTGCGGTCAATGCTGATGTGGGTGATGCTGCCGCCCAGTTGCAGGTCGTTGGAAATGTCGCGGAACGCCGGGTTGGCGCGCAGCTTTTCCGTCAGGCGCTGGGTCCAGGTGCTCAGGAGTGCCCCGTCGTTGCTCTTAAGCACGTATTGGTACTGCGCGCGACTCGGACCGGAACTGAGGTTGATGTCTTGCCCGGCGCGCAGGTACAGCACGATGCCCGGGACTTTCATCAGTTGCGGGCGAATCCGGTCGATGAATTGGCTGGCGGACACGTCTCGATCGCCGCGCTTTTTCAGCGAAATCCAGAAGCGGCCGTTAGCGATGGTCTGGTTGCTGCCCGCAACGCCGACCGAGTGTGAGAACGTCTCGACGGCGGGATCGGCGGCGACGATTTCTGCCATCGCCAGGTGTTTTTTCACCATGTCGCCGTAGGAAATGTCCGCGGCCGCTTCGGTAGTACCGAGGACGAAACCAGTGTCCTGCACGGGGAAGAAACCCTTCGGAATGAAAATGTACCCGGCGACCGCCAAGCCGAGGGACAGGCCGAACACACCGATCATCAGCTTCTGATGGGCGAGGGCCCGGCGCAGGCCTTTTTCATACAGCGCCAGTAACCGCTCGCCGAAGCCCGATTGGCGGTGTTGCGGCGCACGCATGAATAGCGCGGCCAACGTCGGTGCCAGCGTCAGGGACACCACCACCGAAATCATGATGGTCGAGGTAGCGGTCAGGGCGAACTCCTTGAACAGTCGCCCGACCACGCCGCTCATGAACAACAGCGGAATGAACGCCGCCACCAGCGAGAAACTGATCGAGACCACGGTAAAACCGATCTCGCCGGCACCCTTGATCGCCGCCTCGCGCCTGCCGTCGCCGGCTTCCAGGTGACGGTGAATGTTTTCCACCACCACAATCGCATCGTCCACCACAAACCCGACGGACACCACGATCGCCACCAGCGTCACTGAAACCCATGAGGTACATCAGGGCAAAACTGGCGATCAGCGACACACCGAGCACCGACGCCACGATCAGGGTTGCCGACAACTGCCGCAGGAACAGCGCCATCACCGCCACCACCAGCAGGATCGCGATCAGCAGGGTGATTTCCACTTCATGCAACGACGCGCGGATGGTCTGGGTGCGGTCGACCAGCACGTTGACCTGCACCGAGGCCGGCAGCATGGCCTCCAGCGCCGGCAGGGCTGCTTGAATTCGGTCGACGGTCGCGACGATGTTGGCTCCCGGTTGCCGGAAAATCACCAGGTTCACCCCCGGCTTACCATCAGCCCACGCCTGGATGTAGGCGTCTTCCGAACCGTTGACGACTTTGGCCACATCCTTGAGATGAACCGGTGCGCCGTCCTTGTAGGAAACAATCAGCTGACCGTATTCCTCGGGATGGAACAACTGGTCGTTGGTGGACAAGGTCGAAATGCTCGACTCGCCGTACAACGCCCCTTTGGCCAGATTGAGGCTGGTCTGCTGGATTGCCAGGCGAATGTCCGCCAGGGTCAGGCCGATGGCAGCGAGTTTGTCTGCTGACGCCTGCACCCGGATCGCCGGACGTTGCTGACCGGTGATGTTGATATTGCCTACACCGTCGATCTGGCTGATCTGACGGGCGAGCAGGGTTTCCACCAGGTCACTGACTTCGGTGCCGGGCATTTGCGGCGAGTGGATGCTGAGGATCAGCACCGGGCTATCGGCCGGGTTGACCTTCCTCCAGTTCGGCAGGTTCGGCATGTCCTTGGGCAGTTTGCCGGCGGCGGTGTTGATCGCGGCCTGGACTTCCTGCGCGGCGGTGTCGATGCTTTTGTCGAGGGTGAATTGCAGGGTCAGGATGGTCGAGCCCAGGGCGCTGCTCGAGGTCATCTGGGTCACGCCGGGGATGGCGCTGAATTGCACTTCAAGCGGCGTGGCCACCGACGAGGCCATGGTTTCGGGGTTGGCGCCGGGTAATTGCGCGGCCACCTGGATGGTCGGGAATTCCGCTTCCGGCAGTGGTGCAATCGGCAGTCGCGGGAAGGCGATGACACCGAGCAGCACCAAGGCAAAGGTCAGCAGGACCGTCGCCACCGGATGATCGATGCACCACGCGGAGATCGAACCATGGCCCTTCATGGTTTCGGCTCCGATTGCACCACTTGCGGTGGGGCGGTCACGACCTGCACGGTCGAACCCGGTTTGAGCCGCGACTGGCCGTCGCTGACCAGTACGTCGCCCGGATTCACGCCTTTGATGAGGTCCTGGCCGCTGCCTTGATGAATGATCTGCACCTGAACGGCTTCGACCTTGTCACCCTTGACCCGGTAGACGAAATGTTGATCGAGGCCACGTTGTACGACGGTAGGCGGCACTACCAGCGCATTTTTATCTAGTGCTGTCTGAATCTTTACCGTTACCAGCAGGCCCGGCCAGAGTTTCTGTGCGGGGTTGGCGAATTCGGCTTTGGCGCGGATGGTCCCGGTGTTGGCGTTGATCTGGTTGTCGATCAGGGTCAGGCGACCTTCGCCCAGCAGGTTGCCGGTTTCCCCATCGGTGTCGGCACCGATGTAAGCCTTGACCGGCGTGTGCTGTGGATCGTTGATCAGGCCTTGCAGGGTCGGCAACATGTGTTGCGGCAGGGAAAACTCCACGGCGATCGGGTCGATCTGGGTCACGGTGAACAAGCCTTGAGCGTCGGTCATGCGCAGGAAGTTGCCTTCATCCACCGTGCGAATACCGACGCGACCGGTCACCGGGGAGCGAATCTGTGTGTAGGAAAGCTGCACTTGAGCGGCGTCGATCGAGGCCTGGTTGCCTTGGGCGGTGGCTTTGAGTTGGTTGACCAGGGCTTGTTGCTGGTCGTAGGTCTGCTTGGAAACCCCGTCGTCCACGCTCAACAGTTTGTAGCGCTTGAGGTTGACCTGAGCCACTTGCAGTTGCGCCAGGCTTTCGCCAAGTTGCGCTCGGGCCTGCTCGAGGCTGGCGCGGATCGAGCGGTCGTCGATGGTGGCGAGCAGGTCGCCTTTGTTCACCTGTTGGCCTTCCTTGACCAGGATTCTGGTGAGGATGCCGTCGATTTGCGGACGCACCACAACGCTATGCAGGGACAGCACCGAGCCGATGCCGCTGACGTAGCGTGGGACGTCTTTTTCGATGACGTTCACTACCCGGACGGGGATCGCAGAGGGTGCGGTCAGTTTGGTGGCCGCGGGTTTGTTGGCGTACCACAGGCCCAGCGCTGCCAGGACGATCAGAAGGGCTGCGAGCAAGGCGGGTTTTTTCTGAATTCGCATGCGAGTGGGGCGCCGGGGCTGTGGGTCGGTTTTTTTCAGGTTTGTATCTTCCTTTATAAACCTGTTCTCCGGTCAGGGAGGTAAATGCTAACTGACGGCGCTGTCAGTTTTGACCTCTGCGGGGCGATGCCGATCCTTCCTGATGAACACCTACACTCAGCCTTCCGAAGGGGCGGGTGGATCAAGATCAAGAGCTGCAGGCGAGCTAACGCTTGGCCTGATGAGTGGTGAGGAGCGAAAGGCGAACACCGATCCCTTGTGGGAGTGAGCCTGCTCGCGATGGCGGCCTGACAGCCGACCAATGTCGCGCAGATGGATACTGTTCAATTGGGTCCGGGCGGGGTTCCGACGAAGGTGTCAGGTCAGTCAATACAAAACCCGACGGACTCGCTTGCTGCTTGAAGCTTGCAACTCCCGACACAGGTATACTGCCGCCTTTCGCGGCTCGCTGATCGGGCCCGACTCTATTGCATCACCCGGAGCTTTCATGACTTCCCCGACACAACCGCCGGTTGCCGACGCTTTGAGCGACGACCAGGCAGACCTGCCAGACAGCGTCGACTCCAGCGCAGACAGCGAAACCAAAGCCGCGATCCCGGCGTTCAAGTTCCCGTTCAAGCCGCGCCGCGAAGAATGCCAGCCAGCCCTGGTACAAGAACGGCGCCAAGAACGGCCATACCAAGACCCCGGGCGCAGCGCCTCCTGGCACTCGTCGCTCGATGGGCAAGCGCTGACGGTCGGGCATTTTGTTGCGCGGTAATTGTTCTGTCTGTCATTGAGATAGTTCCCACAAGGATGAGCGATTCGTCCTCTGGGAAAGTCGGTGGCCTCTCGTCGAAGATTCATGCCCGTGAATTTTCGATGCAGGCCACCAAAAATGTCTCTGGTAAAAACCCTCTCTTTCCTGTCGCTGGTGGCCCTGACCACTGGCTGCATGTCGACTGTGCCCGATCCACAAATCCGTTTCGGTGTCGAAGCGCTGGTTCCGCCGTTCGAGAGCCGTAACGACAAGGGTGAGCTGGTCGGATTGAATATCGAGTTGGGCAATGCGCTGTGTGCCGAACTCAAATCCCGCTGTGTCTGGGTTGATCAGGATTACGCGACCAACCTTCATGCCCTTGAAGCCAACCGTTTCGACGTGATCATGCCGATGACCGCCACCCCTGCGCGTCGTGAGCGGGTTGATTTCACCGAAGACCTGTATCCCTTGAGTAACCGTCTGGTGGCTCGCGTGGGCTCGAATCTGCAGCCGGATGCGCGATCACTCAAGGGCAAGCGTATCGGCGTGCTTGCGGGCACAAGTCGCGAGGCTTTCGCCAAGGCTCGCTGGGCAGCGGCCGGGGTGACGGTGCGCAGTTTCAATTTCAACAACCAATTGGTCGACAGCCTGCTCGCGGGTGATATCGATGCCACCCTGCAAGACTCCGTTGAAATTACCCACGCGTTGTTAAGACTGCCCCAAGGGCAGGCTTTCCAGTTTGCCGGAGCCCCTGTCAGGGACCCGATGCTGGGCAGTGGCGTGGCCATGGCCGTGCGAAAAACCGACACTCTGCTGCGCGATAACCTGAATGCGGCGCTGGAGCGTCTTAAGCAAAATGGCCAGTATCAGGCAATTACCCAGCGTTATTTGCCGCCCGCAGTGCCAGACTCACCACGCTACTTTGCGAATGAGGAAGGTCTGGCATTTTCCGATGCGGTGCAGGTCGGCGAGACCCTTTACCTTTCCGGGCTGCTCGGCCTCGGGGCTGATGGCGAACTGGTGAAGGGCGGCATCGGCCCGCAGACGACCCAGGTCATGGAGAACTTGCGTACCGCGCTGCAACGCAACGGTTCGTCCCTGGCTCAAGTGGCCAAATGCACGGTCATCCTTGCCGACATAAAGGACTTTTCCGCCATGAATGCTGTGTATCGCAGTTTCTTTGCGGCAGATCGTTTGCCCGCACGTACGACGTTTGCCGGCAAGTTGGTCGAGAACGCGCGGGTAGAAGTGGAATGTCTGGCAGTGACGGCCAGCTAATCTTCTTGGCGACGAATCACTGCGCAACGGTATTGCGCAGTGATTCCGAGACTGGCGCCTCAGGCCACCCGCAACGAAATAAACGCATAGTTCGCTGGCGTATCTGTTGCCACTTGCGCACCCGTCGCCTGCACTTGCCCGGCGATGTCTTCGCCCGATACATGAAACAACCAGTCAGCGCCTGACCCGACCAATGGCTGCGCCGCAACCTGATCGATGCCCCTCGCGAACGCCGTCATGTCCGGCAGGTAAGCGGTAAACCCATCACCCTTCAACGCTGTAGTCCCAATCCCCAGCAACGCGCAAATCGCTTCCTTGGTCCGAATGTCATCGCGATCGGCCTGACGGGAGCGCTGGATTAATCCAGCCAGTTCCTGATCGACCAATTCACTTCCCACAATCAGTTTCGGTCCCTTTTCCCACGACTCGGGCGGACATTCTTTCGCCGCAGTGTTCAGGGGAATATGCGGATTGATTTCCATCGGGTAGATGCGGCACACCAGCGGCCGGCGTTCATAGATGCGGCAGAGGTTGTCTTCGTCAAGATTCCGGCAAGGACCGACGTTGTAAGCGGCAAAAGTGATGGCTATGTACGCCTCGGAAACGCCGCTTCGAACCTTCACTGAGCGGCGTTCGGCATGTTCACGCTGCTGCTCTGGCAAGCCCAGGCCATTGCCCAGGAAACCTTCCACCAGCACGATCACTTGACCGCCATCGGCCGCCCACATCCGCGCTTCGGGCAGGGTCAGGGGCACGTGATGGTCGTTGCAGCATTTGCCACAGCCTACGCAGGAAAACGTCGTATTCATTGAACGGCCAGTTGCATTGAAGAACATGAAAACGGCGACAGAATGTCGCCGCAAAGGCCGCTATCGAAGCAAGTTATGCGCCAGTCACTGCGCCTTGGCGGTTGGGCGGATGGAGTCCCATTCGGTGACGTAGGCGGTTTTGCTTTTCTTGTTATAGAGACACAGTTCGGTGCCTTGCTGGCCTTTCATGTGTTTTTGCGGGTATTGGCCTTGCAACAGCAGTGCGGTGTAGCCAACCCGGTCATCGAACTGCGCGGCATTGCCCACGGGTTTGGCATTTTTCAAGCCGCTGGCCTTAATGCAACTGGCGAGTACGGTTTTGTCGTAGGCGGCCCAGGCGTCGGGGCTGGATGCGTGAGCCTGAAAGGCGAGAGCGGTGAGGCAGAGGAAGGTCAGGCTTGCGGCTTTCATGGGGCGGGCATCCTTGGGGTGTTTTGGCCAAGGTTGGAGTATGCCTGATGGTTTCAGGTTGAATGTGTCGGCCCCCTCGCCACAGTCAGGCCGGAACCGGTTCCCGGCGGACCACGCGCATCCCGGCACTTTCATACAGCCGCTGCGCCCGAAGGTTGTCTTCCAGCACCTTCAAGTCGACGAAACCCTCGCGCCGTTGCTGAAAAATGTTGAAAGCATGTAGCAGCAATGCGCGTCCCAAACCTTGGCCCTGAGCTCGTGGATGGACGACCAGGTTCTTGATGTAGGCGCTGGTCCAGCACTGGCACACCCCAACGATGCCTTCGGCATCCAGAGCGAGGAAACACAGGCTCGGATCATATTCAGGATCGGTTTCAAAACGCTGTTGCCACACGTCCAGCGCCGGCACGCGACCGCCACCTTCCTGATAGCCCAATTCCATCAAACGATGAATGGCTTCAGCCAGATCGGGGCGGTATTCGCTGAGGACGATTCCCTCAGGCCAAGCGATTGCGGGCACAACTTCAGCGAGGTTACGCCGCATCAGAAAACAGAAGTCCTTGCTCAAAGCCTCAATGACCTTGTTCAGCGACCGCCTTGGCCGCTTCGATCAGGCACTTGGTCAGTTCTGGCGAGGAGAACTTGGTCAGCACTGCGTTCGCGCCGGCAAGACGGGCCTTTTCGCTGTTCATCGCGCTGTCCAAAGAGGTGTGCAGCAGCACATAGAGGTGCGAGAAGTCGGGGGTTTCGCGCAGGGTTCGGGTAAATGCGTAACCGTCCATCTCCGACATTTCGATGTCCGAGACGATCAGGTTGATTTGCTGGGCCGTGCCTTGCAGGTCCAGCAGGCAGTCGATGGCTTCCTTGGCACTGCGGGCGGTGTGGCATTGCAGGCCGAGATTGCGCAGGGTGTGCACAGATTGTTGCAACGCCACCTGGCTGTCGTCGACCACCAGAATCCGCGCGTTGCCGAGTACTTCGGCATCTTCCATGCTCAGTTCGGTCGGCGCCGTTTCGATCTGCGCCGGGGCGATGCCATGGATCACTTTTTCGATGTCCAGTACCTGTACCAACGTGCCGTCGACCGAGGTCACGCCAGTGATGTATGAACGCACGCCGCCAGAGCCAAACGGCGGCGGGCGGATGTCCGTGGTCAGGCAGTGGACGATCTTGCTCACGGCTTGAACGTGCAAACCCTGCTTGGAGCGGCTGACATCGGTAACGATCAGGCAGCCACCGTTCGGATCTTCCAGCGGTCGTTCGCCGATGGCACGGCTGAGGTCGATCACTGATAACGACGCGCCGCGCAAGGTGGCGATGCCTTTGACGTGGGGATGCGCCTCCGGCAGCTTGGTCAGCGGCGGGCAGGGAATGATTTCGCTGACTTTCAGCAGGTTGATCGCCATCAGCTTGCCGCTGCGCAAGGTAAACAGCAGAAGCGAAAGTGAATCTGCGCGGGCTTTGTTTGAAGACATAAAAACCTTCTTTGGAAAAAGGTGATGGGCAGTCGCGAGGATCGCCAACAGCTATCGATGCCGGGTTATCGACTTGTTACGGGCAGGCTTTAGGGTTATTCCGTCGCCAGCCCGGTCAGTGCGATTCCTGTAGCAGCTGCCGAAGGCTGCGTCCGGCTGCGAAGCAGTCGTAAATCCTATCCCCCCCCGGTGCATCAGATACAACACGGTGAATGGTTTGGCGAGGACTTCGTCCTCGAACGCAGCCTTCGGCAGCTGCTACACGGGATCGGGTTACTTCATACCCAGGCGTTTAGCCATCCTTCCAAGATTTGCCCGATCCAAGCCTAGCTCACGCGCTGCGCTCGCCCAATTGTTATGGTGCCGTTCCAGGCAGGCGTTGATCAGTCGACGCTGATAATCCTCGGTCGCCGCCCGCAAGTCTCCGGAGACCAAAGCCGCAGGGCTGGCAGGGACTGGCTCGGTTGCAAGCTCAACGCTGCCATTGGGCAAATCCAGATCCGCCGCGCTCAAACTCAGAATCTTCGGCCGCTCCTTGCAGTTACCCAACGCCTTCAAGGCACTGCGGCCAATCAAGTGTTCCAGCTCCCGCACATTGCCCGGCCATGTATAGGCTAGCAATGCCGCCTGCGCATCGCTGGTCAGGCGCAGGCTGTTGAGGCCCATGCGCGAGCGATTTTGCTCCAGGAAGTAGCCGCTGAGCAGCAGCACATCCCGCCCACGATCACGCAATGCTGGCACCAGCAGCGGATAAACGCTCAGGCGGTGATAGAAGTCGGCGCGGTAGCGGCCGCTGCGCACTTCCTCGGCCAGGTCGCGGTTGGTCGCGGCGATCAGTCGTACGTCGACCAGATGCTCTTTATCCGACCCCAATCGCTGCAGCTGACCGCTTTGCAGGACGCGCAGCAATTTGGCCTGGACGGTCAGGGACAGCTCACCGACTTCATCGAGAAACAGCGTGCCGCCATTGGCCAGTTCAAACTTGCCGCGCCGATCGTTCATCGCGCCGGTGAAGGCGCCGCGAACGTGGCCGAACAATTCGCTCTCCACCAGTGTGTCCGGCAGCGCGGCGCAGTTGAGGCTGATGATCGGCTTGTCAGCCCGGGGCGATGCGGCGTGGATGGCTTGGGCGACCAGTTCCTTGCCGACGCCGGTTTCGCCGGTGATCAGCACGGTAAGGTCGCTGCCGCCCACCAGGTTGATTTCTTCCACCAACCGTTTGTGCGCCTTGCTCTGGCCAATCATCTCGCGGTTCTGCTGGCCGCTGGCCTGTCGGTAAACCTCGGCACGCTGATGTTCGTCTTCGACACGATTGGCCAGGCGTTCGATGCGCTCGGCGGCGTTGACGGTGGCGGCGGCGAGGCTGGCGAAAGCTTCCAGGGCGTCCAGTTCGATCGGTTCGAAGCGCTCCGGATCGAGGGCGTCGAGGGTCAGCAAACCCCAGGGACGCTCATCGATAAACAGCGGGCAACCCATGCAATCGTGGACTTCCAGATGTTCATCGAGGCCATCGACCAATCCGTCGTAAGGGTCGGGCAGGTCGCTGTCGGCGGCAAAACGGGTCGGGCCGTGGCTGCTGAGCAGCGCTTCGAAACGCGGGTGTTCGCTGACTTTGAAGCGTCGGCCGAGGGTGTCGGTGCTCAACCCGTCGACGGCCAGTGGCACCAGCCATTCGCCATCAAGGCGCAGCAGGGCAGCAGCGTCGCACGGTAGCAAGGCGCGCATGGCTTCGAGCAAGCGTCGATAGCGCTCGCCTTCAGGGAGTTCGCGGGACAGGTCAGCGACCAGTGGCAGCAGGGTGGTGAGCAAGGCTTTTGCAGTCATAGTGACTCCGTGTAGTCGGTATGACTATAAGTCAGGGTGTGTCGATATGACTATCAAGAATTTAACTTATTGATTTATAAGGTTTTAATTTCTGGCACGAAAACTGATAACTACAAGACAAACAGTTAGCAATCCAAGTAGTTCAGGAGTCGCCTTATGCTTAGCGTTCAAGACCGTGCAATCGTCAAATCCACTGTGCCCTTGCTGGAAAGCGGTGGCGAAGCATTGATCACATGCTGTCCGAGTACCCGGAAGTTCGCCCGTTGTTCAACCAGGCCCATCAGGCCAGCGGTGATCAGCCGCGTGCCCTGGCCAACGGTGTCTTGATGTATGCGCGGCACATCGACCAGCTCGACCAGTTGGGCGACCTGGTGGCCAAGATCATCAACAAGCACGTGGCGCTGCAAATCCTTCCGGAACATTACCCGATTGTCGGTTCATGCCTGCTGCGAGCCATTTCTGAAGTGCTGGGTGAAGAGATTGCCACACCTGAAGTGATGGCTGCCTGGGGGGCTGCTTACGGTCAACTGGCCGACATCCTGATCGGCGCCGAAACCAGCATCTATGACCAGAAGGAACAGGCACCGGGCGGCTGGCGCGGGGCACGGGAATTCATCGTGGTGGCCAAGGTCGACGAAAGCGAGGAAATCACCTCGTTGTACTTTGAACCGGCCGACAAAGGCCCGATTCTGGCGGCAGAGCCAGGCCAGTACATCGGCATGAAACTGATCCTCGATGGCGAAGAAATTCGTCGTAAC
>LNAP01005898.1_pt1 | contig 15363 bp, 15 predicted proteins | sample 602601 | NCBI WGS metagenome assembly LNAP01 (sample SAMN02440304, study PRJNA202911) | soil metagenome | biome: Subtropical and temperate rainforests or woodlands; isolation source: soil samples (1 kg each in a 20% v/v slurry with milli Q water) were... ...
TGCTCCTCCGGGCAAGCGCATGGGCCATGCTGGCGCAATCATCTCTGGCGGCAAAGGCACTGCAGACGAGAAATTCGCTGCTCTGCAAGACGCAGGCGTGAAAACCGTGCGTTCGCTGGCAGACATCGGCAAGGCCCTGGCCGAGCTGACCGGCTGGGCTGTCAAGTAAGCCTCGCGCTTAGCTTGCAACTCTGCTGACAAAGGCCACCTTCGGGTGGCCTTTGTTCGTTAAGAGCAGTTGCAAGCCTCAAGCTGCAAGAGAAGCTTGTTGCTTGAAACTTGTATCTTGCAGCTGCTTTTAATATGTAAACGCGACACGCAAATGTCGCTTATCGGACAGTTCGCCCTCTAACAGTGCGTTTGTCTTACAAATTCGGTAGGCTAGCCGCCTCTTTTGCGTCTGCGTCCCACAAGGAAGCTGCGCGCTAAACGGGTCAGTCCTATACGGACCGACAGCATTTCCCTCACCCATAAGGGAAATCCCTCTCTAAATTCCGATTCAGTAGTGTGGTATTTCCTTAATGAAAGTTTTGAAAGGCCAGGACATTCTGGCACTGGGTTTTATGACCTTTGCCCTGTTCGTCGGGGCCGGCAATATCATCTTCCCGCCTATCGTCGGCTTGCAGTCCGGACCTAACGTCTGGATCGCGGCGCTGGGCTTTCTGATCACCGCCGTGGGCCTTCCGGTGGTGACCGTCGTTGCGCTGGCCAAGGTCGGCGGGGCGATGGACGCGCTGAGCAGCCCGATCGGCAAAATCGCCGGTGGCCTGCTAGCGGCGGTCTGCTACCTGGCGGTCGGCCCGTTGTTCGCGACGCCGCGTACCGCAACCGTATCCTTCGAAGTCGGCCTGGCGCCGCTGACCGGCGAAAGTCCGCTGGCGCTGTTCCTCTATAGCTCGGCGTATTTCCTGCTGGTGTTTTTCATCTCCCTCTACCCGGGACGCCTGCTGGATACCGTTGGGCGTTTCCTCGCGCCGCTGAAGATCATCGCCCTGGCCGTACTGGGCATCGCCGCGTTCGCCTTGCCGGCCGGTGATATCGGTGTGGCGACTCCCGAGTACGTCGCGGCACCGTTCTCCCAAGGCTTCATCAATGGTTACCTGACCATGGATACCCTGGGCGCACTGGTGTTCGGCATCGTCATCGTCAACGCCATCCGCTCTCGCGGTGTCGAGTCGCCACGCCTGATCACTCGTTACGCGATCATCGCCGGGCTGATTGCCGGCGTCGGCCTGGCGCTGGTGTATGTCAGCCTGTTCCGCCTGGGCTCGGGCAGCCACGAAGTCGCGGTCGGCGCCACCAATGGCGCGGCGGTGCTGCACGCTTATGTGCAACACACTTTTGGCTCCCTGGGCAGCGGCTTCCTGGCCGTGCTGATTTCCCTGGCCTGCCTGGTGACCGCGGTCGGCCTGACCTGTGCCTGCGCCGAGTATTTCAGCCGCGTACTGCCGCTGTCGTACAAGACTCTGGTGATCATCCTGGCGGCGTTCTCGCTGCTGGTGTCCAACCTGGGCCTGACCAAGCTGATCGCTTTCTCCATCCCGGTGCTGACTGCTATCTACCCGCCATGCATCGCCCTGGTGGCCCTGAGCTTCTGCAAGGACTTCTGGCATGAGCAAGGCCGCATCGTCGGTCCGGTGATGCTGGTGTCCTTCCTGTTCGGCTTGATCGACGCCCTCAAGGGCGCCGGCCTGGCGGACTGGATGCCAACCCAGTTGATGCACCTGCCGCTGAGCGAGCAGGGCCTGGCGTGGCTGGTGCCTTCGGTCATGACCCTGGTAGTCGCTGTAGTCTGCGATCGCCTGCTGGGCAAGCGCAGCGAAGCCCTGGCCTAAACCGCTATCTGCCCGATGCCCGTCACGAGCGGGCACCGAGTAGCCATAAAAAATGCCCCGTATCCAGCGATACGGGGCATTTTTTATGGGCGAGGGATGGTGTCTTTTTTCCTCGATCAACGTCGAAGCAGTGCCAGTTGTATCCGCACTCTGCCAACGCCTATCCGGGAACCTGCATGTCGTTCGTCGAAGCCAACCTGATCCATCTCATCGCCGCCCTCTGGTTTGTCATCTGCTGGGGTGGCTATACCCGCTACGCCACGTGGAAGGGCCGCGACACCGCGTGCCTGGCCAGCGTGCTGCACCTGTACCGGGAAGACTGGATGCGCCGCATGTTGCTGCGCGACAACCGCATCGCCGACGCCAGCGTGATCGGCAACCTGGAGCGCAATGCCTCGTTCTTCGCTTCCAGCACCCTGATTATCCTCGCCGGTATCCTTACCGTGCTCGGTGCTTCCGAGCGTGCGGTGTCGCTGCTGGCCGACATCCCCATGGTGCAGCAGGCCTCCCAGGGCATGTCGGAGATCAAGCTGCTGTGCCTGGCCCTGGTGTTCGTCTACGCCTTCTTCACCTTCAGCTGGTGCATGCGCCAGTACAACTTCGCCGCCATCCTCGTCGGCTCGGCGCCAATGATCGGTGAGCGACATGTTTCCGAACAGGAGCGAAAAGCCTTTGCCCTGCGGGCTGCGCGGGTGATTTCCATGGCCGCCAACCAGTTCAACTTCGGCCTGCGCTCCTATTATTTCGGCATGAGCATGCTGGCCTGGTTCGTCAGCCCCTGGCTGTTCATGCTGATGAGCGCGGGCGTGGTGCTGGTGCTGTACCGCCGGGAGTTTCATTCCGACGTGTTGGACGTGATGGTCTATACCCCTACAGAGGCGCCATTGCCTGAGGCGAACAAGGAGATAGTCTGATGAGTATCGCGTTCTGGTGTGTGTTTATCAGCGCACTGTTGATTTACGTGGCACGGATGCCGGTGGCCAGGGCCATGAAAGAGCAGGGCGGTTACGACAATCACCTGCCACGCCAGCAACAGGCGCAACTTACGGGATTCGGTGCCCGGGCGCTGGCGGCGCACCAGAACAGCTTCGAAGCCTTCATGTTATTCGCGGTCGGGGTGCTGATGGCCCATACCACCCAGACTCAGGGTTGGTTGATCGATGGGCTGGCGATTGTCTTTGTCATTACGCGGGTTATCTATCTGCTGTGTTATTGGGCGGATCTTGCCTGGCAGCGCAGTCTGGTCTGGTTTATCGGTCTGCTCTGTTCAATGTTGCTGATGCTTAGTCCGATTTTTCGCCGCCTGTTGGCTTAGAGGTTATTCCAGACAAAGTAAAGCCCGCACTAGGCGGGCTTTCTTTTTGCTGCACTAAAACCGGATTAGTTGGTTTTAGGAGCGGCTTCCTTGGCAGCTTCTTCAACAGCTGCTTTGCTCGATTCAACCTGATCTTTGGCTGCATCGACGGTTTCTTTTGCGGCTTCGTTCACTTTATCCTGAGCTTCGTTCAGTTTCTGTTGAGCTTGCTCAGCATGTTGGTTGGCATCTTGAGCTTTGTCCTCGGATTTTTTATCGCAGGCAGCGAGACCGAGGGAAGCGGTCAGCATCAGGGCAATAGCTAAAGTCTTACGCATGGGGTGTTTCTCCTTATTGAAGATATCTTCTGGCCTTTCGAGCATGGCTCTACAGGTTAAGTTCCTTGAAAGCTAAAGATATATAAAGTGCCAGCAATATGGAACTTTTACCGGTCTCGTTAACTGAGCGGTTTTGACATCAACTAGAGAATTGCCTTATGGAGCAAAACCCTGTTTTTGAGCGTGCGACGCGGTTTTTGTCGGCGCTGCGCCATTGCCAGGTATTGGCCATGAGCGTGCACAGCGCTTCAAAAGACGGCATCACCCTGACGCTGCCTTACAGCCCGCAGATAGTCGGCAACCCACAGACCGGAGTGATCCATGGTGGCGCGCTGACCTCATTGATGGACACCGCTTGCGGCATGGCCACCTTGTGCGTCCTGCCGGAGTTCGAAGTCTGCCCGACCCTGGACCTGCGCATCGATTACATGCACCCGGCGGAACCGGGCAAAAGCGTGTACGGCTTTGCCCAGTGCTATCGGGTGACCAGCGATGTGATTTTCACCCGCGGTTTTGCCTATCAGGACGATCCCGAGCACCCCGTTGCCCATGTGGTGGGCACCTTCATGCGCATGGGCAAGGGCATCAAGGGCAGCAAAGGTTTTGCCGGCGCCATCAAGGGTGAGCAGCCATGAGCGACGATTTCCAGGAACAAGTGCAGCGTGCCCACCAGCAGGGCGATTACGCCGCACTGCTGCAGCTGATTCCCTACGCCAGGCTGATCGGCATCGAGTGTTCGCGACAGGGTGATGAGTTGCTGTTTCGCCTGCCCGCCAACCGCGACAACATCGGCAACCCGTTGCTGCCGGCCCTGCACGGTGGGGTGATCGCCGGTTTCATGGAGCTGGCCGCGGCCCTGCATCTGTTGATTGGCACCGGTTCGCCCGGAGTGCCGAAGATCATCGACTTCTCCCTCGATTACCTGCGGGCCGGGCAGTTTCGCGATACCTATGCCAGGTGCCAGGTCTGCCGCCAGGGCCGGCGGGTGGCGAACGTGGCCATCACCGCCTGGCAGAGCAGCGCGGAGGAGCCGATTGCCACCGCCCGAGCACATTTCAAGCTCGAAGAAAGTCCAGGCCCTTGAAATCTCAGGTCTAGCCCCCAACTCTGTGGACATCCCGCCGTAAGCCCTCCGGGCGCGGCTTATGCCATCTGATTGGAGTTTGATGACCATGAGTGTGGAAACTCAAAAGGAAACCCTGGGCTTCCAGACCGAGGTGAAGCAACTGCTGCACCTGTATTCCAACAAGGAAATCTTCCTTCGCGAACTGATCTCGAACGCCTCTGACGCTGTCGACAAATTGCGCTTCGAAGCCCTGTCCAAGCCTGAGTTGCTGGAAGGTGGCGCGGAGCTGAAAATCCGTGTGAGCTTCGACAAGGACGCCAAGACCGTCACCCTCGAAGACAACGGCATCGGCATGAGCCGGGAAGATGTGATCACCCACCTGGGGACCATCGCCAAGTCCGGCACCGCCGACTTCATGAAAAACCTCACGGGCGACCAGAAGAAGGATTCGCACCTGATCGGCCAGTTCGGCGTGGGCTTCTATTCCGCCTTCATCGTCGCCGACAAGGTCGATGTCTTCAGCCGTCGTGCCGGCCTCGCTGCCAGCGAGGGCGTGCACTGGTCCTCCAAGGGCGAAGGCGAGTTCGAAGTCGCGACCATCGACAAGGCCGACCGCGGCACCCGTATCGTCCTGCACCTGAAGTCCGGCGACGACGAGTTCGCCGATGGCTGGCGCCTGCGCAACATCATCAAGAAGTACTCCGACCATATCGCCCTGCCGATCGAGCTGCCGAAAGAGGCTGCTGCCGCCGAGGGTGAAGAGAAACCTGCGCAGGAATGGGAAACCGTCAACCGCGCCAGTGCCCTGTGGACCCGTCCGCGTACCGAGATCAAGGACGAGGAATACCAGGAGTTCTACAAGCACATCGCCCATGACTTCGAGAACCCGCTGAGCTGGAGCCACAACAAGGTCGAAGGCAAGCTGGAATACAGCTCGCTGCTGTACGTGCCGGCCCGTGCGCCATTCGACCTGTACCAGCGTGAAGCGCCGAAAGGCCTGAAGTTGTACGTGCAGCGCGTGTTCGTGATGGATCAGGCAGAGTCCTTCCTGCCGCTGTACCTGCGCTTCATCAAGGGTGTGGTCGACTCCAACGACCTGTCGCTGAACGTGTCGCGGGAAATCCTGCAGAAAGACCCGATCATCGACTCCATGAAGTCGGCGCTGACCAAGCGCGTGCTGGACATGCTGGAAAAACTGGCGAAGAACGAGCCTGAGCAATACAAGGGCTTCTGGAAAAACTTCGGCCAGGTGATGAAAGAAGGCCCGGCCGAAGACTTCGCCAACAAGGAAAAGATCGCCGGCCTGCTGCGCTTCGCCTCCACCCAGGGCGACGACGGCGAGCAGAATGTTTCCCTGGCCGACTACCTGGCGCGCGCCAAGGAAGGTCAGGACAAGATCTACTACCTCACCGGCGAAACCTACGCGCAGGTCAAGAACAGCCCGCACCTGGAAGTCTTCCGCAAGAAAGGCATCGAAGTGCTGCTGCTGACCGACCGCATCGACGAGTGGCTGATGAGCTACTTGAGCGACTTCGACGGCAAGAGCTTTGTCGACGTGGCGCGTGGTGACCTGGACCTGGGCAACCTGGACTCGGAAGAGGACAAGAAGGCCGCGGAAGAAGTCGCCAAGAGCAAGGAAGGCCTGGTGGAGCGGATCAAGACCGCCCTGGGCGATACCGTCAGCGAAGTGCGGGTTTCCCACCGCCTGACCGACTCCCCGGCGATCCTGGCGATCGGCGAGCAGGACCTGGGCCTGCAGATGCGCCAGATCCTTGAGGCCAGCGGGCAGAAGGTGCCGGATTCCAAGCCGATCTTCGAATTCAACCCGGCTCACCCGTTGATCGAGAAACTCGACGGCGAGCAGAGCGACGAGCGCTTCGGCGACCTGTCGCACATCCTCTTCGATCAGGCGGCCCTGGCGGCCGGCGACAGCTTGAAAGACCCTGCCGCCTATGTGCGTCGTCTGAACAAGCTGCTGGTTGAACTGTCGGTTTAACTGCGTTGCATAAAAACCCGCTTCGGCGGGTTTTTTCATTCCGGTGTTTTTGAATCAGGAGTCTGAAATGAGCCAAGTCACTGTTCGTTCCCTGGTCTACCAGATTGATGGTCAATCCTATGAAAGCCGCCTGGCGTTCGATGCCAGCCAGCAGGGTCCGCGTCCGGGGCTGTTGATGGCGCCGAACTGGATGGGCGTCAGCGCCGGTGCCGAGAAGATCGCCGAGGCGGTGGCCGCCAAGGGGTATGTGGTGCTGATCGCCGACTTGTACGGGCAACAGGTCCGTCCGAGCAACGGCGACGAGGCGGGCGCCGCCATGATGCCGCTGAAGGATGACCGGGCCCTGCTGCGCAAGCGCATGCAGGCGGCCTTCGAGGCGCTGCAAAGCCAGCAGGAAGCCGCGGTGGACAAGGCCAGGCTGGCCACCTTCGGTTTCTGCTTCGGTGGCTGCTGCTCCCTGGAGCTGGCGCGCAGCGGTGCGCCGCTGAAAGCCGCGGTGTCCTTCCACGGCACCCTGGATACGCCGAACCCGGCCGACGCGCGGAACATCAAGGGCTCGGTACTGGTGCTGCATGGCGCCTCCGACCCGCTGGTGCCGAAAGAGCAGTTGCCGGCCTTCGAAGAAGAAATGAATGCCGCAGGCGTGGATTGGCAGTTGCTGAGCTACGGCGGCGCGGTGCATTCCTTCACCGATCCGCACGCCAATGTGCCGGGCATGATGATGTACGACGCCAGGACCGCGGGCCGTGCCTTCACCTCGATGCACAACCTGCTGGATGAAGTGTTCAAGGGCTGAGCCCCGGGAACGACAAGCCCGCCTGGCGATGCAATGCGGCTCTCAGCGAGCCGCCTTGTACGCCAGGCGGGCTTTTTTGTGCCTGTCAGCCATTCAGATCCGCGTCAGCGCCTGGGCCAGGTCGGCGCGCAGGTCCTCGACATCCTCGACCCCCACGGATAAGCGCACCAGAGCATCGCCGATGCCGAGCTGCGCCCGGGTTTCCGCGGGAATGCTGGCGTGGGTCATGATCGCCGGGTGCTCGATCAGGCTTTCCACCCCGCCCAGGCTCTCGGCCAGGGCGAAGATCCGCACGTTCTCGAGAAAACGCTTGGCGCCGGCCAGGTCGCAGTTCAGATCGAGGGAGATCATCCCGCCGAAAGCCTGCATTTGCCGTCGCGCCAGGGCGTGCTGCGGGTGGGACGGCAGGCCCGGGTAGTAGACCCGCGCCACCTGTGGCTGGCGTTCCAGCCATTGCGCCAGCTCCAGGGCGTTGCTGCAGTGGCGTTCCATGCGCAGGGCCAGGGTCTTCACCCCGCGCAGGGTGAGGAAGGCGTCGAACGGCCCGGCGATGGCCCCCACGGCGTTCTGCAGGAAGCCCAGGCGCTCGGCCAGGTCGGGGTTCTGGCCGACCACCGCAATGCCGCCGATCACGTCGGAGTGGCCGTTGAGGTACTTGGTCGTCGAGTGCAGCACGATATCGAAGCCCAGCTCCAGCGGGCGCTGGATCCACGGGCTGGCAAAGGTGTTGTCGGCGACGCAGATGATGCCCCGCGCGCGGCAGATGCGCGCGATGGCGGCGAGATCGGTGAGGCGCAGCAGGGGATTGCTCGGGGTCTCGACCATCACCATCCGGGTGTCGTCCTGCAACGCCGCTTCGAAGGCCGAGAGGTCGGACAGGTCGACGAAGCTGAAGCGATGCCCGGCGCTGCGCCGGCGCACCCGTTCGAACAGGCGGAAGGTGCCGCCATACAGGTCATTGCCGGAAACGATATGCGCGCCGGCGTCGAGCAGTTCGAGCACGCTGGAAATCGCCGCCAGCCCGGAGGCGAAGGCGAAGGCCAGGGTGCCGCCCTCAAGGTCCGCCACGCAGCGCTCCAGCGCCCAGCGCGTGGGATTGTGCGAGCGTCCGTAGTCCAGGCCCTTGTGCACCCCGGGGCTCTGCTGGGCATAGGTGGAGTTGGCGTAGATCGGCGGCATCAGCGCCCCGGTGGAAGGGTCCGGCGTCTGCCCCGCATGGATTACCCGGGTAGCGAAGGCACGCGGCGCGCCGGTTTCATCCTGTTGACTCATGTTAGCGATCTCCGTAAGTGATTGAGCATGTCGACCCGGGTAATCAAACCGTGGAAGCCCGAGGCGTCGGCGATGATCGCCACGAAGCCACGGTCGAGTTCCGCCTCCAGTTCGGCCAGGCTGGCGCTGGGAGGCAGGGTTTCCAGCTGATCGCTCATGGCGCTGGCCACGGTCTGGCGAAAGTGCGAAGCGTCTTCGTGCACGCCCAGCAGGATGTCCGACTCATCGATCACTCCGACCAGCCGCTGCCCGTCCACCAGCACCGGCAGTTGCGAGACGTCGGCCAGGCGCATGCGCTGGAAGGCGGTGAGCAGGGTGTCGTCCGGCCCTACGCTGATCACCCGGCCGTCCTCGAAGCGCCGCGCGATCAGGTCGCGCAGGTCGCCGTAGCGCTTGCGCGCAAGCAGGCCCTGATCGTTCATCCATTGGTCGTTATAGATCTTCGACAGGTAGCGGGTGCCGGTGTCGCAGACGAAGCTGACCACCCGCTTCGGCTTGGTCTGCTCGCGGCAGTAGCGCAGTGCCGCGGCCAGCAGGGTGCCGGTCGAAGAGCCGCCGAGAATGCCCTCGGCGCGCAGCAGCTGGCGGGCGTGCTCGAAGCTTTCCTCGTCGCTGATGGAATAGGCCTTGCGCACGCTGGAAAGGTCGGCAATGGACGGAATGAAGTCTTCGCCGATGCCTTCCACGGCCCAGGAGCCGGGCGTGCCCAGGGCGCCGCTGCGGCTGTATTCGGCCATCACCGAGCCCACCGGGTCGGCCAGCACCATCTCCAGGTCCGGCTGTACCCGGCGGAAGAAACGGGTCAGCCCGGTCAGGGTGCCGGCCGAACCGACGCCAACCACGATGGCGTCCACATCATGCTGGGTCTGGGCCCAGATTTCCGGCGCGGTGCTGCATTCGTGGGCCAGCGGGTTGGCCGGGTTGTTGAACTGATCGGCGAAGAAGGCGTCGGGAATCTCCTTGGTCAGCCGCGCCGCCATGTCCTGGTAGTAGTCAGGATGGCCCTTGCCGACATCGGAGCGGGTGATGTGCACCTCGGCGCCCATCGCCTTGAGGTGCAGGACCTTCTCGGTGGACATCTTGTCCGGCACCACCAGGACCACCCGGTAGCCCTTGGCGCGGCCGACCAGGGCCAGGCCCAGGCCGGTGTTGCCAGCGGTGGCCTCGACTATGGTGCCGCCGGGGCGCAGGCGGCCGTCGCGTTCGGCGGCGTCGATCATCGCCAGGCCGATACGGTCCTTGATCGAACCTCCGGGGTTTTGCGATTCAAGCTTGAGAAACAACGTACAGGGGCCGGTATCGAAACGGCTGACACGCACCAGCGGCGTGTTGCCGATCAGTTCGAGCACGGCAGGACGGGAGTCGTTTGGCATGTGGTCACCTCGCTGCGCAACGTTGCGCTGGATGGACAGCGACCCACGGCGAATCATCGCGCGGCGGTCGCAGGCTATGCATCGCTTGGACCATAGGCCGGGATCCGGCTACCCGCAACCGCTCGCGCCGGCCGGTAGCTGGTTGCGCAGCCTGGCGGCGGTAGAGCCTGGGCCAGTACTTGACCTGCCCAGGCTATTGAACGCCCGGCGCTACAGAGGGGACGGCGAGCCTTTGCCCTTGGGCAGTTCGATTCGTTCGCTTTCCCCCGGCACCGTCGGCCAGTCGCCGGCGGCCCAGCGCTGGCGGGCTTCATCGATACGGGCCGGGTCGCTGGAGACGAAGTTCCAGTTGATCCGCCGTGGACCGTCCAGCGGCGCGCCGCCGAACAGCACGGCGTGGCAGTCGCTGTCGGCGAACAGGGTCGGGGTGGTGCCGGCCGGCAGGATCACCAGCGCATGGGGCTCGACGGGCTCGCCGTCCAGCTGGGCGTCGCCTTCGAGCACGTACAGGGCGCGCTCCTCATGTTCGGCGGGGATCAGCAGGGTGGTCGCGGTCTGCAGCTGTATTTCGGCATACAGGGTCGGGGAGAGCACCGGGACCGGCGATTCCAGGCAGAAACCGCTGCCGGCGATCATGCGGATCCTGACCCCGAGGTTGTCGCTGACCGGCAGGGTCGCGGCCGGGTGATGGCTGTAGTGCCCCGGGCCTTGTTCATGGGCCTTGGGGGAGGCCAGCCAGACCTGCAGGCCGTGCATGCTGAAATCACTGTCGATCAGCGCCTGCGGGGTGCGTTCGACGTGGGCGATGGCGCTGCCGGCGGTCATCCAACTGACATCCCCCTGGTTCACCACCTGGTCGGAACCGAGGCTGTCCTTGTGCTGGATCTGCCCCTGGAACAGGTAGGTCAGGGTCGACAGGCCGATATGCGGATGCTGGCGGATATTCATGCCCTTGCCCGCGGGGTAGCGGGTTTGCAGCATGTGATCGAAAAACACGAAGGGCCCCACGCTGCGGCATTGGGCCGAGGGCAGCGGACGCAGGATGGGTTGGCCTTCGACGTCCTCGGCGCGAGGGCGAATCACGAGCGGTGTGTTCATGGTGCATTCCAGGCTGATCGGGTTATGCCCGGGAGCATAACCCGCTTGTGCAGCCCGTGGCGCTATTGGCTGAAGGCGCCTTCGGACAGGTGGGTCTCGATGCTCACCTCGGCGGTGGTCATCAGCTTGTGCACCGGGCAGCGGTCGGCGACGCGATGCAGTTCTTCACGCTGGGCGTCGGTCAGTACGCCTTTGAGGGTCAGCTTGACGTGCAGCGCGTATTTGCCTTTCTGCTCCTGGCTGTTGTCGTGCTTGACCTCGACCGTGACGCCAGTAAGCGGAATCTCTTTTTTCTGCGCGTACAGCTTGAGGGTCAGGGCCTTGCAGGCGCCCAGGGCAGCATCGAAAAAGTCGTGGGGTTCCGGCGCGGAACCTTCGCCGCCCAGGGTCTTGGGCAGGTCGGCGAACAATTGGTGGTCATCGATCTGGATGCTGTGGCGGAAACCTTCGCTGGATTCGGTGTTGACGGTGATAGTCATGACGGACCTCGGGCAGTGAGCAGTCGTTGAAAGGTGGTGCAGTTATAGAGCATTACGCTGGTTGTGCGTTCCCCTTTTTCTGAACCGCCGCCTCCGGGGCAGGGTCTACCCAGCGTGAATCGACAGGAGCCCACCCATGCGCTGGATCTACCTGAGCACCTTGCTGTTGCTGCTGCCGAGCGCCTGGGCCCAGGCCCGCGACTACGCCTACAGCGATGCCCACCTGCATTACGTCGACTTCTTCCAGGAGTCGGCGGGCATGGACAAGCTGCTCAAGGCCATGGCCGACAATCGCATCGAGCATGTGATGATTTCCGGTATCCCGGTGGCCAAGAAATGGCATGAAGACGAACCCAAGCGGCCGCGCTACTACGCCGGCGACGACGCCGATGCCTACTGGTACAGCGCTACCGATGTGATTGTCGCCGCCGCGGTGAATCGCCTGACGCCCGAGCAGCGCCGGCACTTCCATCCGTTCCTGTCGGGCTTCAACCCCAACGACAAGAACTCCGAGGCCCATATCCAGCGCATGCTCGACCTCAATCCGGGGTTGTGGCAGGGCATCGGCGAGGTCTTTACCCGCCACGACGACCTGACCGCGCTGACCTCCGGCGATACGCCACGGGCCAATAACGAGGCGATGACGCGGATCTATCACCTGGCGGCGGAAAACGACCTGCCGGTGATGCTGCATTCCAACATCACCTCCAAGCGCGAAAAGAACCCGCTGTACCTGACGGAAATCGAAGAGCCGCTGCGCAATCACCCTCACACGCGTTTTATCTGGGCCCACGCGGGCACCAGCATGGAGATCCACCGGCATCAGGTGCAGTTGAATTTTCTCCTGCCGACCCTGGCGCGGATGCTCGAGTCCTATCCCAACCTGTATATCGACCTGTCCTGGAGCGTGCTCAGGCCGTACCTGCTGGATGAGCAGGGCGTGCCCCGGGCGGAGTGGGTAAAGCTGGTGGAGCGCTTTCCCGAGCGGTTCATGCTGGGTTCGGACGTTGTCGGGCGATTCAACAAGCTGGGGCGGGAAATGCGCAGCTTCGAGCCCTTTCTCGATGCCTTGCCGGAGGACGTGGCGCGCAAGGTGGCCCAGGACAACTTCCTCGCCGTGCTGCCGCGCGCTCGTTGATCCTGGGAGGCTCCAGTGCGCGGGCGTTGCCAAGGCGCTGGCGATGCAGGTTTGTCATCAGCCTGTCATGCCTGCGTCATAGGCTCGCGCCATCTCAATCAAGGAGCGCGATATGCACCTCACCCGTTTAAGCGCATTGGCGGCGCTGATGATGCTCAGTGGCTTTGCCAGTGCTGAAGTCCGTGTCGAAGGCCCGGTGGAATATGGTGTGTTCGAGGGGCCGAAGGCCGCGTTGCAGTCGGGTGAGCGGGTGCTGCGGCGCAGTAACGAGAACATCGAGCAGACCGAGATCGTGCCTGCGCGGCTGGGCACCAAGTTCGGCCTGCGTTATCAGTTGGCCGGCAAGGTGGCCGAGGATGTGCCGCTGACCCTGCTGTATTTCACGCCGGGTATCCGCACCCCGGATGGCCAGCGTCACGACAAGCTCGAAGTGACCCAGAAACTGGTACCGGGCGCGCCGCAGGACATCATGGCCTATGAGTTCACCGAGAGTCATGAAGTGATCCCCGGCGAGTGGCGCTTCATGGTGTTCCAGGGTGACCGTTTGTTGGTCCAGCAGCGTTTTACCGTACGCTGAATCGTTTACGCCCAGGCATCGGAGTGCTTGGGCGTTTTGATATCACGTTTTCGTCTTAAGCAAATTTTCCGCGACCCGATACTTTCAACAGCAGCCCGCTGCATGGCGAATGCAGCGCTTTTGGAAGGAACCGGAGAATGAGCATCAGGAGTCTCAACATTGCACCGCGCGCGGGCCTGGGCTTCGGCCTGCTGGCGTTGATGGTGTTCGGCCTGGGGGCGTTCGCCCTGCTGCAGATGGCGAACATGCGCGCGCAGTCCGACGAGGTCGACAACAACTGGCTGCCCAGTGTGATGTCGGTGGGCGAAATGAATCAGGACCTGCTGCGGGTCCGCGCGCTGACCATGCGCTTGCTGCTCAACCGCAGCCCCCAGGCCCTGGCGCAGAACGAAAGCAAACTCAATGAGATCAAGCGCGGCATGACGGTGGCCCAGGAGCGCTATAACGCGCTGATTGTGCTGCCGCAAGAGCGTGTGCTGTTCGATCGCTACAAAGCCGCCGAGAAGCGCTACCTCGAGCATCAGAACCAGGTAATGGCACTGTCGCAACAGGGGCGGGTCGAGGATGCGGTCGCGGTGGTCAATGGCGAGATGAGCCAACTGGCCGATGAGCTGGCGGGCACCCTCAATGAGTTGGTGGCCCTGAACCGGCACAACGCCAACCTGGCCACCGAGCTGGCCAGGGCGGTGTTCAGCAACGCCAAGGTCTGGGTAGTCGTGATGGTCGTGGTGGCTGGCCTGATGACCATTGTCCTGGCCCTGTTGCTGACCCGCAGCATCGTACTGCCGCTCTCGCAATCGCTGAACGTAGCCGAGGTGGTGGCCGGCGGCGACCTGACCGAGGACATCCGCATCAGCGGCAAGGATGAGCCGGCGCGCCTGCTGCAGGCGCTCAAGGCCATGCAGCAGAGCCTGCGGGAGACCATCCGGCGCATCTCCGACTCTTCCAGCCAGCTGGCTTCCGCTTCGGAGGAACTCAGTTGCGTGACCGAGGACGCCACGCGCGGCCTGCACCAGCAGAGCCAGGAAATCGAGCAGGCGGCGACGGCGGTGAACCAGATGACCGCTGCGGTGGAGGAGGTGGCCAGCAATGCCGTGGCGACGTCCGAGGCCTCCCGCCAGTCCGACCTGATTGCCCAGCATGGGCGTGAGCAGGTGCGACAGACGGTGCAGTCCATCGAGTCCCTGGCCGACGACGTGACCGCCAACGCCTCCCAGGTCGAAGAGCTGGCGCAGAAGGTCTATGGCATCAGCAAGGTGCTGGATGTGATTCGTTCGGTGGCCGAGCAGACCAACCTGCTGGCCCTGAATGCCGCCATCGAGGCGGCGCGGGCCGGGGATGCCGGCCGCGGGTTCGCCGTGGTGGCCGATGAGGTGCGGGCGCTGGCTCATCGCACCCAGCAATCGACCCAGGAGATCGAGCAGATGATCGGCGGCATTCAGCTGGGCACCGAGCAGGCCGTCAGCTCCATGCAGCAGAGCAACAGCCGGGCCCGTTCGACCCTGGAACTGGCCAAGGCGGCGGGGGCGGCGCTGGAGGAAATCGCCGGGGCGATCACCCTGATCAACGAGCGCAACACGGTGATTGCCAGCGCCTCGGAGGAGCAGGCGGCGGTGGCTCGGGAGGTGGACCGCAACTTGATGAACATCCGCGACCTGGCCATGCAGACCTCGGCCGGGGCCAACCAGACCAGTGCCGCGAGCCAGGAGTTGTCACGGCTGGCGGTGGACCTGAACACCCTGGTGGCGCGTTTTTCGGTGTAAGGGCTTCGGGAAAACAATCGCCCAATAAAAAACGCCCCGAACCAGTCGGGGCGTTTTTCATGGAGCGAAGCGGCGGGGCTTACTTGCCCTGCCAGCGCTTCAGGACCAGGGTGGCGTTGGTGCCGCCGAAGCCGAAGCTGTTGCTCATCACGGTGTTGATGGTGGCGTCTTCGCGAGTCTTGGTCAGGATCGGCATGTCGGCCACTTCCGGATCCAGCTCTTCGATGTTGGCGGAACCTGCCATGAAGTTGCCTTCCATCATCAGCAGGCAGTAGATCGCTTCGTGAACGCCGGCGGCGCCCAGGGAGTGACCCGACAGGCTCTTGGTGGAGCTGATG
>LNAP01003343.1_pt1 | contig 15362 bp, 10 predicted proteins | sample 602601 | NCBI WGS metagenome assembly LNAP01 (sample SAMN02440304, study PRJNA202911) | soil metagenome | biome: Subtropical and temperate rainforests or woodlands; isolation source: soil samples (1 kg each in a 20% v/v slurry with milli Q water) were... ...
TGCTTCGGGCAAGGACGAAACTATCGCCCTGGTTCCGCCGGTTCGTTTCACCCTGGAACAGGCTCTGGAATTTATCCAGGACGACGAGCTGTGCGAAGTGACTCCTAAGTCCATCCGTCTTCGCAAGAAGATCCTGGACGAAGGCGAGCGTACCCGCGCTGCCAAGAAAGCCAAGAACTGATCCTTTAGTTCAGGCTGAATAAAAACGCCCCCGGTCGAAAGGCCGGGGGCGTTTTTTTTGATCTGCGAAAATGAGCTGATTCCTGTAGCCGCTGCCGAGCGCCAGCGAGGCTGCGATCGGCCGCGTAGCGGTCGTCAAGCGGTGTATCTGAAACTCTGCGGTGGCCCGTACTGCGGCTGCTTTGCAGCCGTTCGCAGCTTCGCCAAGGCTCGGCAGCGGCTACAGGGTGGCAGGGTTACGCGGGGAACAGGGTTGCAGGCGCAGGTCGAGGCTCAGAAGCGTTCCAGGGTCCGGCTGCCGGTGTTAGTCGGGCGCTCGACCGGCTTGGGCTTGTACGCGCAATAGCCTGGGCGCGGGCCGATCTTCGGGTGGTTGCGGCAGGTGTCCGGGCGCTTGTCATAAATGGTGCACAGGCGGCTCTTACGATCCAGATACAGGCAGTCGTTGTTACTCATGCGCTGCAGGGTGAAGATCTCGGACTTCTGGTTGTAGCGCTCGACGATGCCTTCCTTCTGCAGGCGCTTGGCGATGTTCTTCGCCGGCTCGCCGCGCTCGAATTCGTCGACGATGCCGATGCGGATCAGGTCCTTGATCTTGACCTCCACCGGCAGGGTGCAGCAGCTGGACATGCAGGAGCCGCACATGGGCGCGGAATACTTGGCCCAGGTATCGAGTCGGTCGATTTCCGCGGCGGCGATCAGGTTGGACTTCATCAGGCTTGCTTCCAGCGTGTGTATCAGGGCGCGCGATCATACCGGTACTGGTGGATTTTTGAACAACCATTTAACGGAATTTAACCGTGCCCGGGGGGATTGCGAGGGTCGGCACGGCATCTGCATCATTTTTACCCGCTGCCGCGGGAGACGCTGCCTCTGTTCGGGCAATTGCACGACGCACCGAACCAGAGACTTTGGCTCCTGTCAGACCGACTAGGCTCAGACAATTCCATGCTCACTGTCTATCTCGCTCGAGGTCGTATTCATGACTCAGGAACTGCAAGTTCGTGACGCTGAGGTGGCCGCTTTTCGCGATGCCGTCCTGACCAAACTCACCTACGCGGTGGGCAAAGACCCGGACCACGCCTTTGACCATGACTGGTTCGAAGCCATCGCCCTGGCGGCGCGCGATCACATGGTCGAGCACTGGATGGACCACACCCGGCAGATCTACCGCAAAGGCCAGAAACGGGTCTATTACCTCTCCCTTGAATTCCTGATCGGCCGCTTGCTCTATGACAGCCTGAGCAATCTCGGCCTGCTCGATGTGGCTCGCGAGGCCATGACCGAACTTGGCGTCGACATCGAACGCATCCGTCTGCTGGAACCCGATGCGGCGCTGGGCAACGGAGGCCTCGGGCGTCTGGCGGCGTGCTTCATGGAAAGCATGTCGACCCTCGGCATCGCCGGCCATGGTTACGGCATTCGTTACGAACACGGTTTGTTCCGCCAGGCCATCGTCGACGGTTGGCAGCAGGAACAGACCGAACACTGGCTGGATTTCGGTAACCCGTGGGAGTTCGAACGGCCGGAAGTCGCCTACCCGATCGGCTTCGGCGGCAGTGTCGAAACCGTGACCGATGAAAACGGCAAATCCAGGCAAGTCTGGTCCCCGGCGGAAACCGTGCGGGCCATTGCCTATGACACCCCGGTGGTCGGTTGGCGCGGCGCGAGTGTCAACACGCTGCGACTGTGGCGTGCCCGGGCCATGGAAGAGTTGCACCTGGAGCGCTTCAACGCTGGCGACCACCTGGGCGCGGTGGCAGAAGTGGCCCGGGCCGAAAGTATCTCCCGCGTGCTCTACCCGGCGGACAGCACCGAGGCCGGCCAGGAACTGCGTCTGCGTCAGGAATACTTTTTCGTCGCTGCATCCCTGCAGGATTTGTTGCGCCGCCATCGCAACATGCACACCTCGGTGCTGACCCTGGGCGATCACGCGGCCATTCAACTCAACGACACTCACCCCTCGATTGCCGTGGCCGAGTTGATGCGTCAGTTGGTCGACGTTTATGACGTGGCGTGGGATGCGGCTTGGCAAGTTACGGTCGACACGCTGTCGTACACCAACCACACGCTGTTGCCGGAGGCGCTGGAAACCTGGCCGGTCGGTTTGATGGAGCGGATGCTGCCACGGCACATGCAGATCATTTATTTGATCAACGCCCAGCACATCGACTCATTGCGGGCCAAGGGCGTTCACGATTTCGACGTGTTGCGTGCGGTGTCGCTGATTGAGGAGGACAACGGTCGTCGCGTGCGCATGGGCAACCTGGCATTCCTTGGTTCTCACAGCGTCAACGGCGTGTCCGGCCTGCACACGCAACTGATGCGCAGCACCGTGTTTTCCGAGTTACATAAACTCTATCCGGAGCGGATCAACAACAAGACCAACGGCATTACTTTCCGCCGCTGGCTCTACCAGGCCAACCCCGAGCTGACCTCGATGATGGTCGACGCCCTCGGCCCGGATATGCTGGATAACCCCGAAGAAAGCCTGATAGGGCTGGAACCGTTTGCCGAGAAGACTGCATTCCGCAAACAGTTCGCCGAACAGCGGCTGCACAGCAAGAAAGCCTTGGCATACCTGATTCATGAACGGCTGGGGGTCGCGATCAACCCGGCGGCGATGTTCGACGTGCAGGTCAAGCGGATCCACGAATACAAACGTCAGTTGCTCAACCTGCTGCACACCGTCGCGCTGTATCAGGCGATTCGTGCCGAACCGGAAATCGACTGGGTGCCGCGGGTGAAGATCTTCGCCGGCAAGGCGGCGGCCAGTTATCACCAGGCCAAATTGATCATCAAACTGACCAACGACATCGCCCGGGTGGTCAACAACGACCCGACCGTGCGTGGTTTGCTTAAAGTGGTGTTCTTGCCCAACTACAACGTCAGCCTGGCCGAAAGCATCATTCCAGCGGCGGATTTGTCGGAACAGATTTCCACCGCAGGCTTCGAAGCCTCGGGCACCAGCAACATGAAGTTCGGCCTCAACGGCGCGCTGACCATCGGCACCCTGGACGGGGCCAACGTGGAGATGAGCGAGCGCATTGGTGTCGAACACATGTTCATCTTCGGCCTCAGCGCCGAGCAAGTGGAAGCGCGCAAACTCAACCATGAGTTCAGCGCGGCACCGGACATTGCCGCCTCCCATCGACTCAACGATGTGTTGCAAGCGATTCGCGGAGGGGTGTTCTCACCAGACGATCCGTCCCGCTACACCACACTGATTGATTCGCTGGTGGACTATGACCGCTTCCTGGTCTGCGCCGATTTCGACTCTTACTGGAACGCTCAGATGCGGGTCGAGGCTCATTGGCACGACTCCAAAGAATGGTGGCGCTCGGCGGTATTGAGCAGCGCGCGGATGGGCTGGTTCTCGTCCGACCGGACCATTCGTGAGTACGCCACGGATATCTGGAAGGCACTGGAGTAACTTTTAGCAATAATTGCGAGTCAGGTCCGACGGTTGTTGGGCCGGACCGATATACTAAGCGCCAGGTTCTCCGGATGTTTCGGTGACCGCTGCGCGGTCAATCGCGGGCAAGCCTCGCTCCTACAGGTCATATGTCGTTTTTGCGGCCTGTGCAAAACCTGTGGGAGCGAGGCTTGCCCGCGATGACGTCAGTGCAAACGCCACAAGGCAATGGGCCGCTTAGGGATATCGACCATGCAATGGATGTTCATGCTGATTGGGCTGCTGCTGGGCTGGCTACTCGACGAGTCGTTCAGCGATGCGCTGTTGGGCGCTTTGCTCGGGCTGGGTATTGGCCAGGCCATCCGCATCGGCCGCTTGAGTACTCAAAGCGCCGAGCAGCGACGCATGCTCGATCAGGCGCAAGTTGCGCTGCATGCGGTCGAGCAGCGATTGGCATTGCTGGAAGTGTCGGGCGTCAAAACACCTGAAGCCAGTGAACCTGCGCCTAGCGAGCCGGTTCCATCCCCTGAAATCATTCTTGAACAAGCGCCTGTCGCATCCCCGGAGCTGATCTGGGAGCTGCCGCCTGAATTTGAACCCATCACGGCGGCCACCACCGAAGCCAGTCGTCCGCCGCCCGCTGACGCCTGGAAACCCGAACCGATTGCCCGTGAACCACAACAACCGGCGGCGCCTCGCGGCCCGAACTTCATCGAGCGCGCCATCAGCGGCGCGGGCAACTGGCTGTTCGGCGGCAATACCGTGCTGCGAGTTGGCGTGGTGCTGTTGTTCCTTGGCCTGGCCTTCCTGTTGCGCTATGCCACCGAAGGCATGGTGGTGCCGGTCGAGTTGCGTTACGCCGGTGTCGCGGCGGCGGCCTTGGGCTTGCTCGCGCTGGGCTGGTGGCTGCGTCTGCGCAACAGCAATTACGCGTTGATGCTGCAAGGCACCGGGATCGCGGTGTTGTACCTGACCGTATTTGCCGCGATGCGTCTGCATCCATTACTCGACCCCACGGCTGCACTGGGGCTGTTGGTGGTGGTGACGGTGTTCTCGGCGATTCTCGCCATTACCCAAAACGCCTTGGGCCTGGCTGCCGCTGCCGCCCTGGGCGGTTTCGCCGCGCCGATCCTGACCTCCACCGGCGCCGGCAACCATGTCGCGCTGTTCAGCTACTTCGCCTTGCTCAATGCCGGCATCCTCGCCATCGCGTGGTTCAAGGCCTGGCGGCTGCTTAACCTGATCGGTTTTGTCGGTACCTTCGGCATCGGGTTGGCCTGGGGCCTGCGTTCCTATACACCGGAATTGCTGTGGAGTACCGAGCCGTTCCTGATTCTGTTTTTCCTGATGTACCTGGCCATCGGCCTGTTGTTTGCCCGGCGCAAACTGCTGGAAATGAGCGATGCGCCCGAGGACGACAGCCGCGAGGCGCTGCTGCACTGGTCGGCGCGCAAGGGCGATTACGTCGACGGCACGATGCTGTTCGCCCCTCCGCTGGTGGGTTTCGGTTTGCAGTTCGCGCTGGTGGAGCATCTGGAATTTGCCGCCGCCTTCAGCGCCTTGGCACTGGGCATGATTTACATGGGGCTGGCCCGATTGCTGATGGGCGGTCGAGCATTGTTGTTGGCGGAAACCTGTCTGGCGTTGGGGGTGATTTTCGCCAGCCTGGCGATTCCCTTGGGGCTCGACGCGCGTTGGACCGCTGCTGCCTGGGCGGTGGAAGGCGCGGGGATTTTCTGGCTCGGTCTGCGTCAACAACGACCGCTGGCGCGAGCCTTTGCCTTGCTGCTGCAGCTGGGCTCGGCACTGGCCTTTCTCAGTGAGCTGCGGACTGGTGAGAGCAGCCTGCTCGATGGCGCACCGCTGGGAGCGTTGATGCTCGGCGTGGCGCTGCTGTTCAGCTTCTACCAGTTGCGCAAAGCGTTGCCTGAACAGGCGTCGCAGTGGGAGCGCCAAGCACTGCCGGTGCTGGCCTGTCTGGGGCTGACGTTCCTCTATCTGCTGGCGCCGCTGTTTTTCTTCACCCACGGCACGGCGATCAGTTGGGCGCTGGCCGGGTTGGCGACGCTGTTCGTCGGCCTGCGCCTGCAATCGCGAACCTTCCTGTTCACCGCGTTCGCTGTGCAACTGCTTGGCGGTGCGTTGTTCCTGTTGCGGCTGCAAGGGGCGGGCGGCGAGTCTGCCGCGGTGTTCAGCGCCGGTTGGAGCGGTTTGCTCAGCGCGTCCCTGATCGGGCTGGCATTGATCGCCGGGATGTTGCTGGCGGCCCGCGACGAAATGGTGCGCAGCGACCTGCGTTTGCTGCGCGGCTTGTCAGTGGTGTTGCTGGCCGGCCTGGTGCTGATCAACCTTGCCGTGTTGTTTGTGTTGCCATGGCAAACCGCGAGCGCGGTGTGGGCCGCCAGTGGTTTGTTCATCATCTGGCTGAGCCTGTACCTGAAGCAGCGCGTGAGTTTTGTCTTTGGTCTGCTGTTGCAGGTGATCGGTGGCGCGGCGTTCCTGTTCGCCGGGCCGGACCTGCTCGGCCCGCTGCTCAGCGAAGGGTTGCGACCGTTGGCGCATAGCGGTTTCTGGACGCCGCTGGTGCTGGGGCTGGCCGCCTTCGTCGGGGCCTGGCGTTTGCAGCTCGGCAACCATGCCTCGGCCTTCGATGGGTTGAGCCTGCAGCGCTTGTCTGAAGTATTGCTGGTGTGGGGCGCGGGTTGGTGGGCGCTGGCGTGGGTCAGCGAAGTGCTGCGCTTTGCGCCGTTGAATCTGCAAGCCACTTTGTTGCTGGCCGTCGCCGCCGTGAGTGTCGCGTTGTGGACGGTATTGGCGCTGCGCCTGAAGTGGTCGTCGCTGGGTTGGCTCTGCACGTTGCTGATTCCCGCTGCCGGTTTGGTGCTGCTAGCGGCCTGGCATTCGCGTTATCACCCGGCCGCCAACTTCGGCTGGCTGGTTTGGATCGCGGTGTTTGTCGTGCATTTCATCTCGCTGCGGCGTCTGGCGCCGACGCTGCCCGCAACAGCCCTGAGCACCGCCCATGTGCTCGGCTGCTGGCTGTTGATCGGCGTGTTGGCCCTGGAGCTGCGTTACGGTCTGCTGCTGTTGTCGGAACAGTACAACGCCTGGCGCTGGTTGGGCTGGGCGATTCTGCCGAGTCTGTATCTGGTGCTGATGGCTGCACCGCGTGCGTGGCCATGGCCGGTGTCGGCTTATCCCCGCGAGTACCGGGTCTATGCCGCTGCGCCGTTGGCACTGTTAATGCTCGGCTGGTTCTGGTTGGCGAACATCGCCAGTGACGGCACCGCCGAGCCGTTGCCGTATGTGCCACTGATCAACCCGTTGGAGCTGGGCCTGCTGTTTGCCCTGTTCGGCGTTTACATCTGGTCTCGCAGCGCCGTGGCGCAACTGGCAATTCGCAAGGAGTACGCCGATAACGCCACGCAAGTGATTGCCGGGGTTTCGTTGTTCGTTTTCTTCACCGCGCTGGTGATGCGCGCGGCTCACCACTGGGGCGGCGTGCCATTCGCGCTGGATCTGCTGCTTGGGTCGATGTTGGTGCAGGCCGGCCTGTCCATCGTCTGGACCCTGATGGCCCTGAGTCTGATGATCGGTGGGCATCTGCGTCATCGTCGCGAAGTCTGGCTGATCGGCGCGGCGCTGATCGCATTGGTGGTCGCCAAGCTGTTCTTCGTTGAATTGAGTAACCGCGGCGGGCTCGCGCGGATCGTGTCGTTTATCGGCGTTGGCGTGTTGCTGTTGGTGGTGGGCTATTTCGCTCCATTGCCACCCAAGCGTGCCGAAGCTGTGCCGGATGTTGAAAAACCGGCCCCTGAAACCGAAGGAGTGTCGTCTTGAGTCAGAAACTGAACCTGGGCTGGTGGGGGGCTGTGGTGTTGGGTGTGACGCTGTCGGCCGGCGCGCAGGAAAAACCGGCGGACTTTGCCGCGCAGGTGCCGCTGTCGGTGAGTGGCGAAGGGCCGTGGTATCGCCTGGAATTGCCCTTGGGCGTGCAACTGAAAGCGCGGCAAACCGATCTCAGCGATCTACGCGTGTTCAACGCCGCCGGTGAGCCTCAGGCTTATGCGCTGGCCCGAGAACCCGCGCAGACCCGCGAAAACCGAACACTTCACGACGTGAAGTGGTTCCCGTTGTACAACTCGGCGGATGCCACCGAACGCGCACCGAGTGTGCGCGTGCAATCGAACACCAACGGCACGTTGATCGAGGTGCAGCCGTCCAGCCAGTTGGAGGCGGGCGAAGAAGAGCTGCGCGGCTGGTTACTCGATGCCAGTCGAATCAAGGCGCCGTTACAGCAATTGATCCTCGATTGGACCAGCGATCGCGACGGTTTCCAGCGTTTCAGCATCGAAGCCAGCGACGATTTGCAGCATTGGCAGTCGTGGGGCGAAGGGCAAGTGGCACGTCTGACGTTTGCCGACGAACGGGTTGAGCAACATGAGGTCGGCCTGCCGGGGCAATCGGCGCGCTATCTGCGTTTGCTGTGGAGCTCACCGCAATCGGCGCCAGCGCTGACTTCGGCGCAACTGGAAAGCACCAACCCTCGCACCTTGCCGCTGCCGTTGGTCTGGTCACAACCGTTGGCTGGCACCAGCGTGAAGGCCGGTGAGTACATCTGGCAATTGCCGATGGGGTTGAATGTCCAGCGCTTGCAGATCGAGCTGAATCAGCCCAACAGCCTGGCACCGGTGACATTGTCGGGTCGCCGGGAAACCAGCCTGCCGTGGCAAACGCTGACCAGCGGTTTGCTCTACCGCTTGACCCAGAATGGCCAGGACGTGGTGCAGAACGAATTGCAGCTGCCGGGCCAGACCGTGCAGCAATTGAAGCTGACGGTGGATGAGCGCGGCGGTGGCCTGGGCGCCGAAGCGCCGACCGTGCGGTTTGCCGTGCGCTCCACGCAACTGGTGTTCCTGGCACGCGGTGCCGGGCCTTATACGCTGGCGTTGGGGAGTGCGACGGTGAAGGCGGCGAGCTTGCCGTTGTCGACGCTGATTCCCGATTACAGCGCGGCGAAGCTGGCGGCGTTGGGCAAGGCGACCGTGGAGGGTGGGGTTGTGGTGACTCCGGCGGCGACCGTGCCTGCGGTGGCGGACACGAACTGGAAGAAATTCGGGTTGTGGGCGGTGCTGTTGCTCAGTGTGCTGTTTTTGGGGGCCATGGCGTTCAGCTTGCTGCGCAAGCCTGCTGCTAAGTCCTGAGGATGGCTGGCGCTATGCGCCATTCGCGAGCAAGCCCGCTCCCACACTGGATCTCGGTCGCACACAAATGTTGTGCACGCTGAAGATCTACTGTGGGAGCGGGCTTGCTCGCGAAAGCGGTCTATCAGCCACAAAAAAACCTCAATCTGCCACTGATCCGCAGGCCACATCGGCCCCATTTCGAACTACGCTCAACCCCGCACATGAACTCTATTGGGTGTATCACGTCTGATAGGAGGAAATGCGCCCCGACTCGCGTTAAACTGCGCGGGTTTTTAGCCCCCCCCCATTCCACCGGAGCCGTCCATGTCCCGCGTTACCTTGAGTCGCTATTTGATTGAGCAGACCCGTAGCAACAACACTCCTGCCGATCTGCGCTTCCTGATCGAAGTGGTGGCGCGTGCCTGCAAGGAAATCAACCACGCCGTCTCCAAAGGCGCCCTGGGTGGTGTTCTGGGCAGCATGGGCACTGAAAACGTCCAGGGCGAAGTGCAGAAGAAACTCGACGTGATCTCCAACGAAATCCTGCTCGAAGCCAACGAGTGGGGCGGTCACCTGGCCGGCATGGCGTCCGAAGAAATGGACAACGCCTACCAGATCCCGGGCAAATACCCGAAAGGCGCGTACCTGCTGGTATTTGACCCACTGGACGGTTCGTCGAACATCGACATCAACGCGCCGGTCGGCACCATCTTCTCGGTACTGCGTTGCCCGAACGAATACCTGAGCCAGAACGAGCCCTTGAATGAAAAGGCTTTCCTGCAGCCAGGTACCCAGCAAGTGGCCGCCGGTTATGCCATCTATGGTCCACAGACCATGTTGATCCTGACCCTGGGCGACGGTGTGAAAGGCTTCACCCTGGACCGCGAAATGGGCAGCTTCGTGCTGACCCATGAAGACATCAAGATCCCGGAGTCCACTCAGGAGTTCGCGATCAACGCGTCCAACCAGCGGCACTGGGAAGCTCCGGTACAACGCTACGTCAGCGAATTGCTGGCTGGCGAAGAAGGCCCGTTGAAAAAGAACTACAACATGCGCTGGGTCGCGGCGATGGTCGCGGACGTGCACCGCATCCTGACCCGCGGCGGTCTGTTCATGTACCCACGCGACAGCCGCGAGCCGTCGAAGCCGGGCAAACTGCGTCTGATGTACGAAGCCAACCCAATGTCGTTCCTGGTGGAACAAGCGGGTGGCGCATCCACTGACGGCCACCAGCGCATCCTCGACATCCAGCCGGAAGGCCTGCACCAGCGTGTTGCAGTGTTCCTCGGTTCGAAAGAAGAAGTTGCCCGCGTCACGGCTTACCACAAGGAATAAACCATGACTGCGCCCTGGCAGCCGTTACTCGAATGGTGGTTTGGATCTTTCGAATCACCCAAAGAAATAGCGGCTGACAAGGGCAAGTTATGGTTCGGCAAGCGCGACAGCCAGGATCTCGAAGCGCGGACGCGTTTCGGGAACCTGGTCGAGCAGGCACTGGCCGGCGGTTTGACCGAATGGGTGCAACACCCTGAAGGTTGGCTGGCCTTGGTGCTGCTACTCGATCAACTTCCGCGAATGATCTTTCGCGATACCCCCAAATCCTTTTCAGGCGATCTCAGGGCTCAGGCACTGGTAGCGCAAGGCATTGCTGCGGATTTCGATCGGCAACTGCGACCGATCCAGCGGGTGTTTATCTATCTGGTGTTCGAACACTGCGAAAATCTGGCGGTGCAGAACGAAGCGGTTTCGCGGTTTCTTGATCTGGTTGAACAGCAACCGGAGGCGGATCGGGCGGTGTTTGCCGACAACCTGGATTATGCCGAGCGGCATCAGAAGATTATTGCGCGATTTGGACGGTTTCCCCATCGCAATGCGGTGTTGGGGCGTGAGTCTACGGCTGAAGAGTTGGAGTTTCTTTCAGGCCCCGGATCTCGCTTCTAAAGTTTCTTTGCGGCTAATGCCGTCTTCGCGGGCAAGCCTCGCTCCTACAGGTTGTGCGGTGCGCCAGTCCCTGTAGGAGCGAGGCTTGCCCGCGAAGGGGCCCTTGAAAACACTAAATCCTGAAACTACCTACCAACTGCTTCAACCGCGCCGCCTGCTGCTCAAGGTCAGCACACGCTCGCAAAGTCGACTGCAAGTTCTCTACACCTTCCTGGTTCAACGTGTTGATCTCGGTGATGTCGACGTTGATCGACTCGACCACAGCAGTTTGCTCCTCGGTCGCGGTGGCCACGGACTGGTTCATCCCGTCGATCTCACCGATGCGCTGCGTCACGCTGCCCAGGCGCTCGCCGGCCTGGTTGGCGATGCCGACGCTGCTTTCGCTCTGGCGCTGGCTGTCGGTCATGGTGCTGACCGCTTCCCGGGCGCCGACTTGCAGTTCTTCGATCATCTTCTGCACTTGCTGCGCCGAATCCTGAGTACGGTGGGCGAGGTTGCGCACCTCATCGGCAACCACGGCAAAACCACGGCCGGCTTCACCGGCACGGGCCGCTTCGATGGCCGCGTTGAGCGCCAGCAGGTTGGTTTGCTGCGAGATGCTGGTGATCACTTCCAGAATCTGGCCGATGTTCACTGTGTTGCTGTTCAGGGTTTCGATGTTGCCGCAGGAATCGCTGATTTTTGCCGATAGCTGCTGCATGGCGGCGATGGTTTTATCCACCACTTGCTGACCGTCTTCGGCCAAGGCACGGGCATCGCTCGAGTGTTGCGAGGCGAGGGCGGCGTTCTGGGCGATTTCCTGGGCGGCGGCACCCAATTCGTTGATGGCTGCAGCCACGCTGCTGGTGCGTGAAGCTTGCTGATCGGAGTTGAACATCGATGAGTTCGATGCAGCTACGACGCGCAAGGCGACTTCGTTGACCTGGCCGGTGGCGGAGGACACTTCGCGGATCGAGGTATGAATACGTTCCACAAAACGGTTGAACGAGGTGCCCAACGCACCGAATTCATCCTGGCCGTGAATGGTCAGGCGCTTGGTCAGGTCGCCTTCGCCCTCGGCGATGTCATGCATGGCGCGGCCCATGGTCAGCAGCGGTTGCATCAGCACGCGGATCAACATGCTCAGCAGCGCGATGATGATCACCACGGCGATGACCATGGCGATGATCGCCGAGGTGCGGAATTCGCTGAGCATCGAGAACGCGGTGTCTTTATCCAGCACCAGCGCCACGTACCAGTCTGCAGACGGCACACCGTTGACGTGAGTGAAGGAGATGAACCGGGTGTTGCCGTCCAGTTCGACTTCCTTCAGGCCCGGGCTGATTTTCGGCGCCCCGTTGGGGTAAGCGTCAGCCAGGTTCTTGAGCACCAGTTTGCTGTCCGGGTGGATCAGGATCTTGCCGTCGGCGCTGACGATAAACGCATGGCCATGACCGCCGAAGTTCAGCGAGTTGATGATCGCGCTGACGCTGGACAGATCAATGTCTGCACCGGCGACGCCAATCATTTGATTCTGGTGCTTCACCGGCGTGGCAACGGTAATCACCAGTTTGCCCGACGATGCCGCAATGTAGGGTTCGGTGACGATGGTCTGTTGCGCGTTGTTGGCCGCCTTGTACCAACCACGAGCGCGCGGGTCGTAGTCCGCGGCGCGATTGCCGGCCGGGACCGAGAACATCACGCCATCGGTGCCGCCGAAGTAGCTCAGCTGGAAGTTGCCGGTGTAGGCCGGCAGATCGATGGCGCGCTTGAGATTGGCCTGGGCGCTGCCGTCCACGGCGATTTGCTGGGCCAGCGATTGCAGCAATTGAATGCGGCTTTCCAGCCAGGTCTGAATGTTGCTGGTGGTCAGGCTGCCGAGTTCCTGCATCGAGGACTCGGTACTGCTGAGCAGGGTCTGCCGCTGGCGGTAATCGTTGAACAGGATGAAACAGGCGAATGCAACGGCCACCACAAGGGCGGCGGCCAACAGGATTTTGTGGCTGAATTTCATGTTTCTGGTCATTAAATGAGCTACCGCGAAGGGCTGGTCAACAAGGGGTGTCAATTTGCCACAGTGGAAGGCTTTACACTGCTTCTATGTCGACTGGCCGGCGCCAAAGATTAGGCGGCCTGCGGGAAAACCGACGAAATACTCAACGGCGCGAAAAAGTGGCTGATTTATCGTAAAGGGCAGACGGATGGCCGAACAAATAGCCGCAGGGTCAGGGAACCAGACAAGGGTTTTCTCTTCTAAGCTTCAGCTTGGCAGCCATGCCATTCCCTACGCCCCAGGAGTTACACCATGTCGCTGCGATCTATCGCCTTGCTCTCGTTCTGCGTGTTGTTGGCAGCGTGCGGCAAGATCAATCAGGAAAATTATTCGAAGCTGTCGACCGGCATGCCCAAGGCCGAGGTTGAAACCTTGCTGGGCAAACCTACCGATTGCTCCGGCGCACTCGGCATGTCCAGTTGCACCTGGGGTGACAAAAACAGCTTTATCAGCGTGCAGTATGCCGGTGACAAAGTGCTGATGTTTTCTGGCCAAGGCCTGAAGTAAACCGGGGCTATTCGCCCACGGGAGAAAAAAATAATGAAGCGGTTACTGATCGTACTTTTTGCCGGCCTGGTATTGGCCGGCTGCGCCACTTCTGGCGTAGATCCGTTGGCACCCAAGACCGTCAACACGGTCAACCTCAAGCGCTACCAGGGAACCTGGTACGAGCTGGCGCGTCTGCCGGTGTATTTTCAACGCAACTGCGCACAATCCGAAGCCCATTACAGTCTCAAGCCTGAAGGTGACATGGCGGTGTTGAACCGCTGCCTGACGTCGGACTGGCAATGGGAAGAGGCCAAAGGCACGGCTTATCCCCAGGTACCCGGCAAGGCCGACAAGCTGTGGGTCGAGTTCGATACCTGGTTCTCGCGACTGATCCCGGGTGTGGCGAAGGGAGAGTACTGGGTGTTGTACGTCAGCGATGACTACAAGACCGCGATTGTCGGCGACCCGAGCCGCCGTCACCTCTGGCTGCTGTCACGCACCCCGACGGTCAATGGTGTCGTGCGAGAAGAACTGCTGAGCAAGGCGCGTCAGCAGGGTTATGACACGACGCGACTGATCTGGCGCGCGTCGGATAGCAAGATGGCCAAGACTTCGAACTAACTGTTACCGGAGATCTAATGTGGGAGCGGGCTTGCTCGCGAAAGCGGTCTGCCAGTCAACAATTGTGTTGAAGGTGACGGCCCTTTCGCGAGCAAGCCCGCTCCCACATTTTTTTGGGTCAGCCCAAGAGATCGCGCAGCACCTGGGTAAACGCCCGATTACTCTCTTCTTCCCCGGCATGCCGCCCATCACGCACAACCCACTGGCCGTTGACCAGCACGTCCCGCACCTGGCGATCACCACCGGCAAACAGCCAACGATTGAGAATCCCGTCGCCACTGGCCGTCGCCAAGTACGGATCGTTACCGTCCAGCACCAGCCAATCCGCACGCTTGCCCACTTCCAGGGCGCCAATCGGCTGCCCCAGCGCCTGGGCACCGCCATCCAGCGCGGCGTCGTACAGTGTGCGGCCGACCATCGGCTGATCCGCGCCATACAAACGATTTCGCCGCTGATCGCGCAAACGCTGGCCGTATTCCAGCCAGCGCAATTCTTCCACCACGCTTAACGACACATGGCTGTCGGAGCCGATGCCCATGCGCCCGCCCTGCGCCAGGAAGTCTACTGCCGGAAAAATCCCGTCGCCGAGGTTGGCTTCGGTGGTCAGGCATAGACCCGCGATGGCGCGGCTCTTGGCCATGAGCGTGACTTCTTCCGGGTTGGCGTGGGTCGCGTGGACCAGGCACCAGCGCTGATCGACGTCGGTGTTTTCGTACAGCCATTGCAGCGGACGGCGACCGCTCCAGCTCAGGCAGTCATCGACTTCCTTCTGTTGTTCGGCAATGTGAATGTGTACCGGGCACTGCTTGTCGCTGGCCGCCAGCACTTCACTGATCTGCTGCGGGGTGACCGCGCGTAACGAGTGGAAACACAAACCCAATGCCTGCGCCGGCTGCTGCGCCAGGATCGGCTGCAAGCGCGACTGGAGTTTGAGGTAGTTTTCGGTGCTGTTGATAAAGCGGCGCTGACCTTCGTTCGGGGCCTGGCCACCAAAACCGGAGTGGCTGTAGAGCACTGGCAGCAGGGTCAAGCCGATACCGGCGGAGCTGGCGGCCTGGCTGATGCGCAACGCCAGTTCGGCCGGGTCTGCGTACGGTTGGCCGCTCGTATCGTGGTGTACATAATGAAATTCCGCGACCGAGGTGTAACCGGCCTTGAGCATTTCGATGTACAGCTGACGGGCGATGACGCCAAGTTGGTCCGGGCTGATTTTTCCGACGAGCCGGTACATCAAATCGCGCCAGGTCCAGAAACTGTCATTCGGATTACCCGCCACTTCCGCCAGCCCGGCCATGGCGCGCTGGAAGGCGTGGGAGTGTAAATTCGGCATCCCCGGCAGTAGCGGACCGCTCAGCCGTTCGGCGTCATCTGCGTGAGAATCGGCCTGGATATGGGTCAGCACGCCATCGGCGCTGACCTCAAGACGTACATTGTTGGCCCATCCACTAGGCAGCAGCGCGCGTTCGGCAAAGAAGGCGGACATGGTTCAGCACCCCAT
>LNAP01003344.1_pt1 | contig 15360 bp, 12 predicted proteins | sample 602601 | NCBI WGS metagenome assembly LNAP01 (sample SAMN02440304, study PRJNA202911) | soil metagenome | biome: Subtropical and temperate rainforests or woodlands; isolation source: soil samples (1 kg each in a 20% v/v slurry with milli Q water) were... ...
GCAGAGAATGAAGGCCAGAAGGCCCCATGTGATTTACTTGCCCGACCAGGCCATGGACATCATGATTGCGCTGAAGACCTGCGCAGGAGGATCCAATTTTATCTTGCCGTCCCGGTATGAAGGTGACAAGGGAATGTCCAACAATACCCTCAATCGCGTTATTACTGTCACGGTCGAGCATGCGAAGAAAAAGGATTTGCCTCTGGACGATTTCACCGTTCATGATCTCCGCAGAACGGGTTCAACGCTTCTGCATGAGGCGGGATTTAATACCGACTGGATTGAGAAATGCCTGGCCCATGAGCAGAAGGGAGTCAGGGCCGTCTACAACAAGGCAGAGTATGCGGATCAGCGCAAGGACATGCTCCAGCAATGGGCAAACATGGTAGATGCGTGGATTGCCGGGAAAGAAATCACGCCCATTCATCGTCCCACCCGCGCGGCGGCGTAGAAATCTGATGCTACCGAGCGGGCCGGTGCCGGCGTCAGGCCTGTTTTTGGACAGGTCTGAATTTGCGTTTTTGGACGTCCGGGGAAAGCTGGGATTGGATGAGCGCTGAGCGTCTTTCTTGAATCCAGTTCTCCACTTCGTCAAGATCCCAGACAACGCAACGTGGCGTTAGATTGAATCTATTGGGAAAGCCACCGGACTTTTCGAGCCGGTAAATTGCCGAGTCGGAAAGTGGGATTAGACGGAGAAGTTCCTCGCGTCTGATCAGGCGTTTCACCTGTATGGGTTTGCTCATTGTCGATTCCTGACTATTCAGTACTATCGACAATTACAACTTGCCGCAGGTTGGCTGTGTTTTTGAAATTGATCCAAAAAGGGCGCATTTCGAGATTGCTGCTTACACTGGCGTCCTAATAGTGTGTTGCTTCGTAGGGCTGCGGTGGCACGTCAAATCGATTGAAAGCGTTCGATCAATGCAATAGGAATGCAATAGGAAGCTGTGCTATCTCAGCGAGATGAGTCCTGATATACTTCGCGGCGATGCGGGGCCTGTCCGAATTTTTGTGTAAACGGGGTTTCAAATCACATCTGAGGAATCCGTTCCTCGAACTGGATGGTAAAGCGAGTCAGTGCGGCTTTCCAATCCCGAATCGGCATCGTCCATTTCTGGCTGATATTGCGTAGCGCCAGATAGAAGAGTTTCATTAGCGCCTCGTCGCTCGGGAACGAGCCCCGGTTCTTGGTCAGCTTGCGCAGGCTCATGTTCACCGACTCGATCGCATTGGTGGTGTAGATCACCTTCCTGATCTCCGGCGGATAGTCGAAGAATGGAATCAGCCGGGCCCAGTTGCGGCGCCAGGACTGGCCGATCGGCAGATATTCCTCATCCCATTTGGCCTCGAACTCCCCGAGCCGCTGTTCGGCCTCCTCGGCGGTCGCCGACTGATAGATGCGCTTCAGGTCCGCCGCCACCTCCGGCCGGCGCTTCCAGGAAACGTAGTTCAGGCTGTGGCGCACCATGTGCACCACGCAAAGCTGGACGGCCGCCTTGGGGAACACGGCCTCGATGGCTTCCGGGAACCCCTTCAAGCCATCGACACAGGCGATGAAGATGTCCTGCACGCCCCGGTTCCTGAGTTCTGTTACCACCTGTAGCCAGAACTTGGCGCCTTCGGTTTGCGCCAGCCACAGGCCCAGCACTTCCTTCTCGCCGGCCATGGTGACGCCGATGGCCAGATAAACCGCCTTCACGCGCACGGCCCCTTCTCGCACCTTGACGTGGATGCAGTCGAGATAAACGATCGGGTAGAGCGGATCAAGGGGCCTTGCCTGCCAGGCCTTCACTTCCTCGGCCACGGCGTCCGTCACGGAGGAGATCAGGCTGGAGGAGACTTCGGTGCCGTAGATTTCCTCCAGGTGGCTCTGGATTTCGCGCACGGTCATGCCGCGGGCGTAGAGCGACAGAATCTTTTCATCGAAGCCGGCCCAGCGGGTCTGGTGCTTGGGAATCAGCTGGGGCTCGAAGGTGCCATGCCGGTCGCGGGGAACTTCGATCGGCAACTGGCCGAAGTCGCCCTTGAGTGTTTTCCGGCTCTTGCCGTTGCGGGTGTTGCCGGCGGCGTTGGCGACTAGCTCATTCTTGCCGTGGCCAAGGTGCTCGGTCAGTTCGGCATCCAGCGCCTTCTCGACCAGCAGCTTGGTAAGCTGCTTCAGCAGGCCGTTCTCGCCAATCAGGTCTTCGGGTTTCTTGTAGTCGGCCAGCAGGCTGGCCAGGAGGGCTTCAGGGACGTCGTGTTTCTTTGTGCTCATTGTGGCTCCGGACAAGTCGGCAGTTTCCTGCCATCAGTCCGTTTACACAAAATTCTGCACACGCCCCGATGCGTACCTACCTCACCTTCATTTTTGCCGTGCTGCTCTCGCTGAACGCCGCCTTTGCGGTTGCGGCTAGCTATTGCCAGCATCAGAAGGAATCTCCGCAGGCAGCGCATTTTGGGCATCACATGCATCAACATGATCGCTCGATGGACAAGTCGAGCGATACCGGCACCCAGATCGATCCTGACTGTGGATTCTGTCACCTGTCGTTCTCGTCGTTTGTGCCGGCTTTCTCGCCAATTCTTGGCGATAACAGCCCACCCCAACTCATTGCCTCCTCGGTCGCGGAGTTCCGCTCCGCCACTGTCGATCCCTTCGACCGTCCGCCACTTGCCCGCCTCGCCTGATCCGGCGGGACGCGTCCACTCTTTTTCTCGTCCTTGACGGCAGACTAGGTCCGCGCCAGCGGGTTGTCTGTACGTCCCGTCGGATTCTTCTCATGGTTCAACTCGCTGAGGAATTCGATGAACAAGACGCTTTTGCTTTCGCTTGTGCTGCTGGCCACACTGCCAGCGCACGCACAGTACCCGCAGGTTTCGCCGAGGACGGTGGTCCAGACCAATGGGTCGCCCGGCCTTGCGCCCACGTCTGTTGAGCTTCCGCTGACCCTGGAACAGGCTTGGCAACTCGCCGAGCAGTCCAACCCTGCCCTGAACAGCGCACGGGCGAATCTCGCCACCGCCGAAGGGCAGCTCGCCGACGCGCAGGGATTGTTCTGGAACAACCCACAGATCGCCGCCGAGCGCCAGCGGCGGACGGTTCCCGACCCGACACTCAACGAACGCACGCAGCGCGAGTGGAACGTCGGCCTGACGCAGACGCTGGAAATCGCCGGCCAACAAGGCTATCGGCGCACGGCGGCGGAACAGGAGCTGGCGGCGCTGCGCGAAACCATCGAGGAAGCCCGTCGGCAATTGCGCGCCGAGGTGGAGCAGAAGTTCGTCCGCGTGGTGAGCCTGCAACTGCGCGCCGATATGGAAGCGGGCCTGGTCGATTTGATCAAGGAAAACAGCACCGTCACCCGCAAGCGCTTCGACGCGGGCGAGGATACGAAGCTCGACGCCAATCTTGCCGAAGTCGAACTCGGGCGCGCCAGCAACCAGCTCGAAATCGTTGCCGAACAATTGATTCAGGCGCGCGCCGACCTGGCCACGCTGTTGCAATTGCCCGCCGAGAAGCTGCCCACGGTCAAGGGATCGCTTGCCGTCAAGCCGGAACTACCCTACACCGTGGACCAATTGCTGGCGGCGGCGGCCAGCAGGGCGCAGCTGCGCGCTCTCGACCACCGTGAACAGGCAGCACGCCACCGGCTCGGCCTTGAACGTGCGGCGGTCTATCCCGACATCACTGTCGGCCTGAGTTCCGCTCGCGAAGGTCCCGGTGATGCCCGCGAGAAGGTCGTCGGGCTGACCATTTCCGTCCCCTTGCCGCTCTTCCGTCGTAACGCCGCGGGCATTGGCAAGGCGTCGGCGGAGCTGACGCAGACCGAGATCGAGAAACAGGCCGCCGGCCGGGATACCCGTGCGCGCGTCTTCGCCCTGTGGCAGAAGCTCGACAGCCTGCGCCAACGGACGCAGCGGCTCGATCAGTCGGTCCTGCAACGCCTCGAAGAAAACCAGCGCCTGTCCACCGCCGCCTATCGCGCCGGCGAAATCAGCCTGGTCCAGATGCTGCTCGCCACCCGGCAGGTGCTCGATACCCGCCGCGAGGTACTGGAGGCGATGACCGATTTCGCCCTGACCCGCAGCGAGCTGGAACAAAGCGCCGGCTGGACGGAAACGAAATGATGAGCGGCCACCTGAAGAACACACGTATTGGAAAAGACCTCATGAAGACATCAAGAACGGAACTGGGCATCGCGCTGGTGATCGCCATGGCGGGCATCCCCCTGGCCGGCTGCGGCAAACCCGAACCATCGCCGACGGCGGCCGCGCAGCCGGCTGCCGCGAAACCCGCTGCAGCCGCCGACAAAGCGCACGAGAAGCCTGGTGAGCACAAGGAAGGCGAGGCCGGACACGGTGAGGAGGAGTCATTGAAGCTCAGCGCCGAGGCGATCGAAGCCGCCGGGATCAAGGTCGAAGAACTCGCGGCGCAGGAAATCAGCGAGCAGTTGACGGTCACCGCCACCATCCGCCCCAACCAGGATCGCATCACCCATGTCGCACCGCGAGTGCCGGGACGCATCGTCAAGGTCCACGTCAATCTCGGCGACCGGGTGAAGGCCGGACAGGCGCTGGCCGTGCTCGACAGCCTCGATGTGGGCGAAGCGCACTCCAGCTATCTCCAGGCGAAGACCCAGCTCGCGGTGGCCAAGGCCGACTTCGAGCGTGCCGAAAAACTCCACGGCGACCAGATCATCGCCCAGAAGGACCATTTGCGCGCCCACGCCGAGTACGAGAAGGCCAAGGCATCGTTCGCCGCCGCCGGCGACAAGCTGCGCATGCTTGGGGTGGGGACAACGCCAGCCGACGATGGCCGGGCCGTGTCGACCTTCCCACTGACCACGCCGTTTGCCGGCACGGTGATCGAGAAGCACGCCATCCTCGGCGAACTGGCCCAGCCCGACAAGCAGATGTTCACCGTGGCCGACCTCTCGAAACTGTGGATCGAGGCCAACCTGTTCGAGAAGGATCTCGGCCGGGTCAAGACCGGCGCGGAAGCGATGGTCACTGTCGATGCCTATCCCGGCGAATCCTTCCAGGGCACGCTCACCTACATTGCGGCGGTCGTGGACAAGGAGTCGCGCACGGTCCAGGCCCGGGTCGAGGTCGCCAATCCGGGCGGACGGCTCAAACCCGAGATGTTCGCCACCGCAGCTATCCGTACCAGCGGAACGGTCGGCGTCGCGGGCAAAGCCAAGGCGTTGTTGCTGCCGCAGGAAGCCGTGGTGCTGATGCAGGGCCAACCGACGGCCTTCGTCGAGGAACACGGCGGCTTCGAGCCGCGTGCTGTCGAGCTGGGAGAAAAACTGCGTGACCGGGTCGTGATCAAAAACGGATTGCAGGCCGGCGAGCGGGTGGTGACTGCCGGAACGTATGCGCTCAAGGCGCGCCTGCTCAAGTCGCAAATCGGCGATTCGCACTGAGGACCGGCCATGCTCAATTCAATTGTCGATCTCTCGCTGCGCTACAAGGTCCTGGTCCTGGTCGGATTCCTGCTCGTCGTGGTGTTCGGTGTGCAAGCCTTCCGCGCCGTGCCGGTGGACGCCTTTCCGGATGTGACGCCGATTCAGGTCAATGTCTACACCGAGTCGCCCGGCCTCGCCGCCGAGGATGTCGAGAAGCTGCTCACCTTCCCGATGGAAACGGCCATGGCCGGCTTGCCCGGCGTGGAAGAAATCCGTTCTGTGTCGCTGTTCGGGCTGTCCTTCGTCAGCGCCTATTTCAAGGACAACGTGGACATCTACTTTGCCCGCCGCCTGGTCAGCGAAAAGCTCCTCGAAGCGAAGGAGCGGATTCCCGAAGGCTATGGCGAGCCAACCCTGGGGCCGAACACCTCGGGGTTGGGGCAGGTGTTCTGGTACACCATCGAGTCGGCTGACCGGAAGCTCTCGACCATGGACCTGCGCACCCTGCAGGACTGGACCGTCCGGCTCATCCTGCGCACGGCACCCGGCGTGGATGACGTGACTTCGTGGGGGGGCGACGAGAAACAGTTCCAGGTGCTCATCCAGCCCCAGAAACTGATCAAGTACGGCCTGACCTTCAAGGCGGTGATGGAGGCCCTGGCCGCCAATAATCGCCAGGTGGGCGGCCAGTACCTGAATCTCGGCCAGGAGCAGTATCTGGTGCGCGGGCTGGGGCTGGTCACCGGCTCCCGCGACATCAGTAACATCGTGATTACCCAGCGCGAAGGGGCCCCGGTCTACGTGCGCGACGTGGCAGAAGTGAAGGAAGCCCCCAGCCTGCGTTTCGGCGCGGTCACCAAAGATGGCCGGGAAGTGGTATTGGGGCTGGCGCTGGCGCGCATCAACGAGAATGCCAAGAACGTGGTGGATGCGGTGAAGGCCAAGCTCAAGGTGGCCCAGCAGGCGCTGCCTAAAGGGGTCACCATCACCCCGGAATACGACCGCACGGAGTTGGTGGAGAAGGCGCTGAAGACGGCGGAAAGCGCCCTCCTGGAAGGTTCGATCCTGGTCGCGCTAATCCTCTTCCTGTTCCTCGGGGAAATCCGCTCGGCCGTGGTCGTAGTCGTGACCCTGCCGCTCGCCATGCTCATCGCTTTCATCCTGATGCAGTATGTTGGGATGTCCGCCAACCTGATGTCGCTGGCGGGACTCGCCATTGGCATCGGTATGATGGTGGACGGCGCGGTGGTCATGGTGGAGAACAGCTTCCGGCTCCTCTCCCATCAGGCCGGCAAACCGGTCAACAAGACGCACGTGATGCTGGAAGCGGCGCGGGAAGTGATCAACCCGATCGCGTTCGCCATCCTGATCATCATCGTCGTCTTCCTGCCGCTCTTCTCCCTGACCGGTCTGGAGGGCAAGCTCTTCAAGCCCATGGCGCTCACCATCGCCTTCGCCATGCTGGGATCCCTCATCCTGACACTGACCCTCGTTCCGGTGCTGGCGGCGCTGATCCTGAAGCCGAAGGAAGAGAAGGATACTTTCATCCTGCGCCATGCGAAGCGTATCTATCTGCCCTTGCTGGACTGGGCGCTTGACCGGAAAAAGACCGTGATCGGCGGCGCCCTGGTGCTACTGGCGGCGGCGCTGGCCCTGTTTCCCTTCCTCGGCAAGGAATTCATGCCGACGCTGCAGGAGGGCACCATCCTTTTTCGCGTCACCGGCATTCCTTCCACCTCGCTGGAAGAGAGCATCGCCGTCTCGAAACGCATCGACGCCGTGCTCAAGGAGCATTTCCCCCAGGTGACCTCGACCCTCGCCACTATCGGCCGCGCCGAGAAGGGCGAAACGGCGGATGTGAATTACATGGAAATTCTGATCACCGCGAAACCGGTGGCCGAATGGCCCAAGCGCCTATCCATGCCCGAACTCGCCCGTGAAATGCAGGAAACCCTGGAAAAGGCCGTTCCCACCGTGGTGTTCGGCGCCACCCAGCCGATCCAGATGCGGGTCGAGGAACTCATTTCCGGCGTACGCGCCACCCTGGCCCTCAAGGTCTATGGAGAGGATCTCGCCACCCTGGATCGCCTGGTTGGGGAAATGAAAACCGTGCTCGACAAGGTGCCCGGCGCGGCGGACCTTTCTCTGGAAGCCAACAAGGGCAAGCCGCAGATGGTGATCAAGGTCAACCGCGACGAAGCGGCCCGCTATGGCATCAACGCCGACGAAATCCTCGAAGTGGTGCAGGCCGGCATCGGCGGCAAGACCGTGTCGACGGTAATCGACGGCACCAAGCGCTTTGCTCTCCAGGTGCGCCTGGACGCGGCCTTCCGCGACAGCCCGCAGGCGATTGCCGACATCCCCATCCGCACTCAGTCCGGGGCGCTGGTGCCCCTGTCCCGGGTGGCGACGGTGGAGATGAACGAAGGTTATTCCTTCGTGCGCCGCGAACAGCTGCAGCGCTATGCGGTGATCCAGCTGGACGTGCGGGGCCGCGACGTGAACGGGTTTGTCCAGGAGGCTGAAACCCGCATCCGGGCGCAGGTGAAACTGCCGGCCGGCTACTGGACCGAGTGGGGTGGCGCCTTCGAGAACCAGCAGCGGGCCATGGCTCGGCTGGCGGTGATCGTGCCGCTCACCGTCGGGCTCATCTTCATCCTGCTCTACACCGCCTTCAACTCGCTGACCCATGCCACCCTGACCATCGCCAACGTGCCCTTCGCCGTCATCGGCGGCGTCTTTGGCCTGGCGCTGACCGGCCAGTACGTGTCGGTACCCTCGGCCATCGGCTTCATCGCCGTGTTCGGGGTGGCCATGCTGAACGGCATCGTGCTGGTGACCTTCCTCAACGACCAGCGTCGGCACGGGGCGTCGATTCGCGAGGCGGTGCGCCAGGGGGCTGCCCTGCGCCTGCGGCCGGTGCTGATGACCGCTTCGGTCGCCATCCTGGGCCTCATTCCCATGCTGCTTTCTCAAGGAGTGGGGGCAGAGACCCAGCGCCCGCTGGCCACCGTGGTGGTGGGCGGGCTGTTTACTTCGACAGCGCTGACGCTGCTCCTGCTGCCGCTCATGTACGAATGGGCGGAGTCCCGGCGGGAGCGCAGCAACCCTTCAACCTGACCTGACCGCGGAGGCTCCGCTCGCCGGGGCCATCGCATGGAGAACGACATGAAAGAGATCAAGGCATCCATCCGTCAAGACCGTGTGGCCGACGTGCTCGAAGCATTGCGGGATTCGGGGCTGTGCAATTGCGCCGGAAACTCCGCTTGCCACAACATTACCGCCTCCCGGGTGCAACATCCGTTCGCCGGCACCGACACGGCGCAGCAGCACTACGCGATGGATCTCGCCGAACCCGTCGTGATCGAGTACAAGCTCGAACTCCTGTGTAGCGATGACCTGGTGGACACCTTGGTGGATGTGATCGCCAAGGCGGCGCACACCGGCCAGCCCGAACCGGGATGGATCCTGGTCGCAGCCATCGAGCGCGCAATCAAGATAGCTTGAGGAGCAAGAAATGACAGCCAATCCATCCGCCGCCGCAACGCTCCTGGCGAAACGATGAATAGGCGCTTCTGGCTGCTCCTGGTCGCCCTGGCCGGCATCGGCTTCCTGGTCTGGTCCTTCCTCTCGGCGCGAGGCGGGGGATGGGCGACGCGGGAAGTCGTCACGATCAAGGAAACAGCTCCGCCGCCCGCGACGACCGGCCCGTATAGCTTCCGCCAGGCGGCACACAAAGCCATGTCCTCGGTCGTGAATGTCTACACCCTGAAACAAGTCGTTACCCGGCGCGGTCCGGGTTTCGGCCATCCCTTCGGGCAACTGTTCGGCGTGCCGGCGCCCCAGCCGGCGACCAGTCTCGGTTCGGGGGTCGTCGTCAGCGCCGACGGTTACATCCTCACCAACAACCACGTGATCGAGGGCGCCGATGAGATTGCAGTCGCCTTCCCGACGGGGGAAGCGGCCGAGGCGCGCATGGTCGGGGGCGACCCGGAAACCGACTTGGCCGTGCTGAAGATCGAGGCCAAGGGGCTGGTTCCCGTGACTTTTGCCGACCCCGCCAGCGTCGAAGTCGGTGATCCGGTGCTGGCCATCGGCAACCCCTTCGGCGTCGGGCAGACGGTCACCCAGGGCATCGTCAGCGCCACCGGACGCAACCGGCTCGGCATCAATGCTTTCGAGAATTTCATTCAGACCGACGCGGCCATCAATCCTGGCAATTCCGGCGGGGCGCTGGTGGATGCCTCCGGTGCCCTCATCGGCATCAATACGGCGATCTTTTCCCAAAGCGGTGGCTCCCAGGGCATCGGCTTCGCCATCCCGGTCAGCATCGCCCGGCAGGTCCTGGAGCAGATTCTCAAGACCGGGCGGGTCGAACGCGGTTGGCTCGGCATCGAAGCCCGGGAAATCCGCCGCGAGAACGGGCGCCCGGAGGTGGTCATCGCCGGCGTACTGCGGGGTGGCCCGGCCGATGTCGGCGGCATCAGGCCGGGTGATGTCGTCGTCTCCATCAACCAGCGGCCGGTCACCGACACGGTGGACCTCATCAACCGGATCGCAGCAGTCGCACCGGGCAGTTCGCTGGGAATCTCGGTCAGGCGTGACGGATTCGAGCTGCCGTTGAGGCTGCGTGCGGGCAAGCGGCCGGCGCTACGCGGCGTCGAATAATCGACCGATCGATTGGAAAAACTCGCGCTTGGGTTCGCTACCGGCCCGGGTTTTCTTGGCTGGAGCTGCTTATCGGTCGCCGATTTTCTCTTGGCATGCCTGGCATATCGCCCTATTGAGGGTGGTCTCAGAAAACGGGAAACACGTTCGAATTCGTGCAGAAGATCGCACACCGGTTCAGGAACACCGGTGTGGTGGTGATCCGCGATCTCGAAGCCTTCGTGGCGCAGTCGGACGAGGAACTCAACGCCACCCTGCTGGGCCCCGAACTCGTCGAGCGGCTGAGAACGGCTCGTCGATCACCACTCCAGCGAACAAAAAAAGGGCTGGCATCGGCCAGCCCTTCATGTGGGATGTCGTAGGATTAGAACGCGTACTTGAATCCGACCTGAATCAAGCGGGGCATACCCACCTGAATACCGCGGGTACGATCAACAATGTAGGTCTTGTCGAGCAGGTTTTTGCCCGTGACAAAGGCTGACAGCGATTTGTCGAAGCGATAGTTGAGTGCCGTATTCCAGACGGTGTAAGCCGCAATCTCACCCTTTTGCCCGTCTGCTGTCGGCGCAACCGTATTCGCAAAATCAGAATACTGGCTACCCACATATTGGGCCTCAATCTCGCCTTTGAACGGGCCAACACCATAACCGACAGCAGCGGTGAAGGTATGTTCAGGTGCGTAGGCTTGACGATTACCCTGAACACCGACGATGGCACCTGTGTCTACTCTACGGAAGGCTTCAGTTTGTTCAGCGGTTGGCAGCCACGTGTAAGCCATGCGGCCAAATATACCATTTGAGAATTCGGCATTGGCGGCCAATTCAAGACCTTCGAACAGTGCTTTGCCTTGAGAAAGCGGGGTGCTACCACCGGCAATCGAGCCAACAGCGATCAGATTGTCGTAATCGTTACGGAAATAGGCGGCCTGGACGGATAACCCTTGTGCTGGTTGTGCCCGAACACCAAATTCAAAGTTCAGTGATTTTTCGTAATCGACATCGGTAACTGTGCCGGTACCACCAATGAGGTCTTCGACGCGCGGTGGCGCAAAGCCCTTGTGCAGGCTGGTAAACACGGTCAATGTCTGCATCGGATTCCAGGTTGCGCCAATCCCCGGCGTAAAGGCATTCACGCTGGTTTCAGTACTCTGGCCATTCAGGCGATTCGTACGCTCTGCCTTGATTGACTCGTAGCGTGCGATGGGCGTCACACTAAACTGGCCAAAATCAAAGCGATTGGCAATAAAACCGGAATAGGCGCTGGTTTTACGAAGATTGTTTTCTGCCAGAGTGCCGGTTCGTGCCGTCGGACTGGTGCCGTTGATCTGTTTTCTGTCCTGTTCCTCAAAGTGTGCCCGAACACCGGCCTGGAGTTCACCCAGGCCGTGTGCTACGGTCAAGCGTGGCTCCACACCCCAAGTCTCATAGCTACGCAGTCTGCCCTGGATGGAATTACAGGTATCGGGATCAATCGCAACCCCTGCCAATCGTGAGGCGTTCAATCCAGCACATTGCGCATCTTGGCTGTTACTCGCTTGACGCCACCAGTCACGATCGAATTTTGAGTAATACACGCTGGTGGTGAGCGTGGCCTGGTCGCTGATCAGGAAATCATGCGTCGCGGACAACCCGGTGCGTTCAGCCTCAAAACGGTCATTCTTGAACGGATTGTAACGAGCACCCAGGCGGTCGTATTCAGCTTGCGTCAAACCGGAATAGGTCAGCATCGAATCTTCCTTGTAGAAGTTCGCGCGCCAGGTAATCGCATTCCGGTCACCCAGCATGGTGCCGTACTTGATATTCAAATCATCTAGCTTGTGATTCATATTATCCCGGGCACCATCCCCTTCCTTGTGCCCGTAATCGAGTACCAGACCGCCGCCCCCAACATTCACCTTGCCATTGAAGTAATCGCGGTTGCCGACAACCCCTTGGACATAACCACCAAAATTCTGACGCGGTGCGGGGGTGATGTAGTTGATCACGCCACCCACCGTCTGCGGCCCGAACATGAGGGAACTCGCTCCTTTCAGCACTTCGATGCGTTCGTAGCGATCCACCATCGGGTGGTAGTAGCTGGCGTTGTCGCCATAGGGGGCATAGGCCAGCGGCAGGCCATCTTCGAGCAGGGTGATTTTGGTTGACCGCGTCGGATTCAGGCCGCGCATCGCAATATTGGGACGCAAGCCAAAGCCTTCTTCATCACGCGCATGAACACCCGGAACCTTGCGCAGAGCCTCGTTGACGGTGAAGACATGGGAGTCTTCCAGTTCTTTTTTGCCAAGAATCTGGCCTGTACCACCCAAGGTCGGCAAATTTTCTTCGCCCCCGATCACCTGAACGGTGGCCAATGTTTTTTCAGGCGAATTTTCTTTTGCGTGAGCAACCGGAATGCAAGCATAGGCAGCCGCAATTGCGAGCACAAGCGGCGAGACAGAAAACGAATTTCTGGTCGGACAATACTTCATGGAGTGTCTCCAAAGGCAGTTTCAGAGGTGCTGGCTGCCTAGGGATTTTCCATGGGTGGCTGGCTTGCAAAAGGAGTAATGCAATAGCCAGAATTGTAAATGAAAATAAATCTCATTTCAATTTCCAACCCGGTCGTGGCTATTGTTTCTTGCTCACCTCGCCGACCATGCGCTCAAAGCTGGATGCCCCGCTCGTTTTCATAAACATGCAGAGCTTGCCAGTACGCTTACACAGATCCTTTACTCGCCAGTAGGCGTTATGACTGATGCAGCCGGCCTGACAGATCGCAATATCGGCAGCGGCCAGCACGCCATCGATCCGGTGCATGCTTTCTTTCAGGCCACCGTCGTGAGACAGGAAACGTCCGCCAGATTGCTCAACCACCTCCCGGTAAGAGGTCACTACGCTGGACCTGCCGCCCATGAACAACACTCATTTCCCAGCGAGATCGCTTTAGGGGTCTGACAGTGCCTCATCCTCGCGAGCCAAGGATTCCAGCGTCTCCTCTGCATAACGGGCGAATTCCCGCAGGCGGTTCAGTTCCTTGTCCCGTTCTGCCAATTCTGCTTTGAGCCGAACATTGTGCTGCCAGACTTCATCGCGCTGCCCGAGAAGATGCCCATCCAGCAAGCCTTTGCGGGAAACGACTACATTCCAGAGCAGGGCAATAACAGCAATCAAATGTATTTATTCGCGTTCTAACCGGACATTGCTGATGCAAGTATGCCAAACTTACCGGTGGGTAATGATCGTAAGCTACCGCGTAATTTTTGAGCAAGATGGACTTTCCGGGGTTTTAGCCAAAAACTCCCAACATTGACCATGCGGGATGGGCGGTGTTATTCCCGATCCGACCGGCAGAGGAGAAATTAGTGGAACGCAACATCGCCCCTACCGTAGTGCCACCGCCCTCGCCAAGGCAGGGCCCCCTCGTGCAAGATTCCTTGGAGACCGGAGCCATCGTGCTCCGGCCGGAGCAGGTGCCGCAAGCCGAGCAGGCGCTTGCCGCGCTGGACTTCGCGGACGTTCCATCCGGCGACATCATCAAGATCGGCCTCGGTGCCGAACAGGCGCTGCAGAAGACCCTCGACGGCTTCCTCGCCCGGCTCGACAAAAAGACGGCGTCCAAGGTGTTCGCTCTCTTCGGGCGCCTGGAAAAAGGTGTCGATGACGCCAAGCTGCCTGAAATCCTGGAGAAGATCCAACAGGGTGAAGCCCCGGGGTTCTTCGCCGGTCTGTTAGCCAAGCTCACCGGCCGCAAGCCCGAGGAAGCCTTTCGCGAGTTCATGCAGGAGATCGGCGAGTTGATCTCGATCCGGACGCAGACGCTGGCCGACGAGATGGTCCGCCTGGAGGGCGAACTGTCCAAGGAAATGAAGACGCTGTTCGGCGAACTGCAGGCGCTGGAGAGCCTCAAGCAATCGTACGGCACGCACTTCGCCAGCTTCACCGTCGATGCTGCAGTCGCGCGGGCGTTTCTCGAAAAGGCCCGGCAGTACGTAGCGCAGCAGACTGCGGCAGCGGACCCTGCCGACGTGTCCGCCCAGGCACGGTTGCGTGAGCTGCAGGACAAGCTCAGCCTGCTGGAAAGTCGGGCCCTTGCGCTCGAAGGCACCTATACGCGCCTGCCGGCCGACCAGATGGTGATCCAACAGATCGAGGCCGCCGGAATCGCGACGCTGCAGGAGACCGCCACAACGGTGTCCTCGCGCTTCGCGTCGATCAAGATGACCTTGCTGGCTATCCACGGTGCATTCGCGGTCAAGTCGGTGCAGCAGATCGCTGAGCGCCAGGCGCGCCTCGACCAGCAATTGACGCAACTGCGCGGCCAGGCCACCAAGGACGTGGCAATCGCCGCGGCCAAGGCACCCGGTGACAACCGTGTCGCGCAGGCGCAGCAAATCGCCGCGATCATCACGCAGACGCGCGAGATCCACGAACTGGTCGAAACCGCAAAGCAGGAAACCGAAGCGAAGTTCGAGGCGGCGCGGCAGATGTTCGAGCAGTCGCGAGCCGAGCTCGCGGCGCTGCGCAAGGCATGACAACAACCCGGAGAAAACCATGCTCACACTAACCCTTGACAAGCCCGGTGCCGCGCCGGCCCGCAAGCTGCAACTCTCGCTCAACAAGGGCGCTGCGTTCAAGGTGACCGTCGCATGGCAGTGCGACGCCCGCCATCAGGACGACATCGACATCCATGCGCTCGAGGCACGCAACGGCGGCAATGGCGCGAAGGTCACGGTGCTCGAAGAGATTCTGTCCACCTACAACACGACGAAGATGAGCCCGAAGACCGGCGTGCTGCCAACCGCGGCCGACGGCTCCTTCGCCACGCCCACGGGCGGGCTGCGGCACTCCGGCGACGTCCGGGTCCAGGGCAACACCGAAACCATCGTCATCGTTGGCTCGAAACTTCCCGCGGACGTGAACGAGATCCCCCTCTTCGCCACCGTCCACAAGGCCGAACACACCGCGGGGCACGACGAGGGCTCCGCGGCCGAGGACGAGGCGGCCTTCGCTGACATTGAGGTCTGCACCGTCACCATCGCCGACGAGAGCGGGCGCGAGCTGGGCGCCTACCAGCTGTCCAAGGAATTCGGCGAGTTCAACGTGGTGCAGCTGGGCAGCATCATGCACGGCGACAACGGCTGGGAGTACGCGCCTGTCGGCCGCGGCTTCACGGGAACGTTCAACGACGTTCTGGGCCACTTCTCCTGAAGGCCTGCTGTGCCGCCCACGAAGGACAAGTTGCGCCCGACGGTCATCGGCGCCCCGGGCGCTTCGCTGCGCACCCCCGCGGGGGCCGCGCCGCAAGCGCAGGACGTCCTGTC
>LNAP01003346.1_pt1 | contig 15353 bp, 14 predicted proteins | sample 602601 | NCBI WGS metagenome assembly LNAP01 (sample SAMN02440304, study PRJNA202911) | soil metagenome | biome: Subtropical and temperate rainforests or woodlands; isolation source: soil samples (1 kg each in a 20% v/v slurry with milli Q water) were... ...
CCTGCCGGAAAGCGGCAGATCCGCCAGCTTCCGGGTATAGCGGCTGTGAACGCGCGTTGAGGTCGTCCCGCATCCAGGGCAGCAACTCCTCGCGCTGGATGCTCGGAGGCAGATCCGGATGCCGGATTCCGCGTCGGCCACCTCATCGACGATAAAACCGCCCGGCACCAACTCCGAGACCCGCAAATGCTGACCCATGGCATTGATTCTCCACGTGAACCAATGCCAGCCAGACGCTCAACTCCATCAAAAGTGAGTCAGAGCCAATATTGGGCGCCGATCGGGGGGCAACATTGCGTGCCGTTTGACATTCCCGGGTCCGTTGACTTCGGTCGTCCACGTCTGACAGGGGATGGCGCTCGCTATCGTCAATCTCGACGTCACCTTCATCAACCAGCCCGCTCCCGGCAATCGGAATCTCGCGACCAAGCAGCTTGCACTTACTGCGGAGACCCGCGTCCTCCAACGAGCCATATGGCCCGGCGCTCGAGGCATTCAGCAGCTTCCGCGCGCGGGCAAGCGATTTCGCCGTCCACTTTGCTTTACTGAATCGGAGCGGTACCGAAGCCAAGGCCATTCTCGAGGAGCTTAGCGAGGACGGGCAGGTCTTCCATCGCATCGATGACCCAGCAGAAAGCCGCAGGCTAGCCGACTGGCCGGTTGAGGAGGTTCGTCGGTTTCATCGCAGGTCAATCGCCTAGGGTGCCCGATCCTGCTACATTCCGCGAAGGCTTGGAGCTCCTCTCGCGAGCGAGAAGCTCTGCCCCGCTCGCTCATCGTAGATCGAGCATTCAACGGATGGGCGCCTCCAAAGCTTCCCAATTTATGCTTTCCAGCTCTCGGCGCAATGACGCTTGCCCAAGCCTGTTGGTGAACATGGGGTTTGCAAGCCAAGAGGATGGTACACATACGTTGGGCACACCGAGCACATTGAATGGGGTCTCGCGCAATCTTGCCGAGCCACAGAGCCGCTCGAGGCCTGTTTGGATTTGCAGCGAGTAGTCGAGGCTGACGGCACGCACGAGCGTTCTCGATTTATCACCGAAGAAGCGGGTTACGGGATCGTAAACCGCGCCCGGAGCGATATCTCGAAAATAGGTGCGCAGGCGTTCGCCATAGCTCGCGTCGGTGGCTGGCACGGCTGGATAGTTGTTGAGCATCTCGCTGCGAGGAAACTGCGCGCTTCCGTGGCAGCTCATGCACGAGCTGATGAGATTATCCAAGGGGCCGTTCAGCCGGCCCTTCCACCCCATTTCGCGGCGCGCGGCCCAGCCGTAGGTGACACCGTCAAGTTCGGTGTTGAGGACGCTCTCCTTCGGCGCCTCATCCGTCGTTGCGTTTGCATCGTTGCCCCACATCAATCCGACAGGTCTCAGCCTGCGCCAAGGATCCGTCGATGAGACATCCGAAGCGTAGACGAATGTACCGAAAACCCAGCCGCTTATTCCGGCTCGCGGATCACGAACAGCAATATCGATCTGGAGGAGACGAAGCGGCTGAACTCGCTTTGCCGGATCGCTTGCGTCGCGATTGATGTCGGCTTGCCATGTGGGCGCCCCTTTGAGGTACGGCACCTTCGTCTCGGTCGCTCCGCTAAACAGGAGTTTGAAGGAGACGGCGCCAATCGGAAAGAGGACATCGCTCAGATCTGGCTGGCAGGGGTCCTTGAAGACTTTCGCATAAGTCGTCGCACCGATCTCGTTATAAAAGCCAATCGCCCAGGTGGGATCTCCGCCCGCAACGCCATCGCCGAGCTGGCTGTCGCGCGTTGGGCGTTCCGACGTGAGACCGTGCAGAAATTCTCGTCCCGAATTCCCGCGGTCCATCCAAATACCGTGATACCAGTTGCGCTCGGTATTTTCATGGACGCGGAAGGCCGTCGCCACCCCTGCTTCCGTACCGTCTTCATTGCCATCCAGCACATAATCAAGGACAGCATTCATGTATCCACGCCAGTCGGTCCTGAAATCCTTGTTCGTTAGGAAGCTTGGCGGTTGTTCACTCGACTTCGACGGGTAGTCGAAGCGACCCTTAAAGCCCTGGCTCTCAGCGTAACCTGGTGGAATACCCTTTACTGGATTGTAACTTGCCACCACACACCGAGGATCAGCGGCGTTCGCTGCGCCTATACTCAAAACGATGCAAGCAAATACGAACGTGGATCGCCTGAACATTCTTGCCTCCGAAGAAGACCAACGGAAAAAGTATATTGAGCCTGCGAGAGATGTGATGGGAAGGCGAAAATTTCCGAAACAACAAAGATAAATGCTTCAGTTGTGAAGTTGCGGCACGCCTCGCCCGGACGGCAATTCTCGTGCGGCACGGAGCGCTTATGCACGGCGAGATTTCAGGAAGGTTCCTTATGTGTGCAGCGCCAATTTTCGCCGAAATAGCCAGACGCGACAAGATCGTCGAGATATTCCGTACTGTCCTCGCCGGTCATGGCATTGCGCTGACGATGAACCGCATGGACTTTCACCTCCGCGAAAAGGCGGTTATCGAGCTCACCTCCAAACCTGCCAGCCTTTCCGCAACTGTCCTGGATTTTATGTTTCCGAAAGAGCCCGTGCCAAGCACGGTATATCACTATACCGGTCTCGACGGATTTCGGGGGATCGTCTCCTCTGGAGAGCTTCGCCTCTATCCGGTGCGCAACCGACTTGGCCAGGGCGGCGAGCTTGAAGCTTTCGCTACGGCACATTCGTTAGATGGCTATCTGGACCCGTCCAAAGGCGAAGAATTCTACAAGATCCTGTCAGATGACCTGTTCTACGCCTCCCTGACGAGGGTTCCGCCGATGGATCCTTTGTTGATGTGGGGCGCATTCGCCAGGGGGACCGGAGCGCGCCTTGAATTCACACTCGCGCCGAAAATGCCAGCAGAGCTCCGCCCTGTCCACTACGAGCAGAACGGGTCGATGACACTCCTGCGAGAGATTAACGATGCGCTGAAGGCAGCGGGCGAGCCCCCGTTCAATCCCTGGACGATCTCCCGCATCGGCGCGTTCTATCTGAATTCAACCGTTGCGACGGAAGACGAGGTTCGTCTCCTGATCAAACGGCGTGCGGACGGCATTGACCTCACCCGAAACGATGGGACATCCGACTACTGGCCGGTCTCAATCGACCAGCCCAACGATTTCTGCGACCTGCAACTGATCGGCATCCATGTAGCACCGGGTGGCTGCCGCGACGTGATCGTTGCGGAACTGGCAGGCACGCGCTTCTCTGCCGTTCCGGTAACCGGGCCATAACTGGCGCGGCGGCGAACCCGGAGTTTTCCGTAGGATGCCGCGCGCGCCGAAGTGACTCCCCCTTTTCGCCGAGATCTGACGCCATTGCCAGGCGAAATCCCTGCACGGTCGAACCGTGACGCTGTTCGTCACTCTCCAAGCCGGCGAGTTTGGGCGGGACAACAAAGCGATCCACCGCGCGCATGAAGGCCAAGACGCAGGATTGGCGAACCTCCTCCCGCGTGCGTCCGCCGAGCCGATTGTGTTCTCGTCTGCGAAGTCCAATCTCAAGCCTGTCAGCCGACGACAACAAATAGTGTCGGATGAGGCCGTTCTCATCGGTTGGTATATCGAAAAGTCTCTGTCGATCTTGGACCTTGAGAAACCTCCGTTTGCCCATCGCCCGACTCCATCTACGACCAATCTGCCCGGAGCGTTGTCGAGTCGGACGGACGAAGAAATCAAGATTGGTGCATTGCGATGGCAATCCACAGGGATCGGATGCTGGACATTCGGGCTACGGCGCCGTTCATGCTCCGTTCGCCCTTAGCGTACGATTTCGCACTGCTCTTGTTCCGACCCCAGCTCCAAATGGCAGAGTCTATTGGGAGACTGGCTACCGCCTTACGCTGAAGATCTTTTGTGCGGCACTAGCGACAACTTGGGACGTCTCGTAAAGTAGCCATAGGAAATTAGAAGCGCGCGATAACGATGCGATTTTACTGGGGGGGTTAGCGATGTTTGTCCTGCGAGCATTTGGCGTTCTGCTGGTTCTGGGCCTGGTCGCGTGGATGGGTGCGGTATTCGTTCTGCAGATAGGCCGACACCCGGCGCCTGAGGTTCTGGGTCTGGGCAGCGGCTTCGAGGGGAACCTTCAGCTCCCGGCAGAAACAATCAAGGCCACCCTCGAAGCGGCCCGACAGAAGATGCTCGCAATCAACGAATGGGGAAGCAATTTGCGGTTGGGCGGAGACGTCGCCGGTTGGTTGAGCTTCGCAGCGACCGCCGCGATCACACTAATCGTCGGCTTCTTCGGACGCGCCGCGGCCACCGATGGCGCGCAAGTCAACACCGAAGGCCTTCCCGGGCGCAGCGTCCGCGCAATCGGCTTTCTGGCGGCGCTGGCGGCCGTTTTGACCGCATTCGGCAGCCTCGCAGTGTCGCGCTCGCAGGATTATTTCAGGCGCGCCGACGAGTTGCGCGACCACATAGTTCAGGCCCGCGCTCAAATACTCGATCCCGCGATATCCGCTGCGGGCGCACAGGCTGTCCTTGACGATCTGGTTCTCAAGGCTAGCCGGTGAACCGGGCATCGATCGGCGCTTTGACCATCGCTGCCTTTGTGCTGGCAAACTGTGGGGAGGCCAACGATACCCAGCATTCGGCCCGGTGGGGTATCGAACGTTTCGGGTTATCTGAATCCGCAGCCGACTATCCCCTCGTCATGTCGGCGATTAAATCCGCGAATGCGATCCTCCCTCAGTTCGAACGGCGATTTGCGCCGGGATGGGGAAGCGTCCCGCCGCCGGCCGCGATACCCGTCTACGCCGTCCGCGGTCGTCTTGGCCCAGGCGAAATTATGGCGACCTATGTTGAATGCGGCTGTGTCGTCGTCCAGGCAGCTGCACTGGAGGCGTGGCTGAAGGCCAAGGTAGGTTCCGGTTCGGCGCTGCTCCCCGTCCAGCCACGCCTGATTCTATCCTACATGCTCCTGCACGAGGCCGGGCACTTCGCGAAGGACGGGGGCATTCCCGATGGGCGCTCCGAACCGACGCAACCGGCGGCGGTCTATAACCGCGAGCCGACCGCGCAGAAAGAACGCGAAGCTGCAGCGGACGCCTATGCAGCCGTGGCGTTGAAATCCGGCCTGCAAGAGGGCCGCGATCGGGGTCTCGCTGCCGCCGATGTGGCAATGGCTCTCTCCCAACTTTCCTGGAACCTGTCGGCGCACCGGCTGCTCGATGATTTCGGCGGTTCTGCGTTGCGTAAACCCTCGCTATTCTGGGACGCCGGTACATCGCATCCCAATCTTGAATGGCGCATCCTCGTCGTCAACGACTTGGTCGCTAGCACCGAGGCATCCCGCCAACTCCTCGCGGACTTCGACAAGGCGCGCGGAACCGGCCCCGATACGATACTCTGGCAGAGGACGGAGTGAGCAAGCTAGGCAAGGACACGCGCCACGCTCTGCCGCCGACTGCTTTATCTGGGGCCGTCAAAGAGAATTATCCTGGCTGTCAACGCCTATGGATCGACCGATGAAGTTGCGTGCCACTGCCTTGCTCGTTGGGCTTCTGGCATCCGGATGCGGACCAAGCGATGACACGCCTGCAGCGCCGGAACGCTTCGGGTTGGCCAGGACCGTCGCCGAGATCGACCTCGTACGCAAGGCGATCGAGGCCGCCAATGCGGTGCTTGCAGCGGATGCCGAGTCGTCCGTTATCACCCTCGATACCGGCACAATACCCGGCCCGCGGGAGATCCCCGTCTTGATCCTATCAGCCACAAATCTTTCAAAGTCCGATGTGATCTGGGTGCCGCCACGCTGTAGGTGTGTCTATATCCAAGCCCCGGCGATCCGGCGCTGGCTCGATCGGGTCCGCGCGGCCCATGGCTATGGCGATCCTTTCGACGAAAAATACCTTCTCTCCTTCATGCTCCTGCACGAGTTGGGTCATATCGCTCGTGGGGTCGATGGCGCCTATCTCGGTGGGGAAGGCTCGGCAGTTAACATGGAAGGTAACGACGCCAAGGCAACCGAAACCGCAGCCGACGCCTTCGCCCTGGCGGCTCTGCAAAGGAAACTTCACGGCGGCGGGATGCACGCGCAGACGGCTCAGGAGATCGTCAACAACATCAAGATCGCGTCAAACAACATCTATTTTGCTAACACCCTCAGCCAGAGCCTCGCGGAGATCCTGTGCCTGAACCCCTCGCTCTACTGGGACATGGGGTATTCGCACCCGAATTTAGTGTTCCGGCTGATGAAGACAGTGGACATACTGGCGCCGTCGACTGAAACCACCAAAATCATATCGACCTATGCTGAGTGCCGGAACAAGACTCCGGATTATTTCGATAAACTCAACTGAAAGGGATGCTCTCCGACCAAATTGGAGTGCGCTGGTCTGCGAAGGAGCCTCGCATGGCAATGTCTGGCGCTCCTCTCCGAGAGACCATCTTCGTTCCTTCCTTTTGGGCGGTTTGCAAATGGCACGCCTTGAAGTAGATTTTTGCAAGCATCCGTCGCGATGGTTGCATCACAACTAATCGATGGCCGCAATAGAGTCCTGGGCACATGGGGATGTCATGGAAGCGCTTCGCGGAATCTGGACTTATAGAAGCTTCTTCAACGTCGAGGATGGAGCCGAGCCCAGCGGCGGGATTCAGCTTTGGCAAGCTGAACTCTATCTGGATATCGATCCGGCCACGAAACGTGTGTTCGGTCACCTCGGCGAGCGCGTTGATCCGACGCCTGCCGACGATGGCAATGGAAAGCCGTACCCGTTTCTCTCGGTCGAGGGAACCTATTCGGATGGCGATCCGGTGTCGGTCTCATTCCGCGCTGTCGGCCGCAAGGGATCGGCCTGGGAGTCATGGATCTACGATTATCAATGTGTGCTGGCTCCGACCTGGCCGCGAAATCCGAACTTCAAGCCCTCGGCGCGGCAGAAGCCGACGCTCGTCGGGACTGTAGTCCGCTCGGTAGAGCATGACGGTGCGCCGGCCGGTGCGAGCTATTCCTTCTATGCGGTGAAGCACGACTTCGTGGAGTCCCGCACAGCGACCCCCCTGCCCGCGCCGGTCGTGGCGATGCTGGCAAGTCCCGAGATGCGCCTGCATCATCAGCTATGGCATGCGAGCCGGGACAATTGGGACGACCTCACCGAAGAGCAGAAGACTTGGCTTCGAGACAATAATTGGCAGCCTGGAACAGCCAACAAAGAACGGTCGGCCGGTCTCGGCCCCGTCAATCTGACGAACCATTCCGGGGAAGATTTCCTGTTTATGCACCGGCGTATGATCAAGGCGGTTCGCGACATCGCTGGCGCCAACGCTCCTGCCGGTTGGAAGAGGCTACCCGAGCCCCGCGTCCTCGCCGACTTCGCACCCGGCCGCGCTAAGAGCGTGATCGGCAACATGGACGGTTATGCGGTGCCGCCGGCATGGACTGTGCCGGATGACACGAGCACGACCGCTTGGTTGGCGGCGCTGCGCACCCCTGCGGTGTTCAATGGCCGGTTTCGATCTTGGGAGGCTCAATACGCCAACCCCGCCTGGCTCGCCACGGTCACGCTCGGCGAGCTCGGCGCGTGGATCGAGTTCACGATCCATAACTGGATGCATATGCGCTGGACCTCGGTCCAGCGGGATCCCGCCCAAAGCGGACTGGCGATCCCGGAGGGGCGGCAGGACGACGACTTCGCTCAAGGCTGGTTCGATCCCTCGAACGATCATCTGGGCGCCACCTTCTCCTCTCACGTCAGTCCCGTGTTCTGGCGGCTGCACGGCTGGGTCGATGACCGCATTGAAGACTGGTTCAAAGCGCAGGAAACCGCACGGGCCGGAACGGTCAAGCGAAGACAGCTCAAGGACGTCGAGTGGTTCGTCGTCGACGGCACGTGGGTGAATGTCGACGACCCTTGGGAGGGGCCAGCCGACGAAGGAGGTCATGGCGGCCATCATGGCCATGACCACGGTCACGGTGGCATGGACGTGGAGCTGATGAAGAAGGCGATTGTCGTGATATTCAGGGGCGTCGGAGCGCTCGAAATGGACACGATGGCCCTGCAGGAACTGCGAGAGCGGCCTCAAAACCGCATTGTCTCTCGGTTTGCCAACTGGCTCTAGCAGCCTTCAAAGTCGATTCCGCGCCTTCTCAAAAGCCCGATCCGTCCGGATGAACCACTCCAGCATAGGTACGATCAGGCGGACGGGATCGGTCGGCGGATGGCCGTTCTCTCGGCCGAGCACTTCGGCATAGGCGGCGAGATTGCGATGCAGGGTCGGCGGGAAATTCCATTGTCGCCTTCACTGGCTTGTCGTCGGCGATCGGGCCCAGCTTCAGCTCGGTGATGGTGTGGCTCCGTAGGGTTCGAGCACAAGGTCGCGAACGACAATGACCCGGACGGGGAAACCCGGCCGGATGGTGAGCGTCGGGGCGATGTTGAGCTGGCTCTGGACGATCTGTCGGGCCGTCTGACCGATATTGTCGGAGGCGCCGTCTCGTATGGCGCTGAGAAGGTCGCTCTCGTCGCTGGACGATCCCGTATTGGCGCCAATGCTGAGCAGCGTCGAAAGCGCCGCCGCCTTGAACAGCTCGCCCCAATGATAATCGACGCCATCCTCAAGGCCCGCATAGCCTTCGGCGTCGGCACCGGGCTGGCGTTCCAGCACGATCGAGCGGCCACTGGTCATGATAAGCCGGTTCCAGACCAGCAGGACACGGCGCTGGCCGAAGCCGACGTCATTGTCATATTGGCCGATCAGCCGGGTGCCCTGCCGTATGGATGCGGCGACGAAGGCCGGGCGGGAACGGGTGCGGAATCGACAAGCGTCATAACGGTCTCTCCATGTTGGTGAGGTCGGGAATGAGGTCGGCGGCCCAGGCGACCCCGCGATGGCGCAGCCAGGCGGCGAGAAAGCCGTCGCGGCCGTGCTCGACAACGATGCGGGCAATGTCGTTCTGTTCAGTCTTCGACGAGGCGGCACAGAGCCTATCAGCCCTTCAGCCTCGAAGGCCTGGACCGTAGCGGAGCCGAGATATTCGGCCTCCGCGTCGAGCAACCGGCCGTGAGCGCCACCGACGCAGTAAGGTCGCAGCGTTTGCTTCAGGTCGTTGGACTGGAGCAGGACGGCCAAGACCGTGATGGTGCGCTCGGCGATGGCGCTGTGTGGAGACCGTCGAATGCAGGTAGGGCTGCGCTTCCAGCTACAGATGTTGCACGCCGCGATCGAGTAGGTCGCTCAGCGCGTCCGTACGCGGTCGCGCGCCCTCCAGAGCGACATCGACGAGGCCACGCGCAACGCCCCGCGCCAAACTGCGCGCCATGACACGCTGCGCGGTCGAAACCTTTTGGAGGCCAGCACGTCCATGGACGAAGGTGCTGCGCAAATCAAAAAGGTCTTTGTACGCCTGCACGCTTGAGCCGTCTTTCAGCACTGCGGCCACGCGCGCTGCGACCCGTTCCGTCGCGGAGGATACCTTCTTATGAGGATCGGGCTTGGGACGAAGCCACTTCTTGTGGTCCATCTCTAGGCCGACGCCGGCCTCGATCGCCGTCATGTGCGCCATGACCTCGTCCATGCCATCTGCGAGGAAACCACGAACGAGAAAATGCGCGATCGGCGTCTCAAAGAGAGCGGACGCCCGAGCAATTTCGAGCTGCCGCCACGCACTATCCGTGAACAGGGCCAGTTCCGACTGGGCTTCGTCATCAAGCCGCAGGGCGGTCGGTCGTTCAAGCTCGACGTCTTCGCCCCAGTTGTCTTGGACGATCCAAGGCTCGAGTGTGAGGCTATCCGCACTCGGCGGCGGTGACGGCCGAACAAAAAGATCGTCGTCCACCGTGTGAATCCAGGGGATGCGAAAGCCCCTCCAATCGATTTCCTGCATCGTCGACCACTGTTCCCAAGGCGCTAGTAGCAGGAAGAAAAGAGCAGCTTCGACGGCCGGCGGGAAACGGCCGAGATGAGGATCGATCTCGCCAAAATCCCGGTCGAAGGTCATGTGCGCGAAGAGTGAGGTGCGCGTGCGAGGATCGAGTTCGACCGCTTCTTCGACAACCAGCCAATGAAATTGCGCCAGCCGCTTAGCCTCGAACGGCTGGTTGTGAAAATTCCGCGCGAGACGCGGCGCGTCGAACAGGTCGGCCAACTCGTCGGCGCTGAACTGCGCAACACGCGCGTTACCGAAGTTCATCACCGGCAGTTCGTCGGCCAAATCCAGCGGACAGAGATGCCGCCGCAAGGTCGTCTTGCGCCTATAGGTCTCGTCGATTGCGTTAGCCGCGATCACCGGGTCGAGGCTTAGGCCAGCACTGTTTGCTGGAAGATGGCACGGCAGCCCCAGCGAGCGAAGCGCCGTACTCAAGGCAAATACTGGTTTGCCGCCGCCATGTACCGCTTGGCACGCTTCACTCAGGGCGACGAAGCTCGGAGCGGCCAGGAGGTTATCCGGGCCTGGTCGCTGAATGCGCCATAGGGCTTCAACCGCAGCGATCATTGACGGACTTGCTGCCATCAGCTTTGCCCTGCCGTAGTGTCTAGCGTGTCCAGCCTCGTCGCTTCGGCGATGTAGCCGCGGTAAGCGAAATTGATGAGGTCTCTCGCCAGCTCAAGGAGGCCGCCTGTGGGCAGACCATCGAACGGATCGCCATGTGCCAACGTGTTCCGGCGCTCGGCGAGAGTTGGACGGGTCTCGCCCGTCAACTGGCCGATGGCGGTTCCACCGCAGCGCATCACCATTGGGATCTGGGCATCCGTTAGACCATCCGAGTCGACCATATATGTGAGGAGCGTCGCAAAACTGCGCTTTCGCTTCGAGAAGCGTCCCCCGTAGCGATCCATCACCGCCAGTTCCAAGGCGATCAGGGCGGCGAGTTCGCCGGCTTTCACCACGCTGAAATCGATCCAGCCCAGCATGTAGAGCGTTTGCGCGCGTGCGAACTTCGCGCGGATGACATCAGGAATCCGCCCATCGATGCCGAGACTCTCGACGAAGTCCCGCCAATCAGCGGCTTTCTCGAAACGAAGGAATCCTCCCGGATTGCCGAGCGTCGGCCAAGCCAGTAGCATCGGTTGTTCTCGATCGGTGAGCGTGATGTGCGATCGATCCGCCATGGTGTTATCGCCCTTGTTTAAGCGCGCTTACCTTAGTCTTCTTCCTATTTAAGCCAAGTGGACATTGCTTAAATAACGATACAGCGGCATATTGGGCTCATGTCCGAACCCGTGCCCAATCTCCGGCTAGGCCGCTTTGTCGAAACGCCCGTTGCGGGCGAGATGGTGCGCGCCTTCGTGCCGCCGCCCTTGCCGCCGGAGCCGTCGATCGATGTGCTGGCTCTGCTGGAACGGCTGAGTTTGGCGGAGCGCGCCCTGGGGCGTCTGGACGGCATCACCATGCTGCTGCCGCGCCAGGAACTGTTCCTCTATATGTATGTGCGGAAGGAAGCGGTTCTTTCGTCCCAGATCGAGGGCACGCAATCGACCCTTTCGGACTTGCTTCGCTTCGAGACGGAAGCGCAGGCCGGACAGCCGATTGACGACATCCGCGAAGTCTCGAACTACGTTGATGCGATGATGTACGGGCTGGAGCGGCTGGAAGACCTGCCGCTGTCGCTGCGCCTGATCCGTGAGATGCACGCGCGCCTGCTGCAAAGCGGGCGCGGCGGCACGAAAAGCCCCGGCGAATTCCGGCGTTCACAGAACTGGATCGGGGGCACACGTCCCGGCAACGCGCTCTTCGTGCCGCCGCCGCCGACCGAGATGGATGCCTGTCTCGATGCGCTGGAGCGCTTCATGCACGAAGAAGAATCGCGTCTGCCCGCCCTCATCAAAGCCGGCCTACTGCATGTTCAATTCGAGACCATCCATCCGTTCCTCGACGGCAACGGCAGGATCGGCCGCCTGCTGGTCACGCTGTATCTCTGCGTCAACGGCGTGCTGCGCAAACCGCTGCTCTATCTGAGCCTCTACCTCAAAACCCATCGCGCCGACTATTACCGCCTGCTTCAGGAGGTACGCGAACATGGCGCGTGGGAAGCCTGGCTCGACTTCTTCCTCACGGGCGTGGCGGATACCGCCAATCAGGCATTCGATGCCGCCACCCGGATCGTCGAGTTGTTCAAGCAAGACCGCGAGCACATCACGGTGGAAAGCGACCGGGCCGGCTCGGCGCTGCGCATCCACGATCTGTTTCAGCAGAACCCCTACCTGACGGCGAACCAGCTCGTTCACCAGACTGGCCTGTCGGCCCCCACGGTCAACGCGGCGCTCGCCGATCTGGAGCGGTTGGGTATCGTCGAAGAAGTCACGGGCCGCAAACGGGGTCGCGTGTTCAGTTACCGGAGATATCTCGCCATCCTGAGTGAGGGCACTGATCCGCTGCCCACTGGGGCGTGAGAACCACCCAAGATCTTCCGAAAGAAAATATGACAAACAAACTCGAAGTTTTCCAAGACATGGCCATCCGTGGCCCAATTGCGAAACGGCCCGAATTGCGCGAAGCGCTCATCGCGGCGGCGATCGAACCTTGGCGCGTGGATCTGGAAAGGTCGGCGGAGGTAGCGCGTAACGCTGTGACCTCGGAGGATGTCGTCCTTTTTCGCCGGGATGCCGGCCAAGACCATCCGGCGGCCGGGCTGACCCTATGGGGAACCGAGGACGGCTATTATGTCCCGAACATTGTTCCTTTGGAGATGGGAAGCCTCACCTTCGCCCAATACAATGCCGTGCTCACGGATTTTATCGCGCGCATCGCGGCACCGGTCACGGCCCATTTCGGTTTCACGATCTCGACGACCGAACCTCGGCAAACACTCGATGACTGGTTGTCTCCGGACACTGCGCTAAAACTCAAGCGCTTTTCGGGCGCGGCCAATAAGTCGACGGGAGCGAGCCACCCCTCGGATGAACGTCGCTGGTTCGATTTTCTTGTCGCGGTGCATCGCAGCGGCGACAAACCCGGCGCTGATCGATTGGCGCGTTGGCTACATGAAGTGGACGGTTGGGACGAGAACTCTGCTCACAATCTTGCAGGCGATTTTGAGACCGCGATCGCTCTTCTTGCCTACTACGATGAGCACTGAACCAGATGGACGCACACGCGATTGAATCAGCGGGCGTTCCGGTGCTGTGCATCGACACATGCTCTATTCTGGACGTCATGCGTGATCCGACACGCGAGACGGCGAAACCGCACGATCGGCAGGCAGCCATCGATCTCGTGGCGGCGGCGGAATCGGGTCGTCTCATATGCCTTATGGCGGAACAGGTAGCGATCGAGTTTTCCGATCACGACCAGCCTGTCCAGGATGAGGCTGAGCGCAATCTCAAGAGGGTTCGGGAGCAAGTCGAGCGCATCAACAACCTTTCCGCCGTCTTTGGCGCTCCGGGCATCGTCGACTTCACGCATCTTGACGATCATGTCGGGCGTGCAAGAGCGGTTGTCGGGCGTTGGCTCACCAAACTCGACATGGTCACGCCCAGCTCTTTGGCTCCCGCCAAAGCATTCGCGCGGGTCAACGCTGGCATCGCTCCCGCGAGACGCGGCAAGGAGTCCTCCAAAGATTGCTTGGTCTATGAAACTTATCTTGAGGCCGTGTCAGCTTTGCGGGGCGCCGGCGTGACGACGCAGATCGTTTTCCTGTCGTCGAATACCAATGAGTATTTGACCGAAAGCAAGGTTCTGAAGCCCGACATAGCGGCGGAATTTGGCACGATCAACCTTGGCTATGCGCCCAATATGAGTGCGGCCAAATACGCGCTCGGCCTGTAAGGACATCGGCTTGAGCGTATCAGCATCGAAACATAATCTGGTCCTCGAACTTTTCGTCCGTACGGCTGGGGAAAGCCTTCCCCTGCGGCCTAGCCTCGGTCTCGTCCGACCCCTTCGAGCGGGTGGCCCCCCAGGCTGTGCTGAAACCCCTCGACTGGAAAAGCAGGTTGCCCAGCGCCCAAATGCTTCAGACGCGATCACCCTTCGCGCCAAGGCGCGGCATCACGCGGATATAGACGAGCGAGGCGACCAGCTCGACCAGCGTCTGGGTGACAATAACGGCGGGCAGCAGCAGGATCGCGCCGGGCACCGCAAGAGCCCGCGGCAGCACCACCAGCGAGTTTCGGGTGGCCCCACTAAATGCCACCGCCCGCCCCGCCGCCGCGTCGAGCCGGCTAGCACGGGCCAAGGTCCAGCCTGCCAGAGGATCGATCGCGGCGAACACGATGTATAGGGGCGCAACACCGATAACCGCTGTCAGCGCTGGACCGAGTTGCGGCACGACGGGGGCAATCACAATGAATAGTCGCCGGCACGGGAAGGATACCGAGGATTTCGGTCGCGCGAGCGCCGGCAGAGCTGCGGCTTGCCCAGAACTGGCCTAGCACCGCCAGGGCCCGCGGGATGGCGATCAGCCAGACGAAGGCGTGTAAGAATGGGCCTGCATGGACAAGCCGGGCAGCGTCCGGGCCCAGCAACAAACTGAGCCAAAGCGGCAGCAGCAGCATGTGCGATCAACAGCACCGGCGTCGCCGCCAGCAACAGGATCGAGCAACGGGTGACCCGGTGGGAGCACGAGGCGATTATCGACACGCTCCAGAGGCGAATCGACCTGACGCCCGGCGCCATGCGCCAGTGGAGATGCATCGTCGAGCATCCCTTCGGCACGATCAAGGCGTGGATGGGATCAACGCACTTCCAGATGAGGCGACTGCCCAACGTGAAGACGGAGATCAGCCTCCACGTCCTGGCCTACAACCTCAAACGGGTCGTCGCGATCATGGGCGCCAAGCCGCTGATGCAAGCGATCCAGAGCTGAAGCAAAACTGGCGCGTGTCGCAGGCTTCGACCTGTAGAGCGTCCAGGTGTGTTTTTACACAGCCTCAGTCAGCAGCGGACCTAATCATTCTCTGTCGAGATCGTCGCCTCGAGATCCAAAGTGCTGTACTCTAATTCGTCGCTCCCCCCGTCTGCAGCGTCCCGCGCCAGGGGAAAATCCCCCGCCAGCAGCCGGTCCCTGCTCAACAGGCCGGCGTCCTCCAGCGCCTCCATATCGGGCAAATCACGCAACGTGTTTAGGCCAAAATGGGTCAGAAACGCCTTGGTGGTCACATAGGTGTAAGGCGCGCCCGGTGTCGGGCTGCGCGGACCGGCGGCGATAAACCCCAGCCGCCGCAAGACGCCGATCACGTCGCGGCTGATCTCCTTGCCAAAAAACTGACCCAACTCGGCACGGGTAATGGGCTGGTAGAAGCCAATGCACATCAGCACCAGAGAGTCCGATTTCGACAGCGGCGGGGTTTCCGTGCCCAGCCCGGTGGCGGTGCGGATGGCGTCGGCAAAACCCTTCTTGGTGCGGTGCTGCCAGCCGCCGGCAACCGCGACCAGCTCATAGGGCCGGCC
>LNAP01013294.1_pt1 | contig 15353 bp, 13 predicted proteins | sample 602601 | NCBI WGS metagenome assembly LNAP01 (sample SAMN02440304, study PRJNA202911) | soil metagenome | biome: Subtropical and temperate rainforests or woodlands; isolation source: soil samples (1 kg each in a 20% v/v slurry with milli Q water) were... ...
GCGATACGTAATCAGCGTAATCACCAAAAAAAACACCGCCATGGTGGTAGTTGTGTAATCCACCCGCCCCGTCGCCCAAAAGAAATACCCCGACACCGATACCGATACCGATACCGATACCGATACCGATACCGACACCATCGCCCCGGTCATCAGCAACCAAATCAACACCCCGCTCGCCAGCCGTTCGCCGAATACTCGCCCTCGTCTCGCCAGATTTTATTTGTCCCCACCGCCAACCCATATTTGAACTATCCCTAAGCTCTCAGCTTTCCTGTATGCGCTGTATCCAATACCTGCCTGGTAGCTCTCCATCCGTGCAGCAAACTGTTTGTCTGCACGATCTAGCTGCAGCAGCTCGCCAGCTTCTTTGTAATCAGCAGCCATTTCTGCTGCAAGGCTCCGAAGCTCGGAGGTGGCATAGGGCTCTTCGCTTTTTGAAAAGCTACGCGCAAAGAATGAGTAGATGAGAAGCATAGTTTGGAGGTTATGCACTTCATAATCGGGTAACGCGCTATCTCCATAGAGGGAAATACCATTCTTGGTAGCCATCAGAAAACTTGCCATGTGCTTTAACATCTGCGCCGGGTCATTCCTTAACTTTTCTACCGACAAAAGCTTCATCGTTTCAGTGTATTGCTCTACAGAAAGTTGCGGCGGCGCGACAACTGCGGCCTGAGTTATGCCAACAGACGCGAAGGAAAGTGCTATCGCCAAAGTGGCTGCGGAAACGATGTTCACAATTTAACTTCCTTATAAAAAATACGTTACGTTAAAAATCTAACAGCCTGCTCTCTTCAGCAATTAATCCCCGTGCGCTTGCTACTGCGATACGTAATCAGCGTAATCACCAAAAAAAACACCGCCATGGTGGTAGTTGTGTAATCCACCCGCCCCGTCGCCCAAAAGAAATACCCCGACACCGACAGCAACCAAATCAACACCCCGCTCGCCAGCCGATTGGTTTGGTACCGGCCAATGCCGTAGATGCGCTTACCGCGCTCGTTCATTTCAATGAGTTCTTTGACGTCTTGCTCGCACTCAGCCGAGCAGGCCATGCCTTTGGCAAACACGACGGCGCAGGTATGGCACACGGCTTTATTGCAGCCTCGGCAGATGCCGACGGCGTGGGTGGACGGGTGGTTAAAGCAGTCCATGTTCGAGTCCTAGCTAGGAAAGTTTGGAAGAATTGCCGTCGTTCCCGCGCAGGCGGGAACCCAGAATATTGAGTGGTGCGCGGCATAACGCGAGACGCTGGATCCCGACTCTGGATCCCCGCCTGCGCGGAGATGACGGGATTATCGGTGCGATTAAGCGTTTAACAGTCTGCGCTGCCTGCGTACCGGAGCACTCACCGGGAAGACGGCCCGCGTCGGCACATACCTGGCTAACAACCCCGCTGCCGCCAAGCGCTGGCGTTGGTTGCCGCTGGCCAATACATGCAAACAAGCGGCTTCGCTGAACGGTTCACCGAGCAAATACGCGGTGCCGTTTTGTAATCCACCACCATTTTTGTGCAGCCAGGCTTGAATCAAACCAACATCCGGCCAGGGCAAGTTTTCATCTTCATCCATGGCCACATTCGGGTCGTTAGGGTCATCGCTTGGCCCGGCGTCGTAATCGGGGCTGTCGCGCAGTTCTAAGTCATGCAAGGCCAAATCCTTACCCGTGATTTGGCTAAACGCCTCTCCCGCCGCTCTGGCCATGGGCACGTCGTGCATCTGCTGCAACAACCACGGCAACGCCACGGGGTCACCAAACAACCCGGTGGCTTTAATCGCGATGCGCCGTTGTTCGGGGATCTGCGTCATGCGTCGGATCCATGCCATGCTCGCGTCACGAGCCTGCCAAGCCAACACCACATGCAACGCCCGCTGTTGAAAGCGGCCGGGGCGTTCGGCGAACTGTTGCAGGATGGGCAACGCTTCCTCGTCGCCCATCTGCGCGGTAGCCCAGTTGGCCCAAAAGCGCAGCGCGTCATCGGCATGCAAGCGGTGTAGGCGAATCGGCTGCATCAGGTCGCGGCGGCGCAGTTCGCCAGCGGTGCGCGCCGCACGGGCGAGCACGCTGGGGTCGCTGTTGCCCAGAGCCGAAAGCAAGGCTGGGCCGGGGTCTTGGCGGTGCATACCGCACGCGGCCAACCCTAAGCGACGGAACAGCGGCTCGGGGGAAACCAGTAGCCGGTCGACCCACGGCTGCACCAACTTCCAGTCGAGCCAGCCAAGCGCAGCCGCAAAATAGCGTTCGCCCTCCGCGCTCTTGCGCAGGTGTTCGCCAAGCGTGGACAGCGCCGGGCTGTTGCCCATTTGAAAAGCCAGCACGGTGGCGGCAAACACTTCGCCGCTGGCGCCGGGGCGCAGTTGCTCCAGCAGCAGGTTCAGGCCTTTAAGCCCGGCGATTTGCAAGCCGTCGAGGTGCGCGTCGATGCGGTTGTCGAGGGTGGCCAGGTGATTGAGGTCGTAGTTCGGCGCGCCCACGGCGTAGTCGCGCAGGATGGCGAGGAAGCTGGCTTCCTCGGCGTGTTGGTCGAGCACGATGGCGTTGACGGGCATGGGTTAAACCGGGTCCAGTTCGGTCCAGGTGTTGCCGTCAAAGACCATTACGTGGAAGTCGGTGGTGAACAGCAGTACGCCGTCGCCGTAGGACAGAAACCCACCGCCGGATGAAGGCGGCAATCCGCTGTCGACCGGGCTAAGCACGTCGCCATCAAGGCGAAACAGGTTGCCTTGGTCGGTGCAGAGGAAAATGCTGTCGAAGGCCCGTTCGATGCTGCTGAAGGTTTCCGTGGTCAGGTCTTGCTCGAGCACCTGCAGCGTTTCGCCGTCGCCGAGAATCAGCGTGCCTTGAGCGCCGCCGGTGATGTAGCGGGTGCCGCCTAGGTGACGCACGGCTTCCAGGCGAATGTTGGTGGGGCTGTCGAGTGGGTGCCAGGTTTGGTTGACGCTCAGCCAAATTTCGCCGCTCAAGCCGACCGCTACCAGCCAGCTTTCGTCGCCGCCGTCGATGTCGTGCAGACTGCCGACTTCCAGGCTGGATCGGGGGATGTACACGCCATGGTCGGCGCGCTGCCAATCAGTGCTGCTTAGGGTGCGGCGGTAGACCTGGCGTTGGGCGCCGGCCACGTAGATATGTTTGCCAATTACTCGTACACAGCGCAGCGGACGCAGCAGGCTCGGGCCGCCGTCGGGTTCGTGTTCGCCAATGCGTTCTTCGTCGGCGCCGTCGAAGTCGGCGGTTTCGACAAAACCGTCGATGCCCACGGTCATCAATTTGGCCACGCCGGCGCTGTCGTAGCTGGTGATGCCGGCCAGGCGGTGTTCAAAGGACCAGCGCTCCCAGCCGTCTTCTTGCAACTCGAACATAATCGCGTGGTGTACGTCCTGGTCTTCCAGCTCTACCGCCACGCCCGCGACGTACAGCTTGTCGCTGCGCAGGACGGAGCAAAAGGTGAAGCCGAATTCTTCGTTGTTAGCCATGTGTGCTTACCTCAACTGGTCTTTCTTTTCTTCTTCGGCGGTGCGTATTTCTCGGCCAGTGTGGGCCGCACGTCTTCGCCGATGGCTTGGGTATGGGGTTCGTTCAAGGGCCGTTTACCGTCCTTGCCGTAAAAATCGTCGAGCTGGGCTTCCAGGCAACTGCGCTTGCAGCTTGAGCCTTTAAATACTTCGGCGTGGGCATCCAGGCAGGCGTTTTTGCCCGCCGTGTAGTTCCACCCGCCATTGGGTTCGGCGGCTTTAAAACGCGAGCCTCCGGCCATGTGGGATTCTTCAAAGGTGCCTTGAATGTCGTGCATGCCACGGTGCACGGTGCCGCGCGAACGGAAGCGGTTGGCGCACACGCACGGCGCGGCGTTGTAGCCCGATGAGCCTTGTGCGGTGGGAAAGTTGGAATTGCCGGTCACCCAATGGTCTTCCACCATATGGTGGCCAGTCGTGTCGGGCTTGCAGCAAATGGCTTTGTCTTGGCCTTTGGGCACCAGCAAGCAGCGCTGGGCGTCTTTGCAGGCTTGTCCGCAGTTGTCGCTGGTTTGGCCTTTGCAGGCTTTTTTGCCTTTATCAATTTCTTCTTTGCAGGCCTTTTGTACCGCCGCGCTCATTTTCGACACGTGGGCCATGGGCGGTGTGTTGCCGTTGGGGGACGCGTGGTTGTGGGTGGTCATATCCAGATGGCGAACTACGTTTTCACCCTCGAATTTAACGTTCATCGACCAGGCAATGAAGTACACCTTGCCTTTGATCTTGCTGGTGATCACACCCTTTTTCGGCGCACAGCCAGCTTCGTCGCCGTAGCTGGTTTTGAAGTAGCTCTTGTCCTTGAGCATCACTTCCTTGCCGGTGATTTTGATCGTGCGTGTGCCGTTGGTGGTATCGCTGGACATACCGGTGTTTGGGTACGGTATCGGCACACCCATGGGCGTTGGCGGCGCCTGGGGCGGCGTAAAGCAAACGTCGGGAAACGCCGCAATCGACTTGCCGCTCGCCGACTTACAAGACACTTCCATGTTGTTGGCGTACACCTGGTTAGCCATCAGCTCGCCCTCACTGTTTGATAGCTCAGCAAAGCGGCCGCACGCTCGCCGGCGTCATTACCCAAGTGGCAGCAGATATTCGGCCCGTCGCCGAAACCTTTGCGGCTGGCCGCCAGAGCGACCGTTAGCAGAATGGGGCCGATGGCGGCGCCACATTCGCCGACGCAATCGGCTGGGTGTTGCAGGTGAAAAAACTCTTTGCGCACCCGTAGCGTGCGACTTAAAGCCAAGGCCGCTTCTTTGAAGTAAAACTGCTCGCCAGACAGGTCAGTCAGCCGGTAGTCCATACTCTCCAACCCACAGCCGGCTTCAGCCAAAGCGGCACGCAATGCTTGCGTCAGGCCCTCGGCTCGCAGCGCAATATCCTCGGCCTCAATGGTTGCCATTTCTCGGCCAAAGCCCAGGCCACGGCAGAGCAATTGTGGCTGCTCAGTGGCTAGCGGCGCCGCGACCAGCACCGCGGCGGCGGCTTCGCCGGGAATAAAGCCATTGGAGTTACGGCTGGTCAGCAGGCGCTCTCGGGTTTCGAACGCCTTTAAGGTGGCGGCGTTGAGAAACGAATCAACGCCACAGATCAACACCTGATGATGGCCGTCCTGGTGAATCAGTTTGCGTGCATTCAGCAGCGCCACCGCCGCGCCCACTCTGCCCCGCGCGATCACATTGGACTGCGGGTGAAAAACCATGCCCAACTCGGTCTGAATATCGCGTAGCAGGCTCGCATCCAGGTCTGCCAACCGCCCTGGCCGCTCCAGCTCGGCCACGCACAGCAGTAACGGCAAATTGGCAGGCGTCACGCCGGGCTGCCCGGCCAGCGCTTCAGTAATGGCCTGGGCCGCCATGCGTATCAGCTTGGTTCGCCCGCGCACGGCGTCGGGCAACTCCACCGAGGCGCCCAGTTGCCAGGCGCCACCTTGGTCGATAAAGCGGGTGTCCTGAAAATTGTCGATGGCGCAGCGAATGGCCGCGCAACTCGAAGGGGCGTCATAACCCACGGCGCTGACCATGCCAGCGCCCACAATGCTGACGGCGGCCATTAACTGTCCTCTTCCAGGCGTTTGGCCAGGCTTAACTCAGCAAGCGAGGGAAAGTAATCCTTGCCCAATTCACGGGCCCGCCACCAGGCATTGGACATACTGCCCACGAGCAACTGCTCCAACTCGAAAATATTGCGCTTGAGCGCCCTGCTCGCCCGCCACGTCACCTCCACCGTGCCCGCATCGGTATCAATCACCAACGTATCAATCACCGCCTGCACTGTCTCGTGCCCGCCTTTTTTTAGAAAAAACGTCACCGGCACTTGCATGCTCGGCACCTTGAACCCCGCCCGTTCCTGCCGGGTCAGGCACAGCAGCAACACATCCTCGCCACCTTTGAGGTGCTCGGTCTGCTGGTCCAACGGTGCGGCCTGGTAGTAGCGGTTGTCGAAGTCCGGGGGCAAAAACGGGAAGTGGTCGGCCAGCCAGGCATCGTCGTAGGTGCCGGCAAAACCAATGCGCGGCGGCCAGCTACGGCCTATCGGGCCGAGTGCCATGGGGGTGAAGTCGCCGTGGGGGTTGTCCACCGTTTGCCCGAGCATTTCGGTGTTGGGCATGGGCATGCCGACGATATCGGCAGTGCCGCTGCTTTTGGGGAACCAGCCGCGACCACAGGTGTTGGCCGGGTAGCCGTCGTTGAGTTCGGGGTTATTGGCCACCGGTACGCTGCCGCCAAAGGCGTGGCTGTAGCCGATGTCTTGTGCGGTGAACGCTTGCGCAACGCCGGCTGCGGCGCCGATCAGGCCGGGTTGCCATTGGCGGTTGCCGTAGACAGTGAAGGCTTTGCTAACGCGGCCGACACGAATGCCGGCGGTCAGTTGGGTAACCGCCCTGCCCTCTGGCGCGTAGGCCTTGCCGGTGACCAGCACATCGCAGAACGGTTTGATCGGGGCAAAGTCCATTTCCCGCAGCGGTGCGCTCAGGCCGGGCTCGCCGGCGTATTCGTCGGCCATTAGCAACGGACGCTGCACCGCCGCCAGCGTGGCTTCGCGGCCGTCGAGGGGCAAATCGAAAGTACCCTTGGCGATCACCACCAGCGACTCACGTCCGTCCGGGGCCAGGCCTTGGGTATAGGCGGCGACCAGGCCGGTCGCGTTAAGCAATTCCATGACGGGCTCTTTTAGTTGATCTGCACCGAACCGCCTTTAATGCGGTTCACGCCCGAGGAGCGGCTGCTTAGGTAGGTGCCACGCACAATCACTTTGCCCTCGCTGCTGGCTTTACCGCAGCGCAGAACGATTTCCTTCTGCGCAGAAAATTCCAGGCGCTCACCATCAAGATGCGCCACGGCAACCGGCTGGGCGGTTTGCGGCAGGCGCTGAATGCGGCCAATCACCAGCGGCTGGCTGGGGTCGCCAGCAACAAACATCAGCGCCACCTGGGTGCCTATATCGTCGCGGCTGAGCTGCGTGGTGGTGGTCGCGGCGATGCCGGTTTCGCTTGGGCAGCCGGGAAACGCCACCACGGGCGAAGCGGTTTGTGGCACGTCGAGCAGGATGCCGATCACCACACCATCCAAGCGGGTGGCGGCGGCAGACACCGGGGTGAAATGCTGGACTGTCATGCGCTACTCCGTTCTAAGCCTGGGCTTAGTTCTGCAAAATTTTCTGGCCTTTAACCACGACGTTTTTGCTGGCTTTGATGTTGATCGCGCCCGAGCCGTCGATGGTGATGTTCTTGCCGCTGATGACGATGGTGCCGTCTTTTTTCATGCTGATACTGGCGGCGCCCGTGGTCAGGGTGATGGAGTCGCCGGCATCCAGGGTGTAGTGCTTGCCCACGGTCAGGCTGTTGTCTTTGCCGACGTCGGTGCTGCGGCTCTGGCCGATGCTGCGGCTTTCGTCCTTACCAATATTGGTGGTTTGGTTACTGCCAATACTGATTTCTTCGTTGCTGCCCACGCTCTCGGTACGGTTGCTGCCGATGGTGATTTTTTCGTTGCTGCCGACATCTTCGGTGCGGTTGGCGCCGATGCTGATGGTTTCGTTGCTGCCGACTTTTTCCGTGCGGTTGCTGCCGATGCTGATGTCTTCGTTGGCACCCACGCTTTCGGTGCGGTTGGCACCAATGGTGATTTTCTCGTTGCTGCCAACATCTTCGGTGCGGTTTACGCCGATGCTGATTTTTTCGTTATTGCCGACCTTCTCGGTACGGTCCACACCAATGGTGATGGTCTCGTTGTTGTCCACGGTTTCGGTGCGGTCGTGTTTAACGTGCACGGTTTCATCGTGGTCGATGGTCTTGGTGCGGTCGTGGCCGCGTCGTTTTCGACTTCGATGTCTTGGTTTTTTTCCGCGTGGATAAACAGCTGCTCGCTGCCCTTTTTATCTTCCATGCGAATTTCGTTGAAGTTGGCCGGCGAGCCGCCTTTGCTCGAGCGGCTTTTGGTGCCGCTCTGGGTGGCGTTGGCGGGCAAGTCGTAGGGCACGGTTTGTTCGGCGTTGTACACCCGGCCAGTAATAATCGGGCGGTCGGGGTCGCCTTCCAAAAAGCCGACGATGACTTCCTGGCCGATACGCGGAATCTGGATCGAGCCCCAGTTCTTGCCGGCCCAGGACTGCGACACGCGCATCCAGCACGAGCTGTTTTCGTTGGATTGGTCGTGGCGGTCCCAGTAGAAATGCACTTTTACCCGGCCGTATTGGTCGGTCCAGATTTCCTCACCTTTGGGCCCGACCACCATGGCGGTTTGCGGGCCTTGCACGATGGGCCGCACGGTAATGGGTTGCGGGCGGAAAGCCTGGCTGGCGTCCATGCAGTCGAGGTGGCTGACGAACTGCTGCTCAACATCCTCAAAACCGGTTTCGTAGTGCTCTTGCACCACGGTGTAACGGGCGCCGACCACCAGGTATTCGCGGTTCTGATCGGCGCGCGGGTAGCGGGTCATGCTGAACAGGTGGCCCGAGCCGATGCCCCGTGCGGTGCCGCGCAATTGCACGCGCTCGTACTGGGTTTGAATGGCTTCGATACGGGTGCGGGCGTAGTGCTCGCCGTCGCCGCTTTGCACGTACTCGCCCGGGTAGTCGTAGAGCTTGTAATCGCTGGCGGTATGCGGGCGGCTGATGGCCGAGCGCACTTCCAGGCGCGCGCTGGGGCGCTGGAAGTCGTAGTCGTTGAGCGCCAGGGAGCCGGGTTGCACTTCGTGGCTGAGGTGCCAGTCGTCGATATGGTCGAGCTCGCGCTGTTCGGCGGTGGGCGGGTAGAACGGCACGCTCTCGTAACCGGCGGCTTTGCTGTGGGCGCCGTAGGCGTCGGCGAGCACCAGTACATGGCGGCCTTTTTCGTGGCGGAAGAAGTAGTAAATGCCCTCTTGTTCCATCAAGCGGCTAACAAAGTCGAAGCTGGTTTCGCGGTACTGCACGCAGTAGTCCCACTCGCGGTAGCTGCGGGTCAGGCTGTCTTCAAAGTCGGAGAAACCGAGGTCGCGGAACACCTGCTTGATGATGTCCGGCACCGTGCGGTTCTGGAAAATCTTGCAGTCGGAGGTGCGCGACATCAGCCACAGCCACGGTTTAAGCGTGACGTTGTACACGGCGAACTGGCCAATGCCGGCGCCCTGGCTGGCGCGCGCAACAATGCCGTGGAACTGGCGCTTACTGCCGTCTTGCAGCTCCATGGTGATGCCCATGGGTTTGCCCAGCAGGTCGTTAAGCGCCACCGAAGTGTTTTCCGAGACCAGGTTCAGGCGGTAGTCGAACACCCGCCCCAGCTCTTCAACGCCGTCGAGCTGGCGCAGCACCAGTACGTCGCTGCCCAGGGGGCTGTCGACCTGCACCAGCCGTGTGTTTGTGCTTAATGCCATTTCTAGTTCTCAACTGCTTAGGCGTTAAACCGCTTGGCCAAACTCGTACTTGAAGTTACTGCCTTCACGGCTGATTCGCACCGCTTCCAACGGCTTGCCTTCGAGCATGCGGGTGAGGAATTCGCGGCTCATATCCGGTAGCAAGGTGTTGGTCAGAATGGTGTCGATCATGCGCTTCGGTGCAGCGCTCGGCGATCAGCGCGATCACGCCGTCGTCGTATTCGAACGGCACTTTGTGCGTGGCTTCGACGCGTTTTTTCACCCGTTCCATCTGCAGGCGAGCGATGGATTTGATCATCTCGTCGCTGAGCGGGTAGTACGGAATGGTCACCAAGCGGCCAAGCAACGCCGGCGGGAAAATTTTCAGCAGCGGCTCGCGCAGGGCTTTGGCGATGGCGTCGGGTTCTGGCATCAGTTCCGGGTCGTTGCACAGGCTGGAAATCAGCTCGGTGCCAGCGTTGGTGGTGAGCAAGATCAGCGTGTTTTTAAAGTCGATCACCCGGCCTTCGCCGTCTTCCATCACGCCTTTGTCGAACACCTGGAAGAAAATCTCGTGCACGTCGGGGTGGGCTTTTTCCACTTCGTCGAGCAACACCACGCTGTAGGGCTTGCGCCGCACGGCTTCGGTCAGCACACCGCCTTCGCCGTAGCCGATATAACCCGGTGGCGCACCTTTGAGGGTGGACACGGTATGGGCTTCCTGGAACTCGCTCATATTGATGGTGATGACGTTTTGCTCACCGCCATACATGGCTTCAGCGGTTTCGGTTTTACCCACGCCGGAGGTGCCGGCGAGCATAAACACGCCAATCGGTTTGCTTGGGTTGTCGAGGCCAGCGCGCGAGGTTTGGATGCGCTTGGCGACCATTTCCAGGGCGTGGTCTTGGCCGATGATGCGTTTTTTCAGGTAGGTGGCCAGGTTGAGCACGGTTTCCAGTTCGTTACGGGCCATGCGGCCCACCGGAATGCCGGTCCAATCGGCGACCACCGAGGCGACGGCCTGGTAATCGACAATCGGCAAAATCAGCGGCGACTCACCTTGCAGGGCGGCCAAACGCGTCTGCACGTCGTGCAGGCGAGCGTGCAGTTCGGTGTTGGGTTCGGCGGGCGATGGCTCGGTCGCGGTGTCGTCCACCGCTTCGGCGGCTGCGCGCAGTTGGGCACGAATCTCCAGCAGTTCATCGACCAACGCTTTCTCGTCAGCCCAGCGGCTTTCCAGCCCGGCCAGGCGCTCGCGCTCCTCGGTCAGCAGGCCTTGCGCGCTATTGAGGCGTTCACCGATGGCCACGCCAATCGCCTGCTCGCGGCCAATAATCGCCAACTCGGTTTCCAGTGCTTCGATACGCCGACGGCTGTCGTCAACCTCGGCCGGCACGGCGTGCAGGCTGATGGCGGTGCGCGCGCAAGCGGTGTCCAGCAGGCCGGCAATTGGCGCGCCGGAATATAGCGGTGCGAGAGTTTTACCGAGGCTTCCAGGGCTTCGTCGAGGATCTGCACCTCGTGGTGTTTTTCCATGGTCGAGGCCACGCCGCGCATCATCAAAATGGCTTTGTGCTCGGACGGCTCTTCTACCTGCACCACTTGGAAACGCCGGGTTAGCGCCGGGTCTTTTTCGATGTGTTTTTTGTACTCGGCCCAGGTGGTGGCAGCGATGGTGCGCAAGGTGCCGCGCGCCAATGCGGGTTTGAGCAAATTGGCGGCATCGCCCGTACCGGCGGCGCCACCGGCACCGACCAGGGTGTGGGCTTCGTCGATAAACAAGATGATCGGCTTGGCCGAGCTTTGTACGTCTTCAATCACCGAGCGCAGGCGCTGTTCGAATTCGCCTTTCATGCTGGCGCCGGCTTGCAGCAGGCCCACGTCGAGGGCGCGCAGTTCCACGTCTTTCAGCGCGGGCGGTACGTCGCCGGCAACAATGCGCAGGGCAAAGCCTTCAACCACCGCGGTTTTACCCACGCCGGCTTCACCGGTGAGGATGGGGTTGTTCTGCCGACGGCGCATCAGCACGTCCACCAGTTGGCGGATTTCTTCGTCGCGGCCAACGATGGGGTCGAGCTTGCCGCTGCGCGCTTGCTCGGTTAGGTCGACGGTGAATTTCTTCAACGCTTCCTGCTTGCCCAGGGCGCCGGGGGCGATGGCGCCGCTGGCTTCACCGGGGGCGCCGGCATTAAAGCCATCGCTGGCGGTCAGGGCGTTTTCGGGGTATTCGGCGAAGCGCTCGGTCAGCGCTTCAATCTTGATTTTGTCGAACTCGGCAGACAGGGCCAGCAAGCCATGGCGCAGGCTCGGCGTTTTGAGAATGCCGACCACGATATAGCCGGTGCGCACCTGGCTTTCGCCAAACATCAGGCTGCCGTACACCCAGGCACGCTCCACCGCTTCTTCCACATTGGAGGACAAGTCGGTGATCGAGGTTGAACCACGCGGCAGGCGGTCCAGGGCTTCGGTCAGGTCGCGGGCCAGGCGCGCCGGGTCGAGGTTAAATTGGCGTACCAGCTGATGCAGGTCGGAGTCCTGCAACTGCAAGATCTGGTGAAACCAGTGGGCCATTTCCACATAGGGATTGCCGCGCAATTTGCAGAACACGGTGGCCGCTTCAATGGCTTTATAGGCAAGGCTGTTGAGCTTGCCGAAGAGGGCAACCCGGCTGATTTCACTCATCTCATATCTCCATATTCGGGCGTTGCAGCAGCCGGTCCCCGGCGTACTGGCTAGCCAGCAGTAAATCCTTGGCATCCTCGCCGGGGTCACCCAGCCAGGCGTCACAGTGCCGGCCAGGTTCAGAGGGGGTATTTCTTCGCGGCTGAGCACCAGGTTCACATCCCAGTCCAGCTCTTGGCCCAGGTACTCACCGACCCAGGCCGCCAGTTGGCGAAACAGCTCGCCACCGGGCAACAGACGTTCGTATTTATCCAGCGGCATGGGCCCAAGCTTGAGGCGGAATTTATGCTGGCGGTCCCATACGTGGGTGCCCAAACACACATCCATACCCAAGGTGCTGGCCTGGGCGCCCAGGCGACTGCGTTCCGGCAGTTCCAGCCATTGGCCGACGTACTCTTCGATGGCCACCGGCAGCTCGAAGTACTCGGACAAAATCACTTTCAAGCCATCCGGGTAGCGGCTCGGCGCAGACAAATGCCCGGTGTAGTAGTAACGCGCCTGATCGGGGATCGGGCCCTGGCCGAGCAAGCTGTGCATGCCACGGCCGGACAATGCCGCCAGGCGAGCTGACCAATAGTCATCATCCGGCCGGTCATGGCTGACCGATGGTCGCGCCTCCGCCCAGGCCCGGTAAAACAGGGTCAGCAGGCGGTGGTGGAAGATGTCCATAAAGCGTTTGAAGCCAGGGTCGTTCTCGTTGCGCTGGCGTTCGCGCGCGTATTCGGTGAGGTGCAGCGGCAGCGGGCCGTTGGGGCCGGTGAGGCCAAAGAAAAACTGCTCGACCCGCGGCGGCACGCCATCGGTGGCCGGCTCAACCAGCGACAAGGTCGACGGCGCAAAACCACAATCAGGGGTTTGCCCCAGGCGCAGCGGGTCGTCGGCCAGGCGCACGGAATGGCCCAGGCGCGGCTTGTCGACGGCTTCGCATTCGATACGGCGCAGCGCCTGGAAGAAATCATGCTCCCAGGGTGCGGCCGCCATCGCGGCGAGGGTGTTCACTACAGGTTCGGTCGGCATCCGGGTTTCGCCTGCCAACGCATAATTTCGCCGCGCTCGGTGGTGCGCAGCACGGTACTGACACATAGCGCGTGAGAAAGCGCTCAAACACCGCGCCGAGGAGAAACACCCCGGTGCCACGGAAGGCGTTTTCATCAAACTCCAAACTGATTTCCAAGCCACGGCCAAACACAATCGGCCCCGGCATCGGCAAGCGTCGGGTGCAGGGTTTACTGCTGACTTCGCGCAGGCCTTCGATCTGCAGTTGCAGCGCGGAATCGGTCGGGTCGCCATACAAACGCAACAGCTCGCGCAACGCCGCAGCGCCCTGCCCTTGCTCGGACAGCGACAGGTAGTTCAGCGACAGCTGGCTAATCAAGCGCCAGGCGCTGTCGTCATGCGCTCGGCTGGCCCGTGGGCGGCTAGGGCCGGCCAGGCAGCGCACGTCGAGTACCGGCGCGCTGTCTTCCAGGCTGAAGTCGGTTTTGCTGGTGCCCACCGGAATAAACATCGCCAGGTCACGGTTGGTACACAACGCGCCAATGCCCAACTGGCGTAGGTCGTGGCGGTACGGCGCCTGGTTGGCATCCACCAGTGAGACAAAGGTTTCGCTGCCCACATAGGTGGAGCGCGGCCCATTGCGGCGTTGGTTGCTCGACAGTTTGCGCGGCTCGCGACGGACGATGTAGTACGCCTGCTCGCGGCCATAGCGCGACGGGTCGCGCACCGCGTAAAACGGCTGGAACGGCTGCTCCGGCCCGGTGCCATGGCCGGTCACCTGGGTCAGCGAGTGAATTTCAAAATCCATCGGCCGGGTGCGGTCGGCGATCACTTGGTGCTCGTTGACCCGCTCACTTAAGTGAATGCGGTCGGCGCGGCGCGGGAACAGGTTGATCGCCGGCGTGCAGAACGGCACAAACTGCTCGCCGCCCACGGTGCCTTCCAGCGTGGCGTCGTGCTTGTTAAACAGGATGATGATGTCCAGCTCATTGCCGCTGCAGCGCTGAATAGAGCGCTTTAGTTCGGCAAACTCGACAAACAGAAAACGGTTGGGCAGCGCGAAGTATTCTTGCAGCAGCCGGTAACCCTGGAAGGCCCGCGGCACCACCGGCAGCAAGGCGTCTTCATCATCAAAGCCACGCGGGCGGATGGCACCGGGCGGCAGGCGCTCGACCCAATCGCTGCCTGGCGCCTGGGCAAACACCGCGCAGGCATTGCCGAGCAATTGCTCGTAGAGGCGGAACGGCTGCTCATCGGCGCCATGCAGGTACAGCGGCAGGCTTTCCAGGCTCAGGCTATTGAGTGGCAAACCGGCGCCACTGCGCAGGCGAATACGCAAGCCGGCTTTGGCTTTGGGTTCGCTGGCGGCTAGGCGACCGAGCACCGCCGCCGGGTTGCCGAAGTACTCGGCGCTGGCCACTTCCAGCGGCCACAAGGTCACCGAATGGGCCGTGCGGAATTCGCAGGCGGTTTGCTCTTCACGGCCGAGCACACCGCGCAACGGCGCATTGCGCTCCACGGTAAAGCCGCTGCTTAGCGAGCCTTCGTTGGGGTCAGCACGCAGCTGCACCACGGTCATCGACGGCGTCGGCGCCAAATAATGCGGGTAAGCGATTTCCAGCAGGTTATGGGTAAAGGTCGGGTATTCGGCATCCAGCTTGAGGTGCACCCGCGCCGTCAGAAACGCAAAGCCTTCCAGCAGGCGTTCCACATAGGGGTCGGCGCAATCGACGCCCGACAAGGTCAGGCGGCTGGCAATCTTGGGAAATTCGCGGGCGAACTCGGCGGCGCTTTCGCGGATATGCGCCAGCTCCAGGTTGTAATACTCGAGCATGCGCGGGTTCATGCTTTTCTCCGCTGCTCGTTGGGCACGATTTTGACGTGGCCGGTTTCCAAGTCGAGGTTGGTGGTGAGGATCAGCCGCAGCGGCACCGGCAGCGCCCATAGGTCGCCTTCAATCTCAAAGGCCAGGGCGTTGTGGTCCATGCCCTCCTCCAGCAAGCGTGCTTTGACCTGCAAGGTGGAACGCAGAATGCGCGGCTCAAAGGTGGCGATGGTGTGGGCGATCAGGCTCTCCACCGCATGCACGTCGATATTCGACAGGCTGCGCCCGGCCAGCGCGGGCAAACCGTAGTTGACCACTGAGCTACCGGCGGCGGTGGCCGCCGCCGTTTCCACGTCGAGCAACGAGGTGGTGTTAAACAGCCAGGTCAGGTCACGCAGCACCGAAGCCTTGAGCTGGCTCATGGACAACACGCGCTTGTCGGCACTCTCGTTGGGGTTGCTGCGGTCGTCGTCCACCAGGCGGTCAAGCAATGACGGTTGCAGG